>ENA-ORDC01000339-ORDC01000339.1-marine-metagenome-genome-assembly--contig:-NODE-339-length-48320-cov-17.670543_pt1 | contig 48320 bp, 47 predicted proteins | sample MGYA00237783_ERZ508515 | MGnify/ENA primary metagenome ERZ508515 (study PRJEB26186, sample SAMN06268792) | marine metagenome | isolation source: Eden Landing Ponds, San Francisco, CA, USA | place... | reverse complement strand
ATCGACCCCTCCTCCGGCGAGGTCGCCGAGGAGAACCCCGACTTCATCCAGTCGGGTGACGCTGCAGTCGTGACCGTCCGACCGCAGAAGCCGCTCAGCATCGAGCCGTCCAGCGAGATTCCGGAGCTCGGTTCCTTCGCCATCCGTGACATGGGTCAGACCATCGCGGCAGGGAAGGTCCTGAGCGTCACCGAGCGCGAATAATGCAGCAAGCACGCGTTCGACTCGCGGGCACCAGTCCCGAGGATCTGGACGACATCTGCGACGACGTTCGCGAGATCGCGAACAAGACCGGCGTCAAGCTCAGCGGGCCCGTCCCGCTGCCGACCAAGACGCTGGAAGTGCCCACTCGCAAGTCCCCCGACGGTGAGGGGACCGCGACGTGGGAACACTGGGAGATGCGCGTCCACAAGCGGCTGATCGACATCGACGCCGACGAACGGGCGCTGCGCCAGCTGATGCGCATTCAGGTCCCGAACGACGTCTCCATCGAAATCGTCCTCGAGGACTGAGCACTCGCCGCCGCGAGTGTGACGGTCGGACGACTCGTCTTTCGATGCGTCTCACGCGCAGGGGGAATCGGTTCATTCAAACGCCTGCGTTTCGTGGGATATGATACGCGGGCCGGTAGATCAGTGGCAGATCGCTTCCTTCGCAAGGAAGAGGCCCGGGGTTCAAATCCCCGCCGGTCCATATTCTCTCGCGAACAACTCGGCGAGCACCGCGTAGCGTGTGCCAGCGTCCCGTGAGCGAGTGAGAGCTCGAAAGACGAACGGAGTGGGTCTTTCGGTGGTCCACTACCGCTTCTTCCTCCTTCGGGTTTCCTCGCGAGCCTTCGGCTCGCTGCGTGATACCACGTATACATGCATAGATCGAACCACCTGATAGCGGAGTGGTTTCATGCGTGATGATCGATCCACTCACAGAAGGCATCGAAGTCGTTGGCTCCGGCACTCTCGGCGATATTTCGCAACGTCCCAGTCCGGAGTTCGTCGTGCAGCGGGACAGTGACCTGTCGCCTGTCGTCTTCGTTGGTCGGGTGCTCGTAGTACAACTGGGCGTGGTCACCGTTTGTCCGTCGCCATTCGAAGCCGCCGACGTTTACCAGCGCCTTCACGACCTCCATGCCGGAGAACGTTCGTCGCCCCATCTATTGTATAAAGTCCGGGAGTTCGGCGTCACCGGTCGTGTTGTCTTCCGGGTCGATACCGAGTTCCCGGAGTTCTTCATCGGTGGGTTCCCGTCCAATCTCCCCCTTGTGAAGCGCGACGGCTTCGTCGAGCATCTCCAGCGCTTCCTCGCGAGTCTCACCCTGCGTCGTGACGCCAGTCTCGATATCGGTGATGACCCACCCGTCGTCCCCTCGCCACATTCTGATCTCGTCCTCGTGATCAGCATCGGGGTCGCGTGTGGAACTCGCCATTACTCCGAATTAGGGCCGACTTCGCAGATAAGCTTTCGGCACACGCACAACCGTGTACGATTTCGTGTAGATCTTCAAATCCCCGCGAGTCCATATTTACTGTCGCTCGCAACTCGCGAGCGACGCACCTCTGATCGTTCGAGCGAAGATTCGAGCAGACCGTGCTATGCTCTATCCCACTGGTATCGACGTCACCCGGTAACACTATTGTCTAACTCAATACATATAGAGGGAGACCGTAGGAGAAACTGATGCAACAGCAACACCGACAGGTCGCCGAGCTTCGAGACGAGGTCGCCGAACACCGAACACGCGAGCACGACGTCGATCCGCTGTTCGTCAATCGCTGGTCGCCGCGGGCGATGACGGGCGAGGTCGTCGACGAGGAGGAACTGTTCGCGCTGTTCGAGGCTGCCCGCTGGGCGCCCTCGGCGTTCAACAACCAGCACTGGCGGTTCGTCTACGCGACACGCGAGGACGAGACTTTCGAGACGCTGTTCGGACTGCTGAACGACGCCAACCGGACGTGGGCCGAGGACGCGGGCGCGCTCGTGGCCCTCTTTTCGAAGCGGACGCTCGAACACAACGGCGAGGAAGCCACGACGCGGTCGTTCGATACGGGCGCTGCGTGGCAGAACTTCGCGCTGGAGGCCACGCGGCGCGAGTTGGCGGTCCACCCGATGGCCGGCTTCGACTGGGGATCGATCCACGACACGCTCGACGTGCCAGCCGAGGAGTTCGACGCCGAGGCGATGGTCGCGGTCGGCCAGCGCGCCGATGCCGAGACACTGCCCGAGGAGTTGCAGGAACGGGAACAGCCGAGCGACCGGAAGTCGCTCGAGGACCTCACTTTCCGCGGAAGCTTCGACTGATTTCGGTTTCGGTCAGTCCTCACTGAGTCGTTCGTAGGCGGCTTTGACTTCTTTGAATCGTTCCTCGTCGCCACCGTCGGTGTCGGGATGAACGGTCTTGACTTTCTTGCGGTAGGCCTGCTTGATCGCCTGCTGGTCGGCGTCGGGATCGAGTCCGAGCGTCCGGTAGGCCTCGGCGGCAGTCGGCCCGTCGGAACTACGCGGCGCGCGGCCGCGCGGGTCTCGGCCAGTTTCTCGACGGCGCTGGCTCGGATCTGCTTGCTGTCGCCCGCGCTGGCTACCGCGACGGCGCTTTCCTGGTGGAATCCACTCTTCGCGTGGACTGGCCCCGAAGCCGCCGTCGCCAGCGCGGCGCTGACGGCTGCCGGATCCACGGCGCTGGTCGGTGGTTCGTCGACGTTTCCCTCCAGCGTTACTGGCGGCCTGGCGCTCGACGCGCTCGTAGACGCGAGCGGCCAGTCGGCCGGTGCCATGTGTCCAGAAGAGGTACGTCACGACGCCGAACAGCGCGGCTACGACGAGCAAGACGGGACTGTAGACGATCCCGAACATCGCAAAGAGGACCGTCGTCCCGGCGAACACTGCTGCCATCCCGAGCAGGAGCCGCGATTCGTCCACGACTCGCCTTGGGTCGCCAGTCCCGTAAGCGTCTCGCCGCCGGCAGCCAAAGCCTAAACGCTCTCGTGTGCTATCGACTGCCATGAGCGTCACGGGCCTCTGTGAGATTTGCGAGAACCGGACGGCCGAGTACAGTTGCCCACAGTGTGGGGCGGTCGTCTGTGAGAAGCACTTCGACGAGGAGTTCGGAGCTTGCATGCGGTGTGCGCCCGCGAGGGGGCCGTCGCAAGAGCACGAACCCAGCGAAGGCGAGGATTTCGACACGTTCCAACTCTAGAGAAAGCCGTACAGCAGGTTCGGGGCGTTGATCGCAACTGCGAGCGCGACTGGGATACCAACGACGAGGGCTGCCTGCCACATCGAACAGCCGCGGACGCGTTCGAGTCCACGTATCCAGACCACGGCAGCCCAGCAGACGCAGGCGACTCCGAGGAGGTTCGCCAGGAGCAACACGAGGGTCGGGTCTGAGTGCTGGACGATCGTCCGCCCAGTGAGCGTGACGTAGGCGTACCCCAGGTCGTCGACCGTCTGGGGGATCACGAGCAGCGTCCCCACCAGGGTCAGAGCGTTGGCGATCGCCAGCGGGAGCGCCCCCCAGGCAGTGACGCGGGCCGTCTCGCCGAGCGATCCTCGCGAGGCGACGGGCCAGGACAGCAGGTAAAAGCACAGTGCGAAGCCGGCGACGATCGGGATCGGTGCGAGCGTGACGACGGCGAGAACGCCCAGCGAGCGCCCATCGAGGACGAACGCCGCCTCGCCGGCGACGTACCGCACTGCGGGAAACGACTCGGCGATACCCAGATCTTTCCCTGTGCTAACGAGGATCGCGATGGGGACGAGAAGACTCGCGAGCGCGAGCAGACAGAGCGTTCCGACTGCCAGCCCGGCGCCGAGCCAGGTGTCTCGTTCGGCCGCGAAAAATCCTGCTGGGTCGACCAGCAACTGTCGCAGTGGCACTGGCTGGGTGGTCGTCTGGGGTCGGCAAAAATCCTCGCGTTACCGGGTTCGCGCTATCGGAACTGGTTGAGCCGCCGTTTGAGCTGCTTGGCGGCCTGTCCGGCGGCCCGGAAGTACGCCTGCTCGCCGCGTTGGGCGTCCTCGCCCGCGAAGATGATTCCCCGCGAGGAGTTCACGAGGCCGACGTCGACCCCCGCACCGCGGTCGGCCAGTCCGTGCTCGACGGCCGCCTCGGCGTCCCCGCCCTGGGCCCCGACGCCTGGAACGAGGAAGGGGATGTCCGGGACGACATCGCGGATCGCTTCGAGCTCTTCGGGGTTGGTCGCGCCGACGACGAGCCCGACGTTTCCATTGGCGTTCCACAGGTCCGCGACGGCGGCGACGCGCTCGTAGAGTGGCTCCCCGGAGTCGAGTTCGAGATTCTGGAGGTCTGCACCGCCAGGATTCGAGGTCCGACAGAGCACGAACACGCCCTTCTGCTCACGCTGGAGGAACGGCTCCAGGGAATCGCGGCCCATGTAGGGGTTGACGGTGATCGCGTCGGCGTCCAGGCCGCCTGAATCGAGCGCGCTGGCGTACTGGCGGGCCGTGTTGCCGATGTCTCCTCGCTTGGCGTCGAGCAGGACCGGGACCCCCTTCCCGTGGGCGTAGGCGATGGTCTCTTCGAGTGCACGCCAGCCGTCTCCGTCTTCGTAGAAGGCCGCATTTGGCTTGTAGCAGGCGGCGTGTTCGTGGGTCGCGTCGATGATTCGCCTGTTGAACTGCCAGCGCGGCAGGTCGGCCTCGGCGACGTGCTCGGGCAGGCGGCCTGGGTCGGGGTCGAGGCCGACCGAGACGACGCTATCTACCGTCTCGATTCGGTCGGCGAGTCGGTCGAAGAAGGTCATTGGCGATGGGTGGGGTGGGGGCTACTCAAAGATTGCTGTCCAGGAGCGGGCTACTACCGTTCTCGCTCGACAGTCGCGTAGGCAGTCCCCTCGAAGGTCTCGACGTACTGATCGACGAGTCCGTCGTCGTCGCCGGTGACGAACGCCCGTGTCCTGTCACCCTTGACAACGAGGCCCTGCGTGTCATTCGTGTCCGAGAGGGTCGAGTCCCGGATGTACGTTCCCGTCGAGAGGTCCCAGGGCGAAGAGAGATTGTATACGTAGATCTGGCCAGCGCTGTTGTTGCAGGTGAACAGTTGCGTGCCGTCCTCGGTAAACGACAGGCCCGTGATTTGGAAAACCTGATCGAGAACGACCGAGTTCTCGTTCGTGGTGGTGCCGATATCCCAGTCGACCGAGAGATCGTACGACGTGATCACATTTGAACTCGAACTCGTGAAGAAGACCTTCGTCCCGTCAGGCTTGAACTCGACGTCCGAGAGCAGGTCTGGAAGCGGGTTGAACGACCGCAGGAAACTGGCCGTCGAGAGGTCCCAGGGTGTCGAGAGCGAATAGGCATACAACTCTCCACTCGCCTCACCGACCACGTACAGTTTCGTCCCGTCGCTCTTGAGCGCCAGCCCTCGCGGCGTCGGATCCTTGCTGGAGACGTGGAGGGAGTTGTTGGTGTAGGTCGCACCGCTGAAATCCCACGCCGAGGGGAGGTCGTACTCGTAGATCGAATCGGTATTGTTCCCCGAGAGGAACAGTTTGGTGCCGTCGTCTTTGAATCCGATACCGAGCGGCGACGAGTCCTGGCTGGAGGGATCGATGCTCTTCTCGTAGCCGAAGTCTTCCCGGCTCTTGATCGTCACCGACGACACTCCGAATATCCTGGTGTCTGCCTCCTGTCGGTCGGTTCCGATCTGTTCGACTCCGTCGGTTTCTATCAGGAGTCGCCCTGTCGTCACGCCGTTCGTGTCGTACGTAAGTTCGACCGGTGTGCCGCTGGACAGTCCCGAGACGGGGTTCCAGTCGGACCCGCCTGCTTCGAAGGCGTTGGTCTTGTAGGTGCTGGTCACCTGGAGCGTGTTCGAGCCGTCGACGGTGAGACTCTCCCCGAGCAGGTCTGTGATCTCGGTGCTGCCCGTGACTCCGCCGGAGATGCCGCCGAGTTCTGCGGTCCCTCTGACGTTGGCGTCGTGGGGAGTCGAGAGGCCGTAGCCGCTCGAAGCGTTTGGCACCGCGCCCTCGACGCCGATGGGCGTCCCGTTGCTCGCTGTGTTCTTCCCGAGGACACCCGTCCCGGTATCGTCGCTGAACTCGCCACGAACCTTGTACGTCGAACTCGCTTGCGCGACCGAGAGATCTTCGACGCCCTCGGTGGTGGTGTCTTCGACCGTGTCTGATTCGTCTCCGTCGGTCATCGAATCACCGCCGGAATGTCTGGTGAAAAATCCATTCTGACTCACATAACGGGCGTGTGTGTTATTAAATATCTTGCATTCCCTACAGTGCTGCCGTTTCCAGCGGTCTAGAGAGACAATCCGATCACCGCACTGTACGGTACAAAACCTACGTCCACGGAGCAGACCGATCCTGAATCTCGCCGGCCAGGCTCGTCCCCATCGTCTCGGGAATGTCCTCGGCGTTCGAAAGCGCCCACATCAGTTTGACCTTGGCCGTCCCGGGCAGCATGTCCTCGCCTTCGATGACGCCGGCGTCGAGCAGGTCACGACCTGTATCGTAGACGCGATCACAGACCCGCCCTTCGAGACACTGGCTGGTCATGACGACGTCGGTCCCCGAACTCGTGAGGTCGTCGACGTACTCGATCCAGTCGGTGTTGACGTGCCCTAATCCCGTGCCCTCCAGCACGATTCCCGCCTTGTCGTCGAAGACTTCGAGTACCGCGGGATCACAACCGGGCGTGAACTTCACGAGTTCGACGTCGGTTTCGATGTCGTCGTGAAGTGCGAGGTCGACCGTGCCGCGCTCGCGATACTCGCGGCGGAACGAGACCTCGCGAGTGTCGTAGTCGACTTCTCCGAGCGGTTTCGCGCCGACGGTCTCGAAGGCGTCCCGGCGGGAGGTGTGATTCTTCCGGACGCGGGTCCCGCGGTGGAGCGCACAGGCGTCGTCACTTTCGTCGGCGTGCATGCAGATCATGACCTCGGCGGCGTCGCTCGTCGCGGTCTCGACGGCGCAGACGGCGTTCATCACGTTGTCCGAGGAGGGCCGATCCGCAGAGCGCTGGCTGCCGGTGAAGACGATCGGTACGGGCGAATCGAGCATGAACGCCATCGCGCTCGCCGAAAACTGCATGGTGTCGGTGCCGTGCATGACGACGACGCCGTCCGCGCCGGCCTCGATCTCCTCGTAGATTGCCTGCGCGAGATCCTGCCAGACGTCGGGCGTCATGTTCTCAGAGAGGATGTTCGCGACGACGCGCCCGCGGTAGTTGGCCATGCCGGCGAGTTCGGGCACGGCCCGGAGAACGTCCTCGGCGTCGAACTGTGCCGTGACGGCTCCGGTCCGATAGTCGACCGTCGAGGCGATCGTGCCGCCGGTGGAGATGAGCGACACGGTCGGGAGATCTTCGTCGAAGGTGATCTCCGACTGGCTCTGCTCGGTCTGGGCACTCTCGACGTCGTAGACGTCTTCGTCGAGGATTTCGATCTCGGCAGCGTCGCGGTCGACACCGACGTTGTAGCCGCTGTCGAGTTTCACCACGAGGTGCTGGGGCGTCGAGGAGGGGAGTACGACACCGTCGTAGGACTGCTCGCCGCGGTCGACGCGGATCCGATCGCCTGGGTTCATGGATCTCGATACCGCTCGCCCGGACTTGAAACCATCTTTTCGAACGGGCGCGAGATCTACCACTCCTGAACACGAGGAAAAAACCCATGTCCCTGGAGAGACGACAGGATTGTATGGCCGAGCGAACGGATCAGCGGACCCGTGACCGGGACGTCAGTGCCGATCTCGATCCGACGCTGGACGAGACAGGCGTCCAGTCGGACTTCAGCTCGGAGTTCGGGACCGAGTTCGGCTCGGACGTCGGGGCTGTCGAAGAGGGCCCGGCCACCCAGACCGACAGCGGTGGCGGGATTCGGGGCCGGATCAGCGACCGTCTCGGCAGTCTCTTCTCGGTCGAGGCGTTCACCCTCACGCTCGTATTGACAGTCGTCTTCTCGTTTCTCGCCGGTGGATTCATCCCGATACTCCCGGACAACATCGGGGGACTGCTCGGCGTCCTCGGAGCCGGGTTCGCACTCGGCGCCGGCAGCAGCGAGCGTCACTACTTCGAGGTCGCGACCGCGACGCTGTTCACTGGTGCGATCACGGCGTTGCTCAGCAACCTGACGCTGACGCTACTCGGTGTCGGCGCTCCGATGATCGCACTCGGCGCCGGCGCGAGCGCCCTCGCTGGCGTCGCTGGCTACTACTTCGGCCGGGACTTCCGCTCGGGGCTGACCAAAGAGATCTAGACGTCTGCCAGCGCCCACTCGTCGTCCTGCCGCTCGACGACGCCACGCGAGGCGAGCAATCGCAACAGTTCCTCGACCAGCGGCGGCGGCGCGTCGACCCGGCGGCTCAGCGCCTGTGCGCTCGCGCTTCCGTCGGCCAGTTCGAGCAGGATTTCGACCGTCAGACGGGAATCGCCGTCGTCGACTGCCTCGCCGAGTTGTTCCATGACGTCGGTCAGCCGACCCTGCACCCACCGCTGGGCCAGCGACAGTTCGTTTCGAAGTCGTTCGAACCGCCTGAGGTCGGCCGCCAGTGCGGACAGATCCGACGTTTCGGTCGGTTCGACGTCGATCGAGAGGTGTCGACAGCTCGTCAGGTCCAGTCCCGAACTCGCGGGGTAGGCGCTCTTTGTCCCGAAGTCGTAGGGCGATACTGCCACCTCCAGACGGAACCCGCGCGAGATATAGAAATACTTCCGGCGCTGTTCGTCGACGCGACTCTCGATCAGCCCCGCGGATTCGAGTTTTCGCAGGTGGTCGATGACGGCCTTGGGACTCACGCCCAGGTACTCGCTAATCTCCGTGACGTAACACGGCTTGCGAGCCAGCAGTCGGAGGATCCGCCGCCGGTTGGCGTTCCCGAGGAGGTCCAGCAGTTCGGCGGAGTCCATTTACCTAACGTAACTGCTCTTCGTATATAACGATATCGGGGGCGGGGACGGAACTGACGTTGGATAGCGAATAGCGTCTGGATGTCAGCATTATCACGAGCGGACTCCCGTGACCTCGTTCTAGGGCCCGGAGACGGTCCCGGGTGGGCCTGATCCCTCGCTCCCTGCATCCTTCTCGTCTGCGTCGTGTGGTGGCCCGTTGCCGCTCGACGGATCTTGCCCGTTTCCTGGTTCGTCTTCCTTCGGTGGCCCGGGTTCAGCAGGCGGCCCTGGCTCAGCGGGTGGGTCGTCACCGCTTTCGGACTCGTTACCGTTCGCTGGCGGGCCCTGGTCGTTTCCCGGCCCCTCGCCGTTCCCGGGGTTTCGATCGCCCGGTGGCCCCCGATCTTCGGGCGGGCCACGGCCTGGATTCTCGACGACAGTGAGGCCACGAGCGATCTCCGAGACTGCTCGGCCGTTCAGCGCCGAGGCGTTCTCCCTGAGTCGGTCGAGTCTCGTGTGGTTGACGCCGGCCTCGGCCGCGACAGTGGACGTTTGGTTGAGCGTCGATTCGAGCGCGTTGATCCGAGCCGTCAACGAGGCCACCCGGCCCGCGTGACTGACGTCGGTCAGTCCGGGCGTCTCCGAAGTGTTCAGCGTCGTCAGCTCGCCTCGTAGCTCATCCAATCGCGTCTCCAGAACTCCCGTCCGTCGATCGATCATCGTCGACTGGTTCGATTGATTGGCCGTCTCGAACCGGGCCTGCCACATCCCACTCTCGACGCTCTCGTCGGCCGTCACCGAGGACGACTGCATGAACGCGCTGATCTGGCTCCCCAGCGGCGCGGTCTCGTTTTCGCTCTCGTTTGTCGCCTGGTCGGTCGTCTCGTTCGTGGTCGTCTCGACTACGAAAGCGTCTGTGAGTGGAGCATCCGACGTCGGTTCTACCGGATCGGGGCCTGGCGGCGCAGTCTCCTGTGCAGCGATCGCCGGTGCGACCATCCCGGCGACCGCTACCAGCACCACCGCCAGGATCGTGACTCGCTGCCGGGCACCCATCGTACCACACACTACTTCCCTCCCCAATAAAAACCCGAACTTTCGTTCGAACCGTTCAAATCCTGTCGAGACGAGCCTAGATCGCGAATCAGCGTTTAAATCTCGCTCTCAATGTATGACCGTGTTCTTCTTCGTCGGCGGGGTCAGTCACTGCTGGAATTGTCCGCCGACACAAACGTTGCGCGGAACACTTATCAGTCGTCGTGTGAGACATCCACACGCACAGTATGTTCGAACAGTTCTCCCGGGGGTACTACCTCGGGCGGTTGTACGTCGAGCCACAGGACGAGGGCTCACCAGCGATGTGTCGCGAGCAGTACGAACAGGTCTCCACGCAGTTGTACGCCGAAGAGACAGGGGTATCACGGACAGATCTCCCGCTGGTAATGAAACTGGGGACGCGTCACTTCCCCGTCCACGGTGAGGAGGGTGTGCCGGCCGACACGCTGGCCGTTCCGCCGGAGATCGTCGACGCAGACTCGCGCATCCGCAACCCGCCCGCCCTCCGGGAGGTGTTCCTGGCGAAAGCCGACCGGGCCGTCCAGTTGCTCGATATCGAAGCGTCGGTGCCCGGTCAGACCGGGATTTAAGCCCCTCCGCGACGCGGGTTCGTCCATGCTCGACGAGTTGCTCGGCCGCGCCGCCCTCAAAGAGCGGATCGAGACGCTCGAAGCCGAGAAACAGTCGCTCGAAGAACAGTTGGAAGCCGAACAGCGCCGTCGCAAGGAGGCCGTGACGGACAGACAGGACGCCGAGCGCCGCGTGAACGAACTCGAAGACCGGATCACCCAACTCGAGGACCGCGTCGAACGCCTCCAGGGCGAGGAACATACCCTCGACTATCGCCGCCGCGAGGAGGTCTCCGGCGTCCGTCTCTCGCGGATCCTCGATCGCCTCGAATCGATCGACAGTGGGCCCGAGAGCGTCTTGACGGCCGTGCTCACCGACGGCCGGGAGATCCCACAGCCAGTCAGAGAGGCCTTCGGCGAACGGGCGACACTGGTCTCGCGGGCCGCTCCCTGTCTGGCGGTCGCCGACGACGCCGGGCTCGTCTCGGCGGCGTTCGACCTGCCGAACTCACCCGAGGCCTTCAGCACGTGGAGCGACGGCGTCGAACTCCAGCGGTCGTGGCTCGAACCCACGGGCGAATACACGCTCGCACTCGTCCGCTCGGACCTGTTCGCGATGGGCGTCTACGAGGGTGGCGAACAGACTGCCTTCCACGGCTTCGACAGCGACCTCAAGAGCAAACACTCCAAGGGCGGGTTCTCACAGTCGCGGTTCGAGCGCATCCGCGAGGGTCAGATCGACTCTCATCTGGAGCGCTGTCGGGCGGCCCTGGAGGAACGTCCCGAAGACGCGCCGCTGTTCGTCGTCGGCGAGTCGAGCGTCCTGCACGAAGTCTCGCGTGAAGCCGACGCGACCGCCGCTGTCGACGCCACCGGCGAGCCAGAGGCGGCCCTCGACAGCGCTTTCGACTCGTTTTGGACCGTCACGCTGTACGGGATCTAATCTCCGTCCCGGACACAGGCCGAGAGCGCCCTGAAGCACCTCACCGAACGCTGGCCGAAAGCGTCCCGACGACCGGCTCGAACAACTCGGGCAGGAGTCCGAGACTCGCCTCGGGGACGGTTCGATCGTCTGCCGTCACGTAGTCGCCGATGGCGAACACCGCGGCGGCGTCGACGCCGACGTACTCCGCGACCGAAAACAGCGTCGCCGCCTCCATCTCGACGGTCAGGACGCCCTGCTCGGTGTAGTGTTCGACTTCCGGGACGGTCTCACGGAAGAACGCGTCGGTCGTCCAGGTAGAGCCGGTGACGACCTGGTGGCCCGCCGCGCCGAGTTCGGAAGTGAGAGAGTCGACGAGCGCCGGGCTCGGTTCGGCGGGGGCCTCCGGCGGCTGGTAGTGATAGGAGGCTCCCTCGTCCCGGATGGCTCGCGTGGCGACCACGGGCTGGTCGGGCGTGATCGACGGGTCGAGACAGCCGGCACCACCGAGGATGCAGAACGCCTCGACGCCGAGTTCGGATTTCTCTTCGACCAGTCCCGCGGTCGCCGGTCCACCGATACCGAAGTTGCCCATGACGGCCACGTCGTCGTTCACGCGGTAGATATCGCCCATGCCGACGTCCGAGATCGTGTTCCCGTCGGTGTAGGTCTCGACGACCTCCCCGAAGAAGGCGTCCTGATAGCAGACGACCAGCGCCGGCGGAAGCGTCTCCTCGACCCCAGCGAGCAGGTCTTCGGGGGTGAAGACAGACTGGGCGTCGTGTTTCCCCTCGAAGTTCGGGAACGGCATAGCCACTCGTTTTCGACGGGCAGGAAAGTAGTTTGCCCCGAGGTGAGAGAGGCTGGCAGTGATTCGAAGCTTTTTGCCCGCAGACGCCGAGGGTCCGGTATGCGCGTCGCCATCCTCGCCCACGAGCAATTTCCCGAGCGCGCGAAGACCGCCGTCGGCGTTCTCCGCTACGGCGACCAGGAGGTCGTCGCCGTCCTCGACCGCGACCGCGCTGGTGACTCGATCCGTGAGTATCTCGACGAGCCCCGAATTCCCAACGCGCCGATCGTCGCCGGCGTCGAGGACGCACCCGAGTTCGACGCCCTGATCGTTGGGATCGCACCGATCGGCGGTGGCTTCGAGGCGTCTTGGCGGCCGGACGTCCGGGGCGCGCTCGAACGCGCCTGTGACGTCTACGCGGGACTGCACTACCAGCTCAACGAGGACGAGGAGTTCGCGAGGCTGGCTGCCGAACACGACTGCGAACTGGTCGACGTTCGCGACCCGCCCGACGATCTGACCGTCAGCGAGGCCCGGGCCCGCGAGGTCGACGCGACGGTCGTCCTCGCAGTCGGGACGGACTGCTCGACGGGAAAGATGACCGCGGCGATGGAGTTGCGCGAGGCCGCACGCGAGGAGGGGCTGGACGCCGCGGTCGTCCCGACTGGGCAGACTGGGATCCTGATCGAGGGCTGGGGGATCGCCGTCGACCGGACGATCAGCGACTTCACTGCTGGTGCGGTCGAGCGGATGGTCCAGGCGGTTGGGGATCACGACGTGGTCTTCGTCGAGGGCCAGGGCGCGCTCGCCCATCCCGCATACTCCGCCGTCACAGCCGGAATCGTCCACGGCTCGATGCCCGAGAAGCTGGTCCTCTGTCACGAAGCCGGCCGGCAGGCCGTCCACGGCTACGAGTCGTTCTCGCTCCCGCCGGCCGAGGAGTACGCCGCGCTGTACGAGCGTTTCGCCGATCCGGTGGCCGAGAGTGCGGTCGCCGCGGGAATGTTGAACACGTCGGGGATCGACGACGACCAGCAGGCTCGGGAGGCCATCGAATCTTACGCCGAGGCCATCGACGCGCCGGCGACCGACCCTATCCGCTTCGAGGCTTCGGCGGTGCTCGACACGCTGGTATGACCCTCGAAACCGAGTTCGAACGCTACGAACTCCCCCTCGCCGAGACCTTCCGGATCTCTCGGGAGACGACCCAAATCGCCGAGACGGTCGTCGTGCGGGTCAGCGACGGTGAGAACGAGGGGATCGGTGCGGCCGCACCTTCGCGGTACTACGGTGAGACCGCCGAGACAGTCGTCGAGATATTGCCCGATCTGCTGGCCGTCGTCGAAGACGTCGACGATCCTCACGCCGCCCAGCGCGTCGAACGGCGACTCGAAAATACCGTCAAAGGAAACACAGCTGCGAAGAGTGCGGCGACGACGGCGCTGGCGGATCTCGCTGGTACGCGACTGGGGGTTCCGCTTTACCGGCAGTGGGGACTCGATCCCGACGCGGTGCCCGTGACCTCGTACTCGATGGGGGTCGAAGTTCCAGAAACGATGGCCGAGCGGGCGCGCGATCGCGTCGATTCGGGGTTCAAGATCCTGAAACTGAAGATCGGGACCGATTCCGAGGCGGATCGCGAGCGCGTGGCCGCCGTGCGCGAGGCCGTGCCCGAGGCGACGATCCGGGTCGACGCCAACGGCGGGTACGACGTCGAGACGGCGGTCGAGGTGAGTGGGTGGCTGGCCGACCTCGGTGTCGAGTTCCTCGAACAACCCGTGCCCGGCGGGAATTTGGAAGGGCTTCGGGAAGTCCACGAGCGCGGTGCGATCCCGGTCGCAGCCGACGAGAGCTGTGTCGACGCGGGGGACGTGCCGGGAGTGGCCGGGACGTGCGACATCGTCGTGGGCAAGCTCGCCAAGTGCGGGAGTCCGTGGGCGCTCCGGCGACAGCTCGAAACCGCGACTGCGCACGGTCTGGAGACCATGGTCGGGTGTATGGTCGAATCGAACGCCTCGCTCGCGGCCGCCGTGCATTGCTCGCCGCTCGCCGACTACGCGGATCTCGACGGCTCGCTGTTGCTCGCCGAGGATCCTTTCGTGGGTGTGCCGTTCGTGGATGGTCGGCCAAATCTTGCTGATCTCGATCGTCCCGGTACCGGTGTTCGTGAACAGTGAAGAGAGATTCTGGCGCGTGCTGTCGCGGTCCCCGTACCGCGACGAACGCACGCGAGGGATGAGCGAGCGACCGTAGGGAACGAGCGAATCGGCTGGGGAGGATGTGGTGCGGTTGCTGTCCCGTGGGTGGGTCTGAAAGGGGCCGGACGCTACAGGAACCTCGACGACGTAAGGACCACAGCCGAACGGAGTGAGGCGAGGACCGCAGCGAGTCGCGGGACTGTAGCGTCCGGGGGCTTTCTGGGTGTTGCGGTCACCGTGAAGCAGTCGTAGAAAGCCCCGACAGGCTCGGAGGTTGCGGCTCGCTGTGCGCTTCGCTCACTTCGTTCGCTCAGTGCTTACTTCGCCTCACTCTCCGAGCCTGTCGCCCCTTTCAGTCCCGAAAGACTCACTCCGTTCGTCTTTCGACCTTCGCCTCACACCGTTCGGCTCAGTCCCACCCGAATTCATCCACACCCTCCCCAGCCGATTCGCTCGTTCCCTACGGTCGCTCGCTCATCCCTCGCGCAGTTTCGGCTCGACGTGAAGTCTCGCCAGCGCGCGCCAGCATCGTCTTTCAGCGAAAGAGCGAGAGAAACAGCGTCCTAGAGCCACTCGACGAAGGACTCAGTCTCGCGACTCTTGGCGATATAGTCCCGTTGCATCTCCGTGATCGCGGTCTCCAGATCCGCACCGTCCGCAAGCGACTCCCGAACCCGCGCCTTCTTCCAGTCACTCGGAGCCATCTCGGCTTTCCAGCGTGCGCGGATGGGATCCAGGTACTCGTCGGGGTCGTCGATCCCCTGCACGTCGAGCCCGCGTTCGGCGTACTCGAAGACCTCGGCGAAGATTTCGTCGGGGTCGCTGGTGCGCTCGCCATCCGCATCGATCCACGCCAGGTCAGCTTCCAGCCCGTTGCGGGCGACGTCGTAGAAGCAGCGCTCGGCGGCGCCCCACTCCAGCTCGGCGAGGGGATGATCGACCACGACGAGTCCACGGATCAGCCCGACGGTCAGCGCCTGCAGCCCCACGACGTCGTCGACGGTGGGCTGGGTGGGCAGCGGGCGGTACTCGATCCGAACGGAGCGTTCGTCGCCGGCGCCCTCGACGGGGTCGCCGCCGACGACACAGCGGAGCCAGCGCCAGTAGGTCCCGCGCTTGTGCTCGAACTCCCAGTAGTCGTCGGTGTATGCCGTCGGCGGCTCCTCGGCGATCCACTCCCGGAGGAACGGGGCGATCACGTCGTCTGCGACCACGCGGTCGACCACGTCCGTCACGTCGTCGATGTCGCCCGGCACGCGCACTTTCGGGTTCGCGGTCTCGTTGACCGACTGCTCGAAGACGGCGATCCGGAGTTCGTGGTGCGTGTTCTCGACGAGGGATTCGGGATCCTCGACACCCTCGTAGACGTCCGCGGGCAGAAACGGCGAGTTCGTCGCCAGCGCGAGCAGCGGGCCGAGCGTCCGAATGGCGGTGTTGTAGTAGGTCGGAAAGCTCGCCGTCTCTGGGATCTGGAGGTGGGGTTGGATCGACGTCGCCAGCGACTCGAAGAGGATCGACGGGAAGGCGATGTCCGCGCCCGGCACCGAAAAGTCGATCTGGCCGCCCGCGCGCTCGACGATGTCGTTGTCGATGGCGACGTAGCGGGGATCGCTGCGCATGTTCGAGGCCAGTTGGACGCCCTCGACGTCCGTCGTGGCCGAGAGGTATTCGACCGATCCCGAGTCGGGCGGGACGGTCCACATCGCGTCCAGCACGAGCGCACAGCCTTCGGCCCCGGCGGCGGCGTGGGCCTTCTCGGTCTCCATCTCGATGGCAGTCGCCTGGGCGGCCAGGCCGGCGTCGTCGAAGACGTTGGGGTCGGTGTTGATCTCGGCGTTGTGCAAGCCCAGTTCCTTGCTGACGGCGTCGGTGTCCTCGAAGACGCTGCCCGGGATCTGGTGGAGCCGACAGGACGAACACGGTGCCGTCGCGCCGCCTGCATCCTTGGCGGCGTCCGTCGCCTCGCCGGCGACGGCGTAGACTTCCATCTCCAGCCCGATCGCGAACGCGTCGTTGTCCAGTGCGCCGTCGGCGAACTCCCCCTCCAGAAACGCGGCCTGCTCGTCGACACGCTCGTCGAACTCCCGGCGGGTCGAGGGGGCGAGCGAGCGGTCGACCAGATCGGCGAGATCCGTCATTAAAAACGGTGTTGGCGGCCCGTGACGTTAGTGTTGTGTCTCCGCGGTCTCCGAGAAACACGAACTGACCGAGAATTCAAACGTGGCAGGTCCAGTACGAAACCGAGGCGAGCCGACCACCGAGCGGCAGCCCGCCGAGCGCGGTGTCGATCTTGCGGAACGTCGAGGCCGTCCGGTTGGGGATCTGCCGATAGAAGCCGTAGGGGAGGACGAAGTCGTGGTCGTCGGAGACGAGATCCAGCCCAACTTCGTCGAGCAGGCGGCCGACTTCCCAGCGGGAGTACAGCCGCGAGCCCATCGGGAGTGCCCAGTTGTAGATCGAGCGCGTCGAGAAACGGTTGAATGTGTCGAAGAAGACGACGTCCTTCGCGACCCGGCGCATCTCGCTGAGATAGGAGGCCGGCGTATCGGCCAGGTGGAAAAACCGCATCGCGAGCACGGCGTCGAAGTGGTCGTCCGGGAACGGGAGCCGACCCGCATCCCCGCGCATGAACTCCAGGTGGTCGTCGACGCCAGCGGCCTGGGCCTTCTGGCGGCCCTGCTGGAGCATCGCACCCGAGATGTCTAGACCGACGATGTCGGCGCCGCGTTCGGCCAGCATCACGGTGAACCGACCGGTTCCACAGGCAATTTCCAGTACTTTCGAGTCCTCGACTGGGCCGATCGCGTCCAGCACGGCCTGTTTCTCCCGCCGGTCGATCAGGCGGCCACCGCGCGAGAAGCGCTTTTCTTCGTACTCCTCGGCGATGTCGTCCGCCTGGTACCACTCCTGTCCTTTCACGGTGTCCGACTCTCGTCATCCCGGGAATAAAACGATACTGAAAACGACCGGCGAGAATCCATCGCTACCGACCCCCTCGCATCCACCAGTCCGCCCCTCTCGCTCGCACCGCGGCACGAACGCCAGTGCCGCAATCCTCGGATCTCTCATGGTCATCCATAGATATACAAAGGAGATTAATACTCCTCTAGGAGACTGTATTGTTTTCACATCCATATAGCCAAGTTTTACCACTGCGCTTCCCAGAGAGTGCTGTATGAGCACGACTACCGATGGGGTGGCCCGAGAGATCACGTTCAACGACGCCGAGTTTCGCGAGCGCCTTCGCGAACTCCCGCCGAGCGCAAAGCTCGTCGCCAAAGTACTCGAAACTGAAGCGCCGCTGTCCCAGGGCGATCTCGCCGAGCAGTCGCTGCTGCCCGACCGAACCGTCCGGTACGCGTTGAACCGCCTCGAAGAAGTCGGGCTCGTCGATTCCCGGTACAGCTTCCGCGACGCCCGCAAGCAGGTCTACTTCCTCGCCGACACGCGATAATGCGGATCGAGCGGGTCGACCTCGATATCTCGTCCCGCGCGCCCGGTGGTGGCGTCGCCGCCTACGTGTGCGGTGACGACGACGCGATTCTCGTCGATCCCGGTGGCGACAGCGACCGCCTTCGCGAGGTCGTCGCCGAGGCCGGCGTCGCCCACGTCCTCGCCACACATCACCACCCGGACCACGTCGGTGGAATCGCAGCCTACGCCGACGAAGCGACTGTTTGGGCCCGTCGTGGACGCGAGAGCGAGTTCGAACGCGCCAGCGGCGTCTCGCCCGATCGCACCTTTACCCCGGCGACGACGATCCAGACCAGTGGCGGCACGGTCGAAATTGTCGACACGCCCGGCCACGCGCCGGAACACGTCGCGCTCCGGGTCGGTGAGTCGTTCGTGACCGGAGACCTGGCCGTCGCGGAGGGCAGCGTCGTCGTGGGTGCACCCGAGGGTGACATGCGGGCCTATCTGAGTAGTCTCCGTCGACTCCACGCTCGCGACCCCGCCTGCCTCTACCCCGGCCACGGCACCGTGATCGAGGCACCACGAGCGGTACTCGGACGGTTGATCGCACATCGACTCGACCGCGAAGACCGCGTTCTGGCGGCCGTCGACGCCGGCACCGAGACACTCGAAGCGATCACCGACGCCGCCTACGAGAAGGACGTCTCGGACGTCGCGAATCTCGCTCGAGCGACGGTCGAAGCTCACCTCGAAAAACTGGCAGTCGAGGGCGCGATTCGGTGGAACGGCCAGCGGGCGCGGCCGGCATAGCGCGACCCTTTAGTTGCCAGCGCCGCTTTTTCTGCTATGGAATCGCTCGAAGCCGAACTCGACCGAGCCGGAGAGCTCGACGTGGCCGAACTGGCTGACGCTATCGAATCCATCGGCTTCGAGTGTACGCGCTGTGGGGCCTGCTGCAAGGCCGAGACCTGTGGACTCGAGGGCGAAGACGGCGACACGGAACCCCACACGGCGACGGCTTTTCCCGACGAGATCAGCCGAATCCAGGCGCGTGACGACTACGACTGGCGCGACGTGGCTCGCCCGATGCCGTACGGACTGACCGAGGACGAAGGTGAGCCAGGGGGCGAAACCTTCGAGTGGGCGCTGCAGACAGACTCCTGTGGGGACTGTACGTTCTACGCCGAGGACGAGGACGGAACGGGAGCCTGTACGGTCCACGAGGATCGGCCACTGATCTGTCAGACCTACCCGTTCAGCGTCGCGCTGGGTGGGACGAGCCAGCCGATGGGCGAGGCGGTTGATGAGGAAGGGATGGTCCGGGCCCACGAGTGTGAAGGCCTTGGTCGGGACATCTCACGTGCGGAGGCCGAGGACCTCGCCCGGACGCTCAAAGAGCGGGCGATCCGCGAACTCGAAGAGGCCATCGGAGTCCGCGAGAACTACGAGCCTGTCGAGAGTGACGACGTTGTCGTCTACGACTCGGACGGACCGAAACGTATCGACGGGACGCCCTACTGATTTTTCGCACACGTGGGAACGAACGAGACTGGGGCTGCAGATCCGCCGGCAGGTTCTTAATGGAGGCCTACGACCGGCCCAATGGAGGATATAGCCTTGGAGATCTCAGAGAAACTCCTGTGTCTGTTCAGTGCGGATGTATCAGCAGAAGACGACCGCTACGTGATCGAGGTGCCCCGCCGCGAGGTCGAGACCGGTTCGATCGACCCCGGCGAAACTTACCGGGTCGCGCTCATCTCCGGCGAGCAAGAGGAAGATGAAAACGAGACGACCGAGAGTGCGCCCTCGGAACCCCAGCCCCCAGTCGAGAACGGGGAGATTCGGTACGTCGAGATCGAGGACATCGGCAAGCAGGGCGACGGCATCGCTCGCGTCGAACGCGGCTACGTGATCATCGTGCCTGGCGCCGACATCGGCGACCGGGTCAAAGTCGAGATCACCGAAGTCAAGTCCAACTTCGCCGTCGGCGAGATCATCGAAGAAGACATCTGACCCGGCCTGGTGGGGGGTCCCTCGACGGCGTTTCCTGCTCGTACCAACGCCAGTGCTGACGCTCGTCGTCCCTCCCGATCGGGCGTCCGTTTCTGGAGAAAACCGCAAGACTGCAGCGTGTTAACCGACTGTACCAAACCCCCTATAACAGTTTCGTCCGTACCTGAAAGTATGAGCACGACGGCATCCCAGGCAGCGACCGCGGCGCCGACCACGTTGACGGACAAACAGCAGGCGATCCTCGACTATCTCCGGAAGAACGCCGACACGCAGACGTACTTCAAGTCCCGACTCATCGGCGAGGAACTGGACATGTCCGCCAAGGAGGTCGGGACGAACATGACGCCGCTGCAGGAGGGCGAGTTCGACATCGACGTCGAGAAGTGGGGCTACTCCTCCTCGACGACGTGGATGGTCACGACCTGAACGCTCTTAGCGACTCTCGCGCTGTTCGACCTTGTTCAGCTCGATCAGGAGACGAAAGACAGCCTTGACCAGGTTGGAGTCGACGTCGAAGCGCTCTGCGTTCTGGCCGGCGCGATCCATGACGGCCTGTTCCTGTTCTTCGTCGGTCGTCGGCAGTCCCTGTTCGTCTTTGACCTGGGCGATCGTGTCGGCGACGTAGGTCCGCTGGGCAATCTTCTCGACGATCTCGCGATCGATGGTCTCGATCTCCTCGCGGAGCTCGTCGAGGCTCATCTCGTCTGTGTCCCGGAGTTCTGTGTCGTTGTCAGCCATGTGGATCCGTCTCGTTGTTCCCACGTCTTGCGTACACCCTCTAATGCCTCCCGATCCCCGACAGCGACGACGCTCGGCCCCGTCCCCGACAGCGAGACGCCCTCGACCAGCGGCATGGCTTCGACCATCGGTTCGGTCGAGAAATCGAGTGCCGCCGAGAACGCGAGTCCGTTGACGGTCATCGCGCGGCCGTACTCGCCGCCGAGGGCGAGGTCCACGACGAGGTCGGCCATCGGGGCGACCTGCTTGCAGCGCTCGACGTCGGCGTCGGCGCTGAACGACTGCTCGTCGGGCGTCCACACGAGGACGTCCCAGTCGACTTCCTCACGAGCGAGCAAGTCGTCGCTCGTGTTGTTCGTGACTGTCACGCCGCCGAGCATCGACGCCGAAGCGTCGTCGAACGCGCCCGTCACTGTGACGCCGACGTCCCGGGCGGCCATGACGCCGAGGCGGGCGGCGTCCTCGCGAGTCATCTTCTCCTCTTTGCCGAGCGCGTCGAGTGTCGCCATGACGGTCGCGTTGGCCGCGGCCGATGAGGACTTCAGGCCGGAGGCCATCGGGACCTCGCTCTCGGTCCGGACGTGTGCGCCCGAGACGGCGTTCGGGCCGGTCACATCGGGGTCACCGTGAGCATCGAGGACGTACTCGACGCAGGTCTCGATGAGGCGGGTGTCGGCCTCGGGATCTTCGGCGACTTCGCCGGTGATCTCCTCGGAATCGGTCAGTAACTCGACGGTCGCGGTCGTGTAGGCGTCGATGGCGAACGCAGAGCCCTTGCCGTTGGCGAGTGCGTTCAACACCGTGCCGGCGGCCGGCGCTTTCGCCTGTCCCTGCATGGTCGTCTGTGCGTACGAGCCGGTATTAAGGGGTGGTGATTCGGGACTGAAAAGGATCGAGACGGGTCCGGACGGCCGTCAGTGCTGGCGGCGGTGGGTGAGGAGCGCAGCGAGGGCGACTGCCAGGACTGCGAGCGTTGCGGTGAACCCTGGGCCCGAGCCACTCCCACTCGACTCTTCGGTAGTCGTCGTCCCGCTCCCCGTGGTATCTTCGTCTGACGTGGTCGTTTCCTCGCCCGACGTAGTCGTCTCTTCGCCTGGTGTCGTGGTGGTGTCGCCCGGTGTCGCCGTCTCCGAGTCGTCAGTCGACTCGACGGTGACGGTCAGGGTGTCGGTGTCGGTGTTGCCGGCGCTGTCGGTGGCGGTCAGCGTCACCGTGTAGGTGCCGGCTTCGTCGTAGGCGTGACCCGCCGTCTCGCCCGCGGCTGACGTGCCGTCTTCGAAGCTCCACTGGTAGCTGTCGATTCCGACGTTGTCCGACGACCCCGACCCGTCGACACTCACGGTCGAGCCGACTTCGACGGTTCTGTCGGGGCCGGCCTCGGCGGTCGGCGCGGTCCGGTCTTCGACGGTGACGGTCAGGGTGTCGGTGTCGGTGTTCCCTGCGCCGTCGGTGACTGTCAGCGTCACCGTGTAGGTGCCTGGCTGATCGTAAGCCTGGGAGGCGGTCACACCACTCGCCGCAGATCCGTCGCCGAAGTTCCACTGGTAGCTGTCGATCCCGACGTCGTCTGACGACCTTGACCCGTCGACACTCACGGTCGAGCCGACTTCGACGGTTCTGTCGGGGCCAGCCTCGGCGGTCGGTGCCGTCTGGTCTCCGACAGTGATGGTCAGGGTGTCGGTGTCGGTGTTGCCACCGCTGTCGGTGACCGTCAGTCGCACCGTGTAGGTGCCGGGGTCGACGAACGTGGACCTCGCGGTTGGCCCGGTGGCGTCGGTCGTGCCGTCACCGTCGACGTCCCATCGGTACGTCGTGATGACACCGTTGTCGCTCGAACTGGAGCCGTCGAAGTTGACAGTCGTGCCCTCCTCGACGGACTGGTCCGGTCCGGCCTCGGCGGTCGGTGGCGTCGTGTCGACGACGGAGACAGTGAGGGTGTCGGTGTCGGTGTTACCCGCGTCGTCCGTTACACGGAGCGTGACGGTGTATGTCCCAGTATCGGCGTAGGTGTGAGACGCTGTTTCGCCGGTCGTTTCGTAGGTCCCGTCGCCGTCGACGTCCCACTCGTAGCTCGTAATCCCGACGTTGTCGCTCGAAGCGGTCCCGTCGAAGGTCACGCTGGTGTCCTCCGAGACCGTCTGGTCTGGCCCGGCCTCGGCGGTCGGGCCCGTGACGTCATCGACAGTGACGGTCAGGGTGTCGGTGTCGGTGTTACCGCCACCGTCGGTGACCGTCAGCGTGACGGTGTAGGTTCCCGGGTTGACGTAGGTGTAGCTGGGTGTCACCCCGGTCGCCTCGACCGTCCCGTCGTCGTCGACGTCCCACTCGTAGCTCGCGATGTTGCCGTTGTCGGTGGATCCCGAACCATCGAAGCTCACTGCGGTTTCCTCCATGACTGTCCGGTTCGGACCGGCCTCGGCGGACGGGGCGATCGTATCCTCAACGGTGACGGTCAGGGTGTCGGTGTCCGTGTTCCCGTTGGCATCGCTGACAGTCAGGGAAACGGTGTAGGTGCCGGGATCGGCGTAGGTGTAACTCGACGTGGTACCGGTGGCGTCGACGGTGCCGTCACCATCGAGGTCCCACTCGTAGCTGTCGATTCCGACGTTGTCGCTCGAACTGGAGCCGTCGAAGTTGATGGTCGACCCCTCGTCGACGGTCTGGTCGGGGCCAGCCTCGGCGGTCGGTGGCGTCGTGTCGCCGACGGTGACGGTCAGGGTGTCGGTGTCGGTGTTGCCGGCGTCGTCGCTGACGGTCAGTGTCACTGTATAGCTTCCTGCCGCCGTGTAGGTGTAACTCGGCGTCGGCCCGGTGGCGTCAGTCGTGCTGTCCCCGTCAAAGTCCCACTCGTAGCTCGTCACGCCGACGTTGTCGCTCGAAGCGGTCCCGTCGAAGTCCACTGCCGTGTCCTGTGAGACGGCCTGGTCGGGACCGGCCTCTGCGGTCGGTGCGGTCACGTCGTTGACAGTGACGGTCAGGGTGTCGGTGTCGGTGTTGCCGGCGTCGTCGGTCGCGGTCAGAGTGACGGTGTAGATGCCGGGGTCGGCGTAGGTGTAACTCGGCGTCGGTCCGGTGGCGTCAGCCGTGCCGTCACCGTCGAAGTCCCACTCGTAAGTGGTCACGCCGACGTTGTCACTCGAACCAGTCCCGTCGAAGGAGACACTGGTATCTTCGTCGACGGTCTGGTCGGGGCCAGCGTCGGCGGTCGGTGCAGTTGTGTCCTGGACCGTGACGGTCAGGGTGTCGGTGTCGGTGTTGCCGGCGTCATCGGTCGCAGTCAGGGTGACGGTGTAGGTGCCGGGGTCGGCGTAGGTGTAACTCGGAGCCGGCCCGGTGGCGTCGGTCGTACCGTCACCGTCAAAGTCCCATTCGTAGCTCGTCACAGCGACGTTATCGGACGAGCCGGAGCCGTCGAAGGTGAACGAGGTGTCTTCGTCGACAGTCTGATCCGGTCCGGCGTCAGCAGTCGGCGCAGTCGTGTCCTGGACTGTGACGGTCAGGGTGTCGGTCGCGGTATTCCCACTACCGTCAGTCACTCGCAGGGTGACGGTGTAGGTGCCGGGGTCAGCGTAGTTCGCCAACGGGGTCGCACCCGTCAGCTGGTAGGTGCCGTCGTCGTCGGTGTCCCACTCGTAGCTGGCGATGTTGCCGTTGTCCGACGAGGCCGACCCGTCGAAGGTGAACGAGGTGTCCTCGTCGACGGTGAAGTCGGTACCAGCGTCCGCGTTCGGCGGCGTCACGTCGTTGACGGTCACCGTCAGCATGTCCGTTCCCGAGTTACCGGCGGCGTCGGTCGCAGTCAACGTCACCGTGTAGGTTCCGGGGTCGGCATAGGTGTACGAAGGCGTAGCGCCGGTCGTCTCCACGGTGCCGTCTCCGTCGAAGTCCCACTCGTAGGTGTCGATGCCGACGTTGTCGGTCGAGGCCGTCCCGTCGAAGGTGAACGAGGTGTCCTCGTCACCGGACGTCTGGCTGTTGCTCGCGTCCGCGTTCGGCGGCGTTACGTCGTTGACGGTGACGTTCACCACGTCGGTCGCGGTGTTGCCACCGCTGTCGGTCACCCGCAGCGTGACGGCGTAGGAGCCGGGATCGGCATAGGTCGCGGAGCCAGTCTCACCGGTGACTTCGTAGGTACCGTCGTCGTCGGTATCCCACTCGTAGGTGAGACTGTCACCGTTGTCGGACGAGGCCGAGCCGTCGAAGGTGAACGAGGTGTCCTCGTCGACGGTGAAGTCGCTTCCCGCGTCGGCGGTCGGTGCGGTCGTGTCCTGCACGCTGTAGGCGCCGGACTGTGTGACGAAGGCCGCGGCGGGCGAACCGCCGCTATCGTCGTGGAGTCCCAGCGTCAACGTCTGCGTGCCGTCGTCGGCGTTCCCGACGTTGCCCACGGTGACGTCGAACTGGTCGCCGCTCGCGGGGTCGTCGATGACGTCGCCCGCGGCGAGGTCGAGCACGAGCGTCTGGCCATCGGGCGTCAGGACAGCCTCGACGGTCCGGCTGCCGCTTGGCCCCTCGATCGAGACGTCACCGGTCGTCACGCCCGAGAGATCGGCCGTCGCCGAGCCGAAGTCGACCGAGACGTACTCGCCCGCGGGGTTGCCGACCTGACCGAAGGTGAAATTGATCGCGTACGTGCCTGCCTGTCCGGTCTCGCTCGGCACCGGATCGGCCGTCGTGAGGCTGAGCTGTGCCGGCGTCGGCGGGCCGTCGGGTGCCGGACCGGTCAGCCACGGCTCGATGTCGATCTGACCACCGGCACCCTCACCTGCACTGGGACCGCCCGCGTCGCCCCACCAGTTCAGTTCGGCGTCGACTGTCCCAGTAGTGGTGCCCGCGTACAGCCCGTAGTTGTTGCCGACGACGTTGTTCCAGTTGACGGTGATCGTCGAGCCGTCGATAGTCCCGTCGCCCACGAGGATTCCGATCCCGTTGCCGCCGCCGTCACCGTTGTTCCGGATCTGGTTGTAGGTGATCGTCAGCCCGTCGGAGTCGGTGGCTTCGATTCCGTTGGTGAAGCCGGTGATCTCGTTCTCGGAGATCATACTTCCGGTCCCACCGTCGTCACGGAGTTCGATCCCGGTAGCAGTCTTGTCGCCGTTGTGGATCTCGTTGTCCACAGCGGTGAGCTGCTCGTTCGCGGAGATGCCCGAAACGCCCGAGCTGGCCTGGATGATGCTGTTGCGCACCTCGACGGTGTTCATGCTGAACGTGTTGATGATCGCCACCGGTGACCCACTGGACCTCAGCGTCAGCCCGTCGATCGTCAGGCCGTCGGAGGCGCTGCCGGAGTTTATCGTCGGCGTCCCGCCCTGCCCGACGATCACCGTCTCGGAGGCCGCGCTGGCCGAGGTGAGCGTCAGGTCGCTCGCCGTCGTGATGCTGTTGAAGTCGAGCGACGTCTGGTAGGTGCCGGGATAGATCGTGATCGTGTCGCCGGCCTGGACGTCGTAGCTGCCCGAGTCGATGGCGCTGGCGGGTGAGACGAACGACTGACCGCTGCGCTCGTTCTGAGCGATCCCCTCCAGTGTAAGATCCTGGGAGACGTCGCTGCCCTCAACCGACATCGACGCGCTGGCACTGACGTGGTTGGGTGCCGAGGCGACGACGGTGTAGCTCCCGTCGGAGACGTTCCGGAACGAGTAGGTCCCGCTGGCGTCGTTGGTCGTCGAGTCGACGAGCGACCCACCCGCGTAGAGCTGAATCGTCACCTCGCCGTTGCCGGCCGTGAAGTCCTCCGCACCTGAGTCGACGCTTCCCTGGATGACTGGCGTTCCTGGGTTGGCCGAGGTACGGAACGGGTCGAAGTCGATAGCACCGTTGAGTCCTTGACCGGACCCAGGTCCTTGATTGCCTGGCCCGTCGCTGGCTCCCCACCAGTTGTAGCGGGCGTCGAGCTGGTTGCCGTTAGAATTGACGTAGGAACCATACGCGTTGTCGAAGATATTGTTGTTGTTGACGACACTGTTGGTAACGGTGACAGCTCCGCCGCCCTGCTGGTTCACCTGCAGGGCAGTCCCGCCGTCGTTGTTACTGATCTCGTTGTCGACGACGACGGTGCCGTCTGAGCCGGACGTGAGCCAGACACCGTGACCCGCGCCCGCCCCGCCGTCGGAATTGTCTATCGTGTTGTTTCGAAGAGTGATCGCATCTTTGACGATCACACCGACACCGTTTCGGACGAGTTCGGACCGTTCGACTTCAGTGCCGGTAGATCCGCTGTCTGCGAATATGCCGTAGTTATTGGCCTCGGTGATATTGACGTTCTCGACGGTAATCTGGCCGTTCGTGTAGATGCCGTTTCCGATGACATTATTCCCGTCGATGACGCTGTCACGGAGCGTGATCCCGTCATTGACGAGTGCCACCGACGACGCTGCACCGCCGTTGCGGAAGGTGAAGCCCTCGACGACGACGTTCTGACCCGTCACTAGCAGCGAGTCATCTCCGCTGGATGCGTCGATGATCGTCTCCGAAGCGTTGCCGGTCGCTTCGAGTGTAATCCCCGAGGTTCCGATGTCGACGTTCTCGGAGTACGTCCCGGGCGCGACTGTGATCGTCGCGCCGGAACTCGCGTTCTGGACGGCGTTGTTGATGCTGACGTAGCTGTTGCCCGAGTCGGTGTTCAGCACGCGTGCGTCGAGCGTGACGTCTTCAGTCACGTCGCCGCCAGCAACCGAGATCGACGTCCGACTCGTCTGGTGCTGGTCTGCGCGCACGACGACGGTGTAACTCCCGTCGGCGACGCCGTTGAACGCGTACTCGTCGGAACTGTTGGTGTACGTACTGTCTACGACCGTCCCGCCCTGTTTGAGGACGACGCTGGCCTGCCCGGAGAGCCCGCCGTCCTGGGCCGCCGACGTTACCGTCCCGCTGACGGTCGACCCACTCGTAGCGCCGCCAGCGAGCGACGTCGGTCCGTCAGCGCCCGCTCCTGCCGGTGCCGTCGCTCCGAGTGCGACGACTCCCATGACAGCCAGTAGTGCTACACAGACTGCTCGAATACTTACCGTTCGGTGCCCCCTTGAGTTGGCGATTGTTCGTGTCATCGTCTTCTGGTGATCCATGGTGGCGCTCTTCTCGCCACCTCGATCGGTCCGTCCACGTCTGCCCGTAGTCGCGGGCGGACTCTCAGCACGATCGGCACGATCTCAAGCCTCTGCGTGTGAGAAAGTCACACACGCCCCCTCGTATCGAACCTGACCGTGTCTCTACCTTATTCGACATTGTTTATCACAAAGTATTTTCGGTTTTCTTCGCTTTCAGTATCTTCGACACTTCTATCAGCCGATCTGATTGGGAAAAATTCGGTCGGTACGTGCGCACTCGAACGCGGTTCTTTTGCACTGCCGCCACGAACGCCGGGGTATGAGTCGCCCGAGCGAAGTCGCACCCTCGACGCTGCCCGTCGAACTGACCGAGGACGGCATCGCCGTCGAGTACCTCGACGGCCGGACGGTGTTCTACCATGGCGTGCCGGCCACGGCCGAGACGCCGCTGACGACGAGCCCCGGCAAGGACGTCCACGCCCTCGTCACCGACGAGAGCGGCACCGAGGGAATCCTCACGTACGTCGACGAGCGCAAGACCGACGGCGACATCCTCGAATCCAGCGGCGTCGGCCGGGTCCTTCTCGAAAAGGGCGAGACGACGAGTCTCTATCCCGGTGTTCGAGTCCACCGAACGGGCTTCCGCTACGAGATTGAGGTCGACTTCGACGCTGTCGAGGGGCGGGTGTTCGTCTTCGAAGAGGACGAGATGGGGGAGATGGGGCGGGAGATAGTAGCGGAGTAGCGGTTTTTGGTCCAGCTTTTTGCGCGACCGATCGGCGAGAGGGAGCGGAAAAAGGTGGTTGCAGGAGGACGAGATGGGAGAGATGGGGCGGGAGATCGTGGGGGAGTAGCGGTTTTTGGTCCAGCTTTTTGCGCGACCGACCGACGGGGGGAGCGGAAAAAGGTGGTTGCAGGAGGACGAGATGGGGCGAATGGATAAATAGCTGTCAGGAGTAGTCGGGCGTGAATGCTCGCGGAGGTGGTGGTATTCGGCGTCGGACTGGCGACGCTCGTGTTCGGGGCTGATAGAGCCGTCGACGCGGCTGGCGATCTCGCGCTCTACTACGGCGTCTCGCCGTTTTTCATCGGTGTCACCGTCGTTTCGATCGGGACGTCGGTCCCGGAGATGGTGACGTCGATCTACGCCTCCTACTACGGGGCTGGCGACCTCGTCGTCGGGAACATCGTCGGCTCTGAGACTGCTCAGATCACGCTGGCGATCGCCGTCGTCGCCTTCATTGCGCCGATCGTCGCCAAACGACGAAACATCGCCATCTACGGGACGGCGATGATCCTCTCGATGATTATCATGCTCTTGACCCTCGAAGACGGGCAGATCGTCCGTTCGGAGGGCCTGCTGATGATGCTCGCGTACACGCAGTTCATCTACATCCTCTACACGAACGAGGGGGGCGAGGAGATCACCGAGGAGGTTCTGGAAGAACCACGCACGCCGCTGCAGTCGGTCCCCTGGATCGTCGGCGGCCTCTTCTTGGTCGTCGTCGGTGGGCAGGTGATGGTCACCAACGGTGTGGCGATCGCCCAACTGCTCGGCGTACCGGAGTACTTGATCGGTCTACTGACCGGACTCGGGACGACCGTGCCCGAGGTCGTCGTCGCCGGGATCGCGGCCTACGAGGGTCGAGGTGGAATCTCCGTCGGATCGCTCCTCGGCAGCAACATCACCGATCCGGTGTTCTCACTCGGTGTCGGCGCGGTCTTCTTCGATGTCGTGGTCGATGACCCCGCAGCGATGGGACCATCGCTTCTGTACATGGTCGGCGTCTCGATTGCGGTCCTCGGGTTGTTCTACTGGCGGCGCGGGATCGACCGGCGGGCTGCCGTCGTCTGTCTCCTGTTGTATCTGCCGACCTTTCTCGTCGTGTGAGCGGTCTCCGGCCGCTCACTGGATGTAGGAGGGGTCTTCCGAATCGCAGTTCGTCTCGTGTTGTTCGGCTTCGGACTGGTCGTCGAACATCAGCCCACACTCCTCACACTGGTACCACGTCATGTCGTCGCGTTCGGTTGTGGCGACCATACACGAGTGTGGGTCGTGGTACCGTATATTCGTTGCCCCACTGAAACCCTCAAGGGAGTCGGTCCCGAACGCCCCCACATGACAGGCGGCAACGGGGTGGAGCTGACGGTCGCGGGTGCGCGCAAGCGCGATGCAGGCCGCGGGATCGCACGATTGCCCGAGCCAGTACGGAGTCGGCTCGGGGTCCTCAGCGGCGATTCGGTGATCATCCAAGGGGACTCGACGACGGTGGCGAAGGTCTGGCCGGACGACGGCGACGAGGACGTCGTCCGGATCGACGCCGACACCCGAGCCAACGCCGGGGTGACGATCGGTGACACCGTCAGGGTCCGTCCGGCGACGGTCACTGACGCCGAGTCGATCACCGTCACGCCGACCGAGGACCTGGGTGAGATGGAGCCGACGGCGGCCGGCCCGCTGGTCAAAGAGGGGCTGCTCGACCGCCCGCTCAGGCGGAACGAACAGTTCCACGTCGACGGCGTCGGCGGGTTCCGCGTGCTGGAGACGACGCCCGGCGGGTCTGTCCGAGTCGATCCCGGGACCGACGTCGACGTCGTCCCGCCCGAGGAGGCCGTCCGACAGCGCGACGAGGGTGACGACAGCGCCGCGAGCGATAGTGATGAGAGCGAGCAAGAACCCGGCGGGACGACCTACGAGGACATCGGCGGGTTGGACGACGAACTCGAAAAAGTCCGAGAGATGGTCGAACTCCCGCTGTCGAATCCCGACGTCTTCCGGCGGCTCTCGATAGCACCGCCCAGCGGCGTTCTCCTGTACGGCCCGCCCGGCACGGGCAAGACGTTGATCGCGCGGGCGGTCGCCAACGAGGTCGACGCCTACTTCGACGTCATCTCCGGGCCGGAGATCGTCTCCAAATACAAGGGCGAGAGCGAGGAGCAACTCCGTGAGGCGTTCGACCGGGCGGCAGAGAACGCGCCGTCCATCCTGTTCATCGACGAAGTCGACTCCATCGCGGGACGGCGCGACGAGGACAGCGACATGGAGAACCGCGTCGTCGCCCAGTTGCTGACGCTGATGGACGGCCTCGAAGATCGCGGCCGCGTCGTCGTGATGGGCGCGACCAACCGCGTCGACGCGGTCGATCCCGCACTCCGCCGGGGCGGTCGCTTCGATCGCGAGATCGAGATCGGCGTCCCCGACGTTACGGGCCGTCGTGAGATCCTCGACGTCCACACGCGCGGGATGCCCCTGGCCGACGACGTCGACCTCGATCGGCTGGCCGAACGCACACATGGATTCGTCGGCGCGGACGTCGCGTCGCTGGTGACCGAGGCGGCGATGGCGGCGCTGCGACGCGACAGCGAGAAGCCGACGGTCTCGCGGGCGGACTTCGAGACGGCGATGGCCGCGGTCGAGCCCTCCGCGATGCGGGAGTACGTCGCCGAGTCACCGACCGTCGACTTCGAGGACGTCGGCGGACTCGACGACGCGAAAGACACCCTCGAACGTGCCGTCGAGTGGCCGCTGCTGTACGGGCCGCTGTTCGAGGCCGCCGACACGGATCCGCCCAGTGGCGTCCTGCTCTATGGCCCGCCCGGCACGGGAAAGACCCTCCTCGCGCGGGCACTCGCGGGCGAGAGCGGCGTCAACTTCGTCCACGTCAACGGGCCCGAACTGCTCGATCGCTACGTCGGCGAGTCCGAGGAGTCAGTCCGAGAAGTGTTCGAACTGGCGCGCCAGACCGCGCCGACGATCATTTTCCTGGACGAGATCGACGCTGTCGCGGGCAAGCGTGGCGAGACCCACGAGGTGACTGAGCGGGTCGTCTCCCAGCTGCTGACCGAGCTTGACGGCGTCGTCGACAACCCAAACGTCGTGGTCGTCGCCGCCACGAACCGCAAGGCCGTACTCGACGACGCGCTGCTCCGCCCGGGTCGGCTGGAAGAACACGTCGAGGTCCCGCTGCCGGACGCCGCCGGGCGCCGGAAGATCTTCGACGTTCACACCGATCGCAAGCCGCTGGCCGAGGACGTCGATCTGGACGCCCTCGTTGCACAGACAGAGGGCTACTCCGGCGCGGAGATCGAGGCGCTCGTCCGGGAGGCTGCCATGGCCGCCATCGACGACATCGTACTGGCACACGATCCCGAGAAAGCAAACGAGTACGCCGACGAGATTTCGATCACGACCGCTCACTTCGAGGAAGCGCTCGAAGACTGATCAGGTGTCGTCGGGTGCGTCGTCGCCTCCGTCTTCGGATGCCTCGTCAGCTTCGTCTCCGGCCGTCTCATCGGCCGCGTCGTCGAACGTTGCGGGCGTCCACCGGAGCGTCAGTGTCGACGATTCAGGCCCGCTCCCGAGCAGTCCGTCCTCGCTCGCGATCTCGATCGATTGGGGGGCCGGCAGCTCGATCGTCTCCTCGTCGATTCGCAGCCCGAGCGGCGTCCGCGAGGTGGTTCGTGCGTCGATCGTCGAGAGGGCGTGCTGCAACTCGGTCTTCGTCCAGCGTCCGGTCTCGTCGATCGGGCTGATACCGCCGATGACAGGCCGGATGCTCACGTCCGCGCTCCGGTTCGAGAGGACCGCGTTGACGACGACCCCGAGCAGGATGACGAGGCCGGTGACGTACAGCCAGGTCAACAACAGCAGGATGCCGCCGACGACGTTCTGCTCGCCCGAACTGACGTACAAGCGAAAGCCCGCCTGGAAGGTCGTCACGCCGACCGCGGCGAAGACGGCCCCGGGAAGGATCTCGGGGACGCTGACGTCCGTGTCCGGAAAGACGTAGTACATTGGCAGGAGGACGAGCGTCAGGCCGAAGACGACCACCACTGGTTCGACGAACGCCAGAGCGCCCTCCGTCGGGACGACCCGGTAGACCAGCACCGCGAGCAGGATCGCGATGGCGAACGTGCCCAGCACGAGCACGCCGTCGGTGAGCTGGTCGAAAAAGGTGTTCTCGGCTTCTGTCTCGTAGATGTCCGAGAACGCCGTATCCAGCCCGCGGAAGATTCGTAACGTCCCCCAGATCAACACGACGATCCCGAGGACCGAGACGCCGGTCGAGCGACTGGCGTCGCGCATCTCCGCGATTAGCACCTCCTGGGCGCCCTCGGTGAAGACTGCGCGGCTCAATCGAATGAGTCCGGCCTCCATCGACGCATTTCCGAGGCCCGAGGCGACGTACAGCAAGAGCGCGAACAGCGGCAACAGAGAGACGAACGCGTGATAGGCGATACTCCCGGCGAGAAACGGGATCTTCTCGACGCGGGCCTCGTGGACGATCGCCCGAACCACGCGCTCGACCCGCGCCCGATCGATCTGCATACTATCCGATTCGCTGCTCGGACCAAAAGGATGGCCGTCCCCCGCCGCGCATATCGAGCGGCGATTTTATCATGGTGGTTTATAATGATCTTTATATCAGCCGGCGTCCAATTCCCGAGCATGGCGTCAGATTCCTATCAGCACTACGTTGGCGGCGAATGGATCGACGGCGAGGGAACCGAGACCTTCGACAGCGTCGATCCGGCCACCAGAGAGACACTGGGGACGTTCCCACGCGGGACGCCCGACGACGTACAGCAGGCCGTCGCAGCTGCCGAAGACGCCTTCGAGGAGTGGCGTGCAGAGTCCTACATCGACCGCGCGGAGTACCTCTGGGACGTCTTCCACGAACTCCGGGATCGCCACCAGGAACTGGGCGAGATCGTCACCAGAGAGTGCGGCAAGGAGATCAGCGAGGGCAAAGCCGACGTGACCGAGGCCTGGCACATGGTCGAGTGGGCCGCCGGCAACGCTCGCCACCCCCACGGTGATATCGTGCCCAGCGAGATCTCCAGCAAGGACAGCTACATGCGCCGCAAACCGAAGGGCGTCGTCGGCTGTATCACGCCCTGGAATTTCCCGGTCGCGATCCCGTTCTGGCACATGGCCGTCTCACTGGTGGAAGGGAATACCGTGGTCTGGAAGCCCGCCGAGCAGACGCCGTGGTGTGGTCAGACCATCGCCGAGATGTTCGACGACGCCGGTATTCCTGACGGTGTGTTCAACATGGTCCAGGGCTACGGGGACGCCGGCAACGCCATCGTCGAGGACGAGCGCGTCGACACCGTTCTCTTCACCGGCTCGGCGGAGGTCGGTCACAAGGTCGCAGGCAAGATCGGCGGCCAGCCCGGCAGAAGCGCCTGCTGTGAGATGGGTGGCAAGAACGCGATCATCGTGACCGAGAACGCCGACCTCGATATCGCCCTTCACTCCGCCGTGATGTCGAGTTTCAAGACGACGGGTCAGCGGTGCGTGTCGAGCGAGCGGTTGATCGTCCACGAGGACGTCTACGACGAGTTCAAAGACCGCTTCGTCGATCTGGCCGAGGACGTCGCTGTCGGCGATCCCCTCGATGAAGACACCTTCATGGGGCCGGTCGTCGACGAGAGCCAGGTCGAGAAGTTCGGCCGCTACAACGATCTGGCCCGGACCGAGGGCGCGAACGTCCTCGTCGATCGCGAGCGACTCGACGACGCGGAGATCCCGGACGGCTTTCAGGATGGGTTCTGGGTCGGGCCGTTCGTCTACGAGGTCGACTACGACCCCGACCTGCGCTGTATCCGCGAGGAGGTGTTCGGCCCGCACGTCGCGCTGATCGAGTACTCGGGTACGATCGAGGACGCCGTCGAGATCCACAACGCCGTCGACTACGGCCTGGCGGGCGCGGTCATCTCGGAGGACTACCGACAGATCAACTACTACCGTGACAACGCCGAGGTCGGCCTGGCTTACGGGAACCTTCCGTGTATCGGCGCGGAGGTCCAGTTGCCCTTCGGCGGCGTGAAGATGTCCGGGTCGGGCCCGCCACACGCCCGCGAGGTCATCGAGGCCGTCACCGAGCGCACCGCCTGGACGCTGAACAACTCCAAGGAGATCGAGATGGCTCAGGGGCTGAGCGCGGAGATCAAGACCGACGAGTAGGACCTCACTGGTTCCGCCACAACGGACCTGCCTTTCCCCGACGCGAGCGATGAAACGCTCGCACGGCCACCGCCCCGAGTTCTTCTGACCCCGTGTTACCGGGCAGATTCCTCCAGCGCGTCCAGCACCGCCGGTGAGTAGAACGTCACCTCGTTTCGAAGCGTCTCGACGGACAGCCACCGCGCGAGACACGTCTCTCCGCGCTCGCGCTCGTCGAACTCGAACTGCTCGCGTTCGTAGGGCCACTCCTCGACGATTTCGCCCGCGTAGACCCGCCAGATTTCGTGGCCCGTCTCGCCGTCGACGTCGAAGACGTCCTCGAAAGTACCGACGTGGCGCTCCACTCGAAACTCGACGCCCATCTCCTCTGCGAACTCACGGACGACGGCTTCGCGGCTGTGCTCGCCGAACTCGACACCGCCGCCGAGCAGCCGGTAGAACGTCTCGCCGGTCGCCGGATCGGAGTCCTCGCCGACGAGCAGTTCGTCGCCGCGCCGTACGACGCCGAGGGCGACGGGTCGGATCTCACGCCAGGACATACCGGACGCTGTCGCGGGAGGGAACTAAGCCTGACGACCGCGAGGACAGGAGACGTGGTGGACGAGAGACGACCGGGAGAGGTCGTCCGGACGACCTGTGGCCGAGGCGAGCGACGCGGCCGAGCAGCGAGGCGGATCGTGGTTTTCGCCGGCGATGACGAGAAAAGCGTCGTGCCGGCGAGTAGGCGTAAGGACTACGCCATGATAAAAGAGGGTGTCTCGACTGTTCACCTATCGCCTGTCCGCCAGCGCTGGGAATTCCGCTCTGACCTCGCTCACACGTTCGGCCTCGACGGTCGCCGTCACGAGCCCTGGCTGGTCCCCGCTACTGGCCAGTGTCGTCCCCCAGGGATCGTAGACTGCCGACCGGCCCAGAAGTTCTGCGTCGTCGAACGTCCCGACGCCGTTGGTCGTGGCGACGTAACAGAGGTTCTCGACCGCTCGCGCCCGTGGAAGGAGTCGCCAGTGTTCGACGCGGGGATAGGGCCAGGCGCTCGGGACGAGCACCAGTTCGGCCCCTGTTTCGACCAACTCGCGATAGAGTTCGGGAAAGCGCAGGTCGTAGCAGGTCGTGACGGCCACGCCGAGCCCGCCCAGGTCGGCCACGGGGAGTCGCTCGCCCGGCGTGAGCAGCTCCTGTTCGGCCGAGTCGTAGCCAAAGAGGTGGTGCTTTCGGTAGACGAGCCGGCGCTCGCCCTCGCTATCGAATAGGACCGCGGTGTTGGCGAGCCCCTCGCCGGCCGGCACGGGTACATCGGTCTCGGCAGCCGTCTCGGCCAGATCTTCGACGACGCTCCCAGCGAGGAGTGCAACCTCCTGCTCGACAGCCGTCTCTCGGAGCCGTTCGAGCGTCGGGCCGACGAGCGACTCGGCCGCGCGAGCGTAGGAATCGAACGCGAAGTAGCCCACGGAGAACAGCTCGGGCAGAATTACGAGGTCCGCACCGTCGCTTGCGGCCGATTCGATCGCTGTGAGCGCTCGCTCGAGATTTTCGTCTCTCGCGGCTGGCTCGATCTCCAGCTGGGCGAGCGCGAGCTTCATGGCCGCAGTCCGAGATCCTCGAAGATCGCGTCTTCGAGGTTGTCGAACTCGGTTTCGAGGTTCCGCTTGAAGAAGCGTTCGACACCTGGGACCCGCCCCTCGACGGTGAAGCGGTTGGTCAGTCGCGTGCCCTCCTCGGTGGGTTCGAGTTCGTGCTCGCCGACGACGCGCATCACTTTCGAGCGACCGGTGAACTTGACGTACCGGGGTGGGTCGCGTTCGACGTCCTCGGTTTCGATAGTGATCGTTCGGTTGATCACCGGGATCGGGAGTTTGATCTGCCAGGTCGCCTTTCGTCCGTCCCCGTCTTTCAACTCGAAGTCGACGACGACGCTGATCGGTCGAGCGCGCTTCTCGGGGTCGACGATGAATTCCCAGACCCGTTCTGGCGGTGCAGGCACGGACACGACGCGCTCGACCCGAATCGTCATACCGGGCGTAGGGGTCCCGGGAGCAAAAAAGCCTGCCTACGACCAGCCGTCCGCCGCACGGCGGCTGTCACGCGCGGGTGACCCGCCAGGTCGTCGACCGGGCGCGGCCCCACTTCTCGATGTCGACATCCTCGGACTTCTCCGCGAGTCGGGGCAGGCGGACGCCGACCTGTTTGGCCGAGAGGCCGATCCCCTCGGCGATCTGCTTGGCGCGGAGGTAGGCCTCGCCACCGGCAGCGCGTTCGCGGACGTACTCCAGAATGCGCCGTTCCTCCTCGCTGAATTCGCCCATGCCTACGTGTACGTGCTGGGCGGTAAAAATCGTTTGTTTGTGGCAGGATTGCCCTACCCGCCGTAGACGTGCAGCGCTGCGACCGCCAGACCACCAGCGATGACGGCCAGCGCGAACCCGCCGGCCGCAATCTCCTGTGTTTCGGCTGCGAGATACATTACGGCCGCACCGACTAGCCCGAGTGCGCCAAAGGCCATCGCGAGGCCGATTCCGAGGTCTGAGCCCGTCGCCGTTTCGGTCATGGTCGTCGCTACCGCCAGTCGAAACTTAAGTCATTCGCTGGCGGGCGTCTGGATCGTCGTGTGCTCGCTCTCCTCGTTCAGCGCGAGGTTCGTCGCAATCTCGGCGTTCCGGACGGCGTACTCGGCGGTCTGCTGGAGGCTCACGAGCACTTCCCGGACTTCGAGCAAGTCCGTGTTCGCCATCTCCGGGAGGTCGTCGAGGATCTCACGAACGCGATTCTCGACTTCCGAGTAGCGCTGGCGGACCTCGATCGCGTCGTTGTAGTCGCGCTGGACGGCCGCGTGGGCGGCCTGCTCGGTGAGTTCGTTGACCTGATCGGTGAACTCGCGGATCCGCTGCATCGTCGAGGAGTCGACCTTCAGCGAGTGGTCCTCGGCTTCCAATGCAATCTCGGCGATGTCTTCGGCGTTGTCCGCCGTCAGTTCGAGGTTCTTCGCGATCGAGCGGTAGCCGATCAGCGGGAAGCCGTCGTCCAGCCCGACCGCCCGGGCGAGATTCGGATTCTGGTAGGAGGTGAAGATCAACCGAAGCATGAGCACGAAGATCTTGTTGGCCTGTCGTTCCCGGTTGAGCGCTCGCTGAGCGAGATCCGGGTTGCCGTGAGCCAGCGCCTTGATCGCCTCGTTTCGCATGGTCGAGCCGGTCGATTCCAGCCGCTCGATGAGGTTGTCCAGCGTGAAGTCCTCGGGGTCGACCGAACAGCGGATGGCGATCCGCTCGGGCGTCTCCTCGATCACGCCCAGGCCCATGAGCTGGGTCTCGGCGTTGTAGACGGCGTTGATGTGCTCGCTCGCCAGCGTCGCGCCGTCGCCGGCATCGACGTGGATGATCCGCCGCCCGAGGACGTACTGGGCGACGATCGCGCGTTCGAGACTGTCGGCGTCCAGCCCCGCCGCGTGGATGATCGCTTCGGACTCTTCGGACTGCACTGATTCGGGGAGGACGGTCAGCGTTCCCTTGTCGCCGATCCGCAGCGACACCTCGTCGCCCTTCTCGACGCCCTGGTTGGAGGTCCACTCCGCCGGCAGGGTCATCGCCAGCGTCGATGGCCCCAGCCGCTGCACTTTCCTGGTTTCCATACGTCCTTTATGATCGGCAGTGTACCTTAACCTTGTGCATACACGACTATATCTGGTCGTTCGTCCACCCGCGACCTAGACGACGCCACCGCCTGCTGGTAGCTTACACGACTTCCATGAGTCGCCGTTCGAACCGACCGACGCGAACCCGCTGCCACCCGCGTAACTGCCCGTCGAGTTCGGCGTCGCCGGTATCGACCCGGAGGACGCCGAGCTGGTCGACCTTCCGGCGTGAGGCGACGACCTCGATCTCACAGCGGCGGATCACGTCCGGCGAGAGCTGCTGGTTGCCGCGGCCGAAGACGAACCCCTGGCCGCCGATCGGCGAGACGACGATCACGTTCTCCTCGCCCAGCGCGTCCAGAATCTCTTGCTCGCTCCCGTCTGTGACCAGGAGTTCGCCGTCGCGCCAGACGTCGACGCCCAGCGGCGACCCCTCGAAGTCGAGTTCGCGTTCGATTGCACCCACGGTGCTGCCGGGGCCGAACACGTAGGTCACATCCGCTCGAATCTCGTCGGCGAAGCCCTCGGCGACGGCTTCCACTGTGCCGGCGGCCAGTTGCTTGCTCGCCTGGCGCTCCTCGGCCCGGGGAACGTTCACGACCGCGCGCAACTCCGAACGGACCGTCCCCTCGCGATAGGCGTCCTCGTCGATGTCGTTGACCTCGCCCTCCTCGGTGGCGTCGAAGGTCGCGGCGATCCGGCCGGCTGCTCGCGGTGTCACCCCGAATACCGACGAGTAGACCTTGACGCCCGCGGGCACGCCGAAGATCGGGGTCTCCGCACCCTCCAGTGCCTCGGCGACGTCGACGGCCGTCCCGTCGCCGCCGACGAACAGCACGAGATCGACCCCGCGATCGAGAAACGACTGAACTGCCGCGCGAGTGTCGTCGGCCGTGGTTTCCACGATGTCGGCGTCGCGGCCGGCGGCGGCCTCGCCCACGATCTCGGGGTCGAATCCCGCTTCGCGGGCGACGGCCTCGCCCATGACGCCGGCGTAGGTCACGATCTCGACATCGGCGTCGGTCGCGGCCATCGCTTCCAGAGCCTCGCGGGCGCGGTCGGTCGCCCGTGGCTCGGCACCGCGTTCGCGCGCCTGCTCGACGTTTCCGTCGGTCCCTTTCAGCCCTACCCGGCCACCCATGCCGGCGATTGGGTTGACGACGACGCCGATTCTGCGCATATCCACTCCTGTGTGCGCCGGCAGGAAAGCCCCTCGGTGTCTGATAGTGGTTGCTGTCGGTCTGTTCCGGATCGATCGCACGGAACGGTGCCATCGGACCGGTAAATCGCTACAGCAACCACTATGACGAACACTTAACAATCACGTCGTCGAATTCGCGCTCGTCTGGGGGGACAGATGCTTTCGAAACTCAAGCAGTTCGCCGATCGACTCCGGGGTGGGGCCTCGGAGCAATCCGACGGACGACAGACGCACACAGCACAGTTCGACGATCAAGCGGCGCGGCTCGATCACGCGCGCTCGCTCGCCGACGCGGACCACCACGCCCGGGCCGCCCACCATCTCCAGCAGGTGCTCGACGAACGGCCCGAGGACGCCGTCGTCCACCGGGAGTACGCCGACGTGCTCGCGGCGGCGGGCTATCACGAGAGCGCGGCCTGCCACTACGAACGGGCGCTCGACCTCGAACCCGACGCCACCGTCCACGAGGAGTTCGCTGCGTTGCTGGCCGAGAAAGGCGAGACGCGCAAGGCAGCTCATCACCACGAGCAGGCACGCTCCCGACGAGCCGGGTGACCGGCCGTGACGTCGTGGGATGGGGTCGAGACGCACACTTTTTGAGCCCCGCGCTCGCAGGATCGACTATGTTCACACCACTCGCAGAATCGGCGGTCTCCGTCAACGAACCGCTGGTCAACCTCGCCGGCCTCGTCGTCGGCGTCGGCGGCCTCGCGCTGACGGTCGGCTGGCTCGCGTATCTCTACCGGGACTGATCGTCGACATCCGTCGACTGCTCTGGTGGTTCGACCCGCTGTTCGAGCCACTGCGCAGCGGTCGTGACCGCCTCTTCTGCAGGCCCCGACACTTTCACACGGACGTGCTCGCCCGGGTAGACGCCGACGGTGACGTCGAAGCGCTCGCGGAGCTGTTCGATCCGATCAAGCAGGGCGCTCTCCGGTTCGGCGGCGGCGACGGTTCGGGTGTGCTGGATCGTCCCGCTGAACTGTGCCTCGATCTCGCCGAACATCCCCCGCATCTCCTCGGGGACGCCCGGCAGGACGTAGATATTCTCGACGTGACAGCCAGGCGCGACTCCCACAGGGTTGGGAATGAACTCCCCGCCAGCGGGAATGTTCGCCGTGCCCGCTGTCAGATCCGCCCGAGCGTACCCGCGGTGGGACTCGATGTATTCCAGGGCTGGCTCGCTCTGGGCGAGCTCCTGCCCGACCGCGGCGGCGACGCCGTCCATGGTCACGTCGTCGTGGGTCGGCCCGATCCCGCCGGTGACGAGCACGGCGTCGTATTCGGCGTGATACTCGTTGACCACGGCGGCGATGTCGCTGACGCGGTCGGGAACGGCCGTGACTCGCTCGACGGTGACCCCGCGGTCGGTCAACTGACGGGCCAGCCAGGCGGCGTTGGTGTTGACGGTGTCGCCGGCCAGCAGTTCGTCGCCGACGGTCACCAGCGCGACGCGCATACCTTCTGTAAGTGGACGGCCGTCAAAGGCGTGACGACCGGGCTGGCGGACCAGTGCCTCATTTCATTCCCGGCGGTGGGCCCTGATCTCGTGGATCGTCGTCTTCGTCTTCGACGTCGAGTCCGACCTCCTCGCGGCGTTTCTCCAGGTCGCGGATCTGTCGCCAGTAGTAGACACTCCCACCGATCGCCACGATCAGCAGGATACCGAAGATCCCCCCGAAGATGAGTAGATCCCGGTCGAGGTAGTACTCGACGACGAGCGTGTCACCGTCGACCTCGTCCCAGGTCAGGTGGACCTGTCCGTCGATCACTTCACGTTCGTAGCCCCCGGGAACGACGTGTGAGAGGATCGGAATGCCGACGTCGGTGTTCGGCGGGAGGACGACTTCGTAACTGCCGCCGACGAACGTCGGTGTCCGGAAGTTCTTGCCCGACTGCTCGACGGTGAACGCGACCTGCCCGGTCCGATTCGGCGGGGTCAGGCGGACGCGCTCGTCGTTGCTATCGACCTCGAACGCCGTCGCGTTGACGACTGTCCCGTTGGGGTAGCGGAACTGTACCGCACGGATCGAGATCGACTCGCGATTGTTGAAGGTATCACGCTGGTAAACGGAGAGGCCCGACCGATTGTCCAGTCGATAGACCGACGCGTAGGAGTTGCCCGAGAGGTAGATGGTCGCGTTGGCGCTCGTGTCCCAGTCGTAGGTCGCGTTCTCGTTCAACTGCTCGTCGGACGGCCCGCTCCCGCCGAGACAGCCCGTGAGCACGACCAGCGCGCCGAGTCCGAACAGGACGAGATACCGACGGTTCATAGTGGCTCCTCTCCGTAGACTTTGGACCGACTGCACGAACTCGCACAGTCGTACCGACACATCGGTACAGCAACCACTATCATGGAACGACTGCGAGCAACTCCGCCGAGAGATACGAGCCGATCGAGGACAGCAGCCCCGGCGGATCGGTCCCTTCCTTGCAGACGATACTCTGTTCGAGCAGGCCGAGTCGCTCGACGGTGACGATGTCCTGGGCGTGGCCGGCCCGGTTGACCGTCGCTCGAACCTCCGCCCGCGTCGCACTGTTGACGTTGACGCGCCCCGTCCCACGGGTCCACTCGAACAGCCGGTCACGCTCTTCGTCCGCGAGTCGCGCCGGGCCGTCTTCCTGAGGGACGAACCGCAGCGGCAGGTGCTGGACCAGTCCGAACCGGGTTCGGATCTGCTCGGGTGACCCCGGACCGAGGCCGATCTCCGCGCTCGGAATCTGTACGGTTTGACCGGCGTCCAGGTAGAAGCCGTCGTCGTCCCAGCGTTCGAGGGTTCCGACGTGGACCTCCCCGGCCGTGAGGTGGGGCGTGATCTCGCCGAACTCCTCGCGCAGGAGATTTCGAGCGATCGTCTCGTCGGGGCCTTCGACCGGCACCGTCGGAAAATCGTCGTCACGAACGCCGACGTCGTAGGTCACGTCCAGATCGCCCAGCAGGTTCTGGACTTGCGAGCGCAGCGAGTCCATCGTCCGCTCGCGGGCGTCGCCGGCGACGTAACACTTGGTAGCGAGGACGACCATCAGGCCTCGATGTCGTTTTCCACGTTGAGTTCGTCGCGCAGTGCTTCGATTCGGTCTTCCATAGCGTCGACGAGCATCGTGTTCTCCATGGCCTCCAGCTGGGAGCCACAGTCCGGACACTCGAAGCCGAAGTCCATGGCCTCGCCGAACTCGAAGCGGATCCCGCAGTTCTCACAGAGGTAGAACTCGTGATTGTACTCGTAGTCCTGGCGCTGTTCGAGCGCGTCCAGCAGGCGATACATCTCCTCTTCGAGTTGTTCGGGGATATTCTCGTACTCGAAGGTCCAGAGGTAGGTCAGCCACCCCGAGTCCTCGTCGCGCAGCCGGCGATAGCTCGCCAGGTCGTTCTCGTAGAGGATGAACAACGCACGCCGCACGTCGTTGAGTTCGAGGCCGAGTTCTTCGGCGAGTTCTTCGTCCGTCACTTCGCCGTCCGGCGGCGCGGCGGCGACGGGCATCCCTTTCGGTCCGACGAGTTCGTGGAGGTACTTCTGTATAACCGGGTCCTCCAGGAGATCCTCAAAAGCCATTGTCCGTACTTGGGCCTGTAAGGCGGTTAAGTCTTTAGCTTTGTCCCGCGTGACTCTCACGGACGTTCGACACTCCGAGCGGCGAAGCCGCGAGGGGGCGAGCCGATCGTGTGCTCTATTCGTCCTCGGGGGCTGGCTCGTCTCCGAGCACTCGCTTCGCCGCGTAGGCCGCCCCGCCAGCGGTCCCGACTGCTGCCGAGACGACGCCGAATCCGGGCCCGAACCCGCTTCCAGTGTCGTCCGAACCGCCGTCGCCGTCTCCGCTTTCGGTAGTCGGCTCGTCAGTCGTTGGCTCGTCGGTGGTCGGCTCTTCTGTCGGCATCGTCGTGGTCGTCGTCTCGACTTCGACGGTCACCTCGACGGTCGCAGTCGCGGTCTTGCCCTGCCCGTCTTCGACCGTGAGTTCGAAGGTCAGCGTCGACGTGCTGTCGAGGTCCGGCGCTGTGAACGACGGACTCGCAGCGGTCGAATCACTGAGTTCGACGTCGGGGCCGCCGGTCTGGGACCACTCGTAGGTCAGCGAACCCCCCTCGGGATCGCTCGACCCGCTGCCGTCGAGCGTCACCGAGTCGCCGGGACTGGCGGTCACGCTCTCGCCGGCGTCGGCGGTCGGTGCCGCATTGAACTGGACGGTGACGCTGGCCGACGCCGTCGCGACGTTTCCGTCGGGGTCACTCACTTCGACCTCGAACTCCATGGTCGTCTCCGCGTCGACTTCTGGCGCGGTGAACGTCGCCTGGGCAGAACTGGCGTTCGAGAGGCTGACCTCCGGGCCGCTGGTCTGGGTCCACTGGAACGAAAGGGTCTGGCCGTCCGGGTCTGTCGCGTCCGAGGCGTCCAGGGTGACTTCTTCGCCACCGTAGACCGAACCGGGATCGGCCGTCGCAGCCGCCGTCGGCGGACTTCCACTGCTCGGAGCCTCCCCGGAGACGAGATTCGCGACCGGCACCAGCGGGATGACCGGCGGCGAGCCGGCGGAGTAACTCAGCGCCTCCTGCTGATCGAGGACACTGTCGGGCGCGACGAGATCCATCACTCTGGGAGCACTGTCGATTGCGTCTTCGTTGACCCCGCCGATCGTCCAGTCGCTGGCTTCCGCAGCTAGGTTCTGTCTGATCCCACCAACTCCTCCGGACCCATCCTGGCTGAACACGAGGATGGCGACTTTGAGCTCGGAGACATCGTCGGTCTCGAAGGGACCTTTTGGGACGGGGACGGTGACAGTGTTCTCGCTCGTGTTGCCCGAGGAGGAGACGTCCCCGCCGACGCTGTTGCCTTCGGCGTCTTCGAATGCCTCGCCGAATCCAGTGACGTGCCGGCGGTAGTGGTAGGGCTCTTCGAACGTCGATACGGCCCCTTCTCGGGCTTCGGTCGTCGCTGGCGCGTCATCGGGCGCGTTCGGGTCGTGGAAGTACAACTGGAACGCCTGCACGCTGAATCCACTGCTCGATCCGAAGGAGTTGGGCACGGTCCCCATCTGGAAGGTAAACTCCCACGCGCTGTCCGTGCTCACGATGTCGACTCCCGTCACGTCGAAACACCCCACTGGAAGCTGGTCTGTCGTCGGATAGGTGTACGTCCCAGGGCCGTAGTCGTCGCCCTCCGGGTCAGAGATCGTCTGTGACTCCTGGGCGCTCGCCGGCACCGCGCCGACGGTCGAAATCGCACTGATCGCTGCCACGCTGGTGAGGTACTGTCGCCGTTTCATGAGTGCATCCCACACAGATAGATGGTATAAATATCACGGTTAATGAACGGGGTGCGCTACCCTGCTCTGCTGCCGATCTCAGCTGTCTTCGGACCCGTCCGCGTCGTCGAGCAGCGAGCGGGCACCGTAGGCGAGTCCACCGGCCGTTCCGAGCGCGCCCGAAGCGGCACCGAAGCCGGGCCCGAACCCGCTGCCGGTGTCGCCGCCGTCGTCGGTCTCCGTGCCGCCGTCACCGCTTCCGCGGACGGTGATCGCGACGGTGTCGGTCACGGTCTTGCCCTGGCCGTCCGCGACCGTGAGTTCGAACGTCAGCGTCGTCTCTCCGTCGACGTCGGGTGCGGTGAAGGCCGCGCCCGAGGTCTCGGCGTTCGAGAGGTCGACGCTCGGACCGCCGGTCTGTTCCCACTGGAAGGACAGGGTTCCGCCGTTGGGATCGTTCGAGGCCGCTCCGTCCAGCAGGACTGGGTCGCCCGGCGAGACCGTCTGATAACCGTTCGTCTGGACGACCGGTGCGGCGTTGGCGGACTGCGGTTCGACGGTCACGGTCGTCGAGGAGGTGGCGCTGTTGCCGTCGGGGTCGGTCGCCGTGAGTTCGAACGTGAAGTCCGTCGACTCTTCGACCTCGGGCGCCGTGAACGTCGGCTGGGCCGCCGTCGCGTTCGAGAGTTCGACGCTGGGGCCGCCAGTTTGCGCCCACTCGAAGTCGAGGTCCTGGTCCTGAGGATCGCTCGACCCCGTAGCCGAAAGCGTCACTTCGGTCGTCGCGAACGCGGTGCCGGGGGCTTCCGCCAGCGCGACCGGCTTGCCGGGATTCGTCTGTGCTTCGGGGACGAACGGCAGGCGGGCCTGACTCTCGGCGGAGAACGCGAGCGCCTCGGACTGGGGAACGTCCTCGGGCGTGATCATGTCGATCACGTTGGGGTTCATGCTGTCCGAGCGGCCGCCGCCGAAGCGCCACTCGCCGGCCTCGGCGTTGACGGCCCTGAGCTTGCCAGTGCCGTAGTTGTCGTGAGCGAGACACAGCGGCGCGAAGCGCATCTCACTCAGGTCGCCCTCGAAGGCGTCTGCGGGCACGTCGAAAGCGATGGCCTGCAGGTCGGAATGTCCCTGCGCGGCGACGTCCTGGGTGATCGCAGAGCCGTCCGCGGATTCGACGACGCGCCGGCTGTAGCCGTTGACCGCGATGCGGTAGTGGTAGGGCTGTGTGAACTTCGCGTTGACTCCCTCGCGGGCTTCGGTCGAGCTCGCGACTCCACTGCCGGCCGCGGGGTCCCGGATGTAGACCTGCAGGTCGTACAGCGAGAAGCCGTCGGCGCCGGCCCACGGGTTGGTCAACTCGCTGTTGAGGTAGTAGACGAACCGGTAGCGGTCGTTCACTTCGTAGAGTTCGACCGATCGGATGTCGTAGGTCCCCTCCGGGACCTGCTCGCTGGTCGGGTAGGTGTAGCTACCGGGACCGTGGTCGTCGCCGGACGGGTCGTCCCACGCGTGGACGAGCGTCCCGGAGAATCCGGCAAGCGAGAGATACGGGATCGACTGCCCGTCAGCGAGCACGTCGCTCTGGGAAACTCCCTCCGGCGTCACCATGTCGACGACTGCGGGGTCCTCGCCCGTCGAGCCGCCGCCGAAGCTCGTCTCCGTCGCCTCCGGCGCGACCTGCATGACGCGGCCGGGAGCCTCGGGGTCGAAGCCGAAGACCAGCGGCGCGACCGACGCGCTGTCGATCTCGCCGCCGAGTGCCTCTCGCGGGACGGTGACTGTGATCGCGTTCAGCGCCTGATACGCCCCGACCGAGACGTCCTCGGTCACGACCTCGCCAGCGCCGTCCTCGACGACGCTCTCGCCCTCGTAGCCCTCGACTCTGATCCGATGGGTGTACGGCGACTCGAAGGCGACGTTCGTCCCCGCACGGCCCTCGGTCGCCGTCGGGGCCTCGGCTGCGGGATTGTCGAGATACACCTGCAGGTGGTGGAACGAGAAGCCGTGCTGGCCGGTCCAGGGATTAGAGATGTCGTCGGCGAAGTGGTAAGTGAACCGGTAGCGATCACCGTCTTCGCGGATGTCGAACGCCTCGACGTCCAGTTCGCCCTGGGTCAGTTCCTCGTCGGTCGGGTAGGTGTAACTGCCGGGGCCGTGGTCGTCGCCGGTTGCGTCGTCCCACTGCTCGACGAGTTCGCCGTCGAAGGGATCCGCGAGGACGACGTAGGGGATTTCGGCCAGGTCGTCGCCGGGGTCGAGCGCTTCGGACTGACTCCGGTCGTCGGGCGTCGCCAGGTCGATCACCTGCGGGGAGTTCTCGCCGCCACCGCCGAACTGACGGTCGCCCGCGGACTCGCCGACGCGAGCGACCTTGCCGGGGGCGTCGGGGTCGTACCCGAGCACGAGCGGCGCGAGTTCCTTGTCGCTCAGGCCGCCGGGGATGGCGTGGTTCGGGATATCGAGCCGGATCGAGTTCGTCGACGGGCTGGCGAACAGCGAGCCGCCGGCGAGGAGTTCGCCGTCGGCTGTCTCGACGCGGACGCCGTCGCCCTCGTTACCGACGATCCGGTACTGGTAGTTCTCCGTCAGCAGTGCGTCCAGCCCCTCGCGAGCCTGTTCCCAGCCGTCGGGGTCGGTCGGGTCGCGGACGTAGATCTGGAAGTGCTGGCCCGCGAGCCCGTCGTCCAGCCTGACGGGGCCGTCGACCGTGAACCGAAGCTGGTAGCTCGTCTCGCTCTCGTAGAGGTCTACTCCTGTGAGGTCGAACGCGCCCTCGGGGTAGGGACTGGGGTAGGTGTACGATCCGGGACCGTGGTCGTCGCCGGTTTCGTCGTCGATCCCGGCGACGTGGCTCCCCAGCCCCGACAGCGACGGCGTCTCCAGCACGGCCACGGAGTCGACTGCGACGTGAGTTCGCCCGTCATCGCTGTCGACGCCGATGTCCGCGCCCGAGACGAGGTCGGTCGTCGAGACCGGGCCGCGCAGCGCGACTTCTTCGGTGCCGTCGGCGAAGTTGAGCACGACGACGACTTTCTGGTCGCCGGCGTCGCGGCCGTAGGCGACGACCTGCTCGCTGTCGCTCTCGTAGTAGGCGCCGACGAGTTCGGACCCGTCTCTGAGTGCCGGGACGTCCTTCCGTGCGGTCACGAGGTCCTTGTAGAACGCCAGGTGCTCGGCGTCGTACTCCTCCCAGTTCATGAACGAGCGGAAGTGACCGCGCTCTTCGATGCGCGGCTCGCTGTACTCGGTGATCGCTCGTTCCTGGCCGTAGTAGAGCATCGGCATCCCGGGGAGCGTGAACGTCGCGCCGGCGGCCGCGCGCTCGGCCGGCTTGGGCGCCTCGTCGAGATACCGCGTCATGTCGTGGTTCTCGACGTACTGCAGGAAGACGGAGTGGTCGGGGACGCCGCGGTTCTTGCGCTCGCTGACCGCGTCCAGCAGCTCTTCGGCGTCGACGCCGCCCTTCCCGATCGAGCGGACGCGCTCGGTGAGGACCTCGTCGAAGTGCATGTCGAACTCGCCCTCGCTGAAGCGCGGACCGTACGGAATCGCTTCGTCGAGCAGGAAGACGTCGCTGTCTTTGGCGCGGACCAATTGCCGGACTTCCTTCCAGAAGTCGTGGGTGACGCCGTAGGCGATGTCACACCGGAAGCCGTCGACGATGTCGGCCCAGTA
>ENA-ORDC01000333-ORDC01000333.1-marine-metagenome-genome-assembly--contig:-NODE-333-length-49824-cov-6.568396_pt1 | contig 49824 bp, 41 predicted proteins | sample MGYA00237783_ERZ508515 | MGnify/ENA primary metagenome ERZ508515 (study PRJEB26186, sample SAMN06268792) | marine metagenome | isolation source: Eden Landing Ponds, San Francisco, CA, USA | place... | reverse complement strand
CCTGACGCTCATGTGGGCGACGGTCGCCCTCGCGCAGTTCCCCAGCGGCGTCCTCGCCGACCGCTACGGCGAGCGCCGCATCATGGTCGTCGCGCTAGGGCTGACCGCAGTCGGGAGCGCGCTGGTCGCCGCCGCACCCACGTTCCCGACGTTCGTCCTCGCCGCCGGTGCACTCGGTGTCGGCGCCGGACTGTACTTTCCAGTCGGGACCACACTGCTCGCTCGCCGGTTCGAGAACCAGGGCCGGGCGCTGGGCATCCACTCCGCTGGCGGCCCGCTGGCGGGACTGGCGGTGCCCGTCGTCGCGACGGCTGTCGCCGCGCGCTACGACTGGCGGGTGGGAGTGCTCACCGGCGGGGCACTCGCCGCGGTGGCGTGCTGTCTCGTCGTCGTCGGGGTCGAACCGACGCCGCCGGCCCGCCCCGACGCGTCGGTGCGCGAGCGACTCCACCCACAGCGCGCACTCGCGCTCCTCCGTCGACCCGCCGTCGCCTACACGACACTCGTCGCCACGCTCGGGATGTACACCTTCCAGGCGTTCACCTCCTTCTTTCCGACCTTCCTCCAGGAATACCACCGATTCGGGGAGAGCGAGGCGAGTCTCGTCTTCGGCGTCGCCTTCTTCCTCGTCGCGGTCGGACTCCCGCTGGTCGGCAACGCCGCCGACCGCTTCGGGAACGACGCGGGACTGGTCGGTACGTTCCTCGGGACAGCGGCCGGCTTCGCGATACTCCTGCTGGCACCCACCCGAGCGGTCGTCTACCTCGGTGCGGCGGTGGTCGGACTGTCACTGACGTGGGGCGGCCCGCTCCAGTCGCGGTTCATGTCGCAGTTCTCGACGGCTGACCGCGCGAGCGGATTCGGCGTCGTCCGGACAGTGTTCGTCCTCCTGGGGTCGGTGAGCAACGTCGTCACGGGCGTACTGGCCGCTCGCGTGGGGTGGGGGGCGGCCTACGGTGTCGTGGTCGGGTTGCTACTGCTCGCCGCCACACTCGTGGCTCGAAACCGTGACGCTCAGAACGAGTAGTCGTCGTCTTCCTCGCGCATGCCCGGGTCTTCGGCGGTGTCGAACATGTCGTCGGCGTACTCCTCGGCCATGTCGGTCTCGGTGACCTCCTCACCGGTGTCGCGCGTGTAGGCGTCGAGTCCCATCGACAGCAGCTCCTCGACCGCTGCCTCTCGACTGACGAACTCGTCTTCGGTCATCCGCTCTAGCTGGGTGAACACGTCCTCGGGGAGGGATACTTCGACGGTCGGCATTGGTTCTCAGACTACCCTCAGAGGCCCACCGTTTTGAGTATTGGGGCCGGCGCCTGTCGGCCCCGGAGACCCGACGAACCGTCGGACAGGCGCCCAGAGCCTCGAAAACGGCGATTCAATCGCCCACACGAGGCGACGAGGCGGACTCTGCGACCGCGGCCGAGACCGCCCGGTCGTCCGGGTCACCGACGAACACGCACAGCGGGTCCGCAGACGGCGCGTAGACGTCCATCTCCGCACCCTTCGAGGAGTACCACGTGTCGACGACTTCGACGAGATCCGCCTCGCGGAGTTTGCGCAGGTGGTAGTTCACGTTCTGTGTCGACGTGTCGACGGCCGAGGCGATCTCCGAGGCGGGTCGCGGCTCCTCGTACAGCGTCGCGAGTATCGACCGCGCCGTCCGCGAGGCGAGTGCGTCGATCACCGCACCGGCGTCCTCCAGCGACACCGACTCCGCATCCGCGTCCGTCTCGACCGGTTCTCGCGACGGGAGTAGTCCGTTACTGGTCGTCATTACTACCTTCGACGGTCCCCTACCCTACCACTCTACGGACTAAAATCGTAGCTCCGCCCAAAACGGAAGGCTATGTGTATTGCCTCGGTCCCGTGCTGGCGGTCGCAGTTCCGGATACTGTGTGTACTGCCCGCCGGGGAGTCGAGGCCCGCGACGAGTCCCTGGAGCATTCTCCTCGACCGCCTGAAAAAAAACGGGGTGGAGCGAGTCGGGATGAACCGAGGTGGAGTGAGACGGAGTGAAGCGACACCGTGGAAACGAGGTGGGAGAGGGGGACGGAAGCGGGGTGGAGCGGTGGAGAGAGGGGACGGAAGCGGGGTGAACAGGGCGAAACGCGGTGGGGCGGAGTTGGGTGGGGTCGGAACGGAGCGGAGCGATGCGGGCGGGCATCGCGGCCCGCCTTCGGGAGGGCGGGCACCCGAGGGTTGACACCCTGGTGGCAAAAGATCGGGCGCAGTGTCTCAGGCTGGGAAACACTGCCCGAAAGGGGTCGGAACTCTCCGCGGACGAATTGTTTACTGTGATGCCGCTACGATAGTCGTGCATGTCTGGGTCCGAGCATGACGCGCTCCACGTCTGGGTGGGTGGGGACCTGCAGTCTCTCACCGAGGTGCTGTCCGGGCACGGGCCCGACGACGGGCCGACGCTCGTGGCGGAGTGGGTCGGTGCTGGCGCGTGGAACGACGATGGTGACAGTGACGGCGACAACGGTAGCGGTTCGCGGGTCGATTGTCTCCTCTTGCCGGCGGGCGTCGTCGGCGAGGGCCGCGCGGTAAGCGACGCCGACGAGGACGTCCGACCGGACGTTCCGGTGGTCGTCCTCGCCGACGGTGACTACGGGCGCGCCGTCCGTCGTGCGACGACGGTCGACGCGGCCGAAACCCTGCCCCGCGAGTTCGTCGCCGACGACCCCGACGACGCCGCCGAACGGCTCGTCTCGGTCGTCCGGCGAGTGGACGACCTCGATCGGAACGGGAGCGCGCCCGACGAGCACCACAAGAAATACTCGACGCTCGTCGAGCAGAGCTCCGACGGTATCGTCGTCGTGCAGGACCGCGAGTACGTCTTCGTCAACGAGCGCTTCACCGAAATAACGGGTTACGACCGCGAGAACCTGCTGGGTCGCCGGTTCGACGAACTGTTCACGCCCGAGTATCGCGACCTCGTGCGGGAGCGCTACCGCCAGCGCGTCGCAGGGGAGTCTCCTCCGGACCACTACGACGTCGAGATCGAAAGCGCCGGCGGGAAGGTCCACACACTCTCGCTGGCAGTTTCGCGGATCGACCACGGTGGTGAACCGGCGACGATGGCCACCTTCCGGGACGTCACCGCACGAAAACGCCGCGAGCGAGCCGTCAGCGCGCTCCAGGAAGCGACCGACCGGATGCAAAGCGCCGAGACTGCCGAGACCGTCGCCGAGATTGCTGTCGAGACGGCCCGTGAGGCACTCGACCTGCCGCTTTCGATGTGCTGGTTCCACGACGACAGTGGGGGGACCGAAACGCCGCCGCTCGTTCCAGTCGCGGCCACCGACGCGATCCACGAGGAAGGACTGTACTCGGGACTGTCTGCCGACCGGTACGAGTACGACGTCTTCCGCGAGGGCGGGGTCAGGACCTACTCGCCGCGCGAGCGAGCGCCGGCGAACCCGCTGGAGAGTGCGGTGTTGCTCCCCCTGGGCGAGCACGGCCTGGTCGCGGCAGGTCGCCACGACGAGGTCGAGTACGACGACGTGACGCTGGACGTCGCACGGGCACTCGCAGAGCACACCACCACGGCGCTCGACCGTATCGAGCGCGCCAGAGAGGTGCGCGAGCGTGAGCAGCGTTTCCGACTGATCGCCGACCGGATCGACCAGGTCATCTACCTCGCGGCGCCGGACTTCTCCGAGGTCGACTACGTGAACGCTGCGTACGAGGAGATCTGGGGACGCTCCGTCGAGGAGTTGCTGGCTGACCCGCAAGCGTTCGTCGAGGGCGTCGACCCACGCGACCGCGAGGCGTTCGAGACCGAGTTCGAGGCGATGCTCGCGGAGCTCGACGCCGGCGAACCCGCGGACAGGTACGAGTTCGAATACCGGGTCCGCAGACCGGACGGCGACGTGCGGACGGTGCGCGCGACGGGGTACCCGGTCGCGGAGGACGGCGAGATCGACCGCTTCGTCGGGATCGTCGAGGACGTCACCGACCGACGGGAACTCGAGCGCACCTACCGGTCGGTCTTCGAGAACGTCTCCGACGGCCTGGTCGTCCACGACCCCGAGACCGGCGAGATCACCGACGTCAACGACCGGTTTTGCGAGATGAACGGGTACGACCGCGAGGACCTCGTCGGGGAGACCATCGACGTCGTGACCGGTCCGGACCACGACTACGGGCACGCTCAGGAGATGATCGAGCGGGCACGTGACGGGGAGTCACAGCTGTTCGAGTGGCGCAACCAACGGGCCGACGGGGCCACTTTCCCGGTGGAGGTGCACCTGAGCGTCGTCGACGTCCAGGGCGAGGAACGGGTGCTCGCGAGCGTCCGTGACGTCACCGAGCGCAAGCGCCGCGAACGCGAGTACGAACAGATATTCGACGGCGTCAACGACGCGATCGTCGTCTTCGACCCTGAAACCGGCGAGATAACCGACGTCAACGACACCTACCACGAACTCCTGGGCTACGACGATCTCGCGACGATCCGGGACCTCGGCATCGAGGGACTCAGCGTCACCGAGGAGGGATACACCGGTGACCGCGGTACGAGTATCATCCGGGACGTCGCCGAAACCGGCGAGCCAACCACCGTCCAGTGGCGCGGCGAGACACGGGACGGCGAGTGGATCTGGCTGGAAGCGACGCTGGCGCCGGCGGAGATCGGCGGTGAACAACGGGTCCTCTCGATGCAACGGGACGTCACCGAGCGCAAGCGTCGCGAACGCGAGTACGAGCAGATATTCAACGCAGTCAACGACGTCATCAACGTCTTCGACCCCGAGACGGGCGAACTCGTCGACGTCAACGACCGACTCGGGGAGCTGACGGGCTACGACCGGGACCGGATCCTGGAAGAAGGGCTCGACCTTGTCAGCGCGACCACCGAGGGCTACGACAGCGAGCGCGCACGCGAACTCATCGACGAGGTGATGGCGTCCGGCGAACCCCGCGAACTGGAGTGGCAACTCGAGGCCGTCGACGGCCAGCGGCGCTGGCTCGACGTCGAAGCCACCACTGCCACGATCAACGGCGAAGACAGACTCCTGACGATCTCTCGAGACGTGACCGAACGGCGCCGGTCCGAACGCAGACTCCGGACGATCCTCGACCGCATCGACGAGGCGATCTACCTCAACGAGGCGAGCGAGATCACCCACGCCACCCAGTCGCCGGACTACGTGAGTTCGGGCTACGAGGCGATCTGGGGTCAGTCGCTCGACGACATCCGCGACACCTACGAGGAGGGATTTTTCGGGACACTGCATCCCGACGACGAGGCCGAGTACCGGGCACTTGTCGAGAGCGTCGCCCGCGACGTCGCCGACGGCGTCGCCGCCGACAGTTACTCGACCGAGTACCGCATCCAGCGTCCCGACGGTGAACTCCGGTGGGTACAGTCGGACTACTACCCCGTCGAGTGGCCGGACGGGCCCAGTCGGGTCGTCATCGTCAGCCGCGACGTCACCGACCGGAAAGAGCGCGAACGCCGCATCGCCTCCTTCGAGGAAGCGACCGAGGACCTCGCGACGGCCGACGACCCCGAGGACGCCGCCGCACTGGCCGTCGACGCCGCCACCGACACGCTCGAGGTGCCGGCCGTCGGCGCCTACCTCTACGACGACGACGCCGGGGTCCTCCGTCCGGACGTCCGGTCGGCGGACGTCCCCGAAGGTGTCGGGTCGGGGCCGGTCGGCCCCGGCGACGGCCCGCTCTGGGGCGCGTTCGCGACCGGCAGCGTCGTCGACCCGGACGGTGCCGGTTCCGAGCGCGTCCGCACCGCAGACGGCGGGGTAGCGGGCGAGGACGGCGGGCTCGCCGACTGGCGGGCAGTCCCACTGGGTAACCACGGTGTCCTCCTCGTCGGGGCGATCGAGGGGACGCTCGACCCCGACACGCTCCAGGATGCACACGTCCTCGCCGCGACGCTCGAAGCCGCACTCAACCACTTGCGTGGCCAGCAGCGGCTGGCCGACCAGGAGGAGGAACTACGAACCCAGACGGAACGCGCCGACCGCCTCGACCGCATCGCTCGCCTCACCCAGGACGTCGAGGCGGCTATCACCGAGGCGTCCGACCCGACCGAGGTCAACCGCGCAGTCTGTGATCGACTCGCCGGGAACGGCCCGTACGCGGCCGCCTGGGTCGGCGGCGTCGACGTCGGTGCCGACCGCCTCACGACCCGGGCGGTCGTCGGTGCCGACCGGGGGTACGTCGACGGGCTCGACCTGGCGACGACCGACGATTCGGCCGATCCGCACCCGGCCGTCCGGGCCTGGGTCGACGACGACGTCGCGGTCGCGGACTCGCTCGTCGGTGGGGGACCCGCCGGGGACTGGCGACGCCGCGCTCTCGCGGCCGGCTACCAGTCACTCTGTGCCGTCCCGCTGACCTACGATGGCGTCACTCACGGCGTCCTGGTCGTCGCCGCCGCCGAACCCAACGCCTTCGGCGACCGCGAGCGCGACGTACTCGGCGGTCTAGGTCAGTCGGTCGGCTACGCCCTCGCAGCTATCGAGCGCCGCCGTGCACTGGAGACCGACGAGACCGTCGAGCTCGAGTTCGCCGGTGACGGTACCGACCTCGAGTTCGCACGACTCGCCCGCGAGACTGGCTGCGAGGTGCGCCACGAGCGGACGGTCCCCCGCGAAGACGGCAGCGTCAGCGTCTACGTCGCGCTCGACGGCGACGTTCCCGACGAAATTCGCGAGGTCGCCAGCAGTGTGCTGTCCGGGACTATCGAATCCGTCGTCGACGGGTCGGACGTCACGGTTCTGGAAGTCGTCACTGGCGACTGGTTCGGGTCGGAACTGGCCGAATACGGCGCCGTCCTGCGAGAGGTATCGGCGACGCCCGCGGAGACGACTGTCGTCGTCGAGGTTCCGGCCGGTGCCGACGTCCGCTCGTTCGCCGACCGCCTCGCGGACCTCGCACCGTCGCTCGCACTCGTCGCCAAACGCCAGCACCGCCGCCAGGACCGCACACCCCAGGAGCTCCACGACCGCCTCGAGGACGAGCTTACCGACCGGCAGTACGAGGTGTTGACGACGGCGCTCGCTGCCGGCTACTTCGAGTGGCCCCGCGAGAACGACGGTAGCGAGGTCGCCGACCGCCTCGGCATCACCCAGCCCACGCTGAACAAACACCTCAGACTCGGCGAGCGCAAGACGTTCGAGTTGCTGTTCGGCGAGCGATAACGGCACGACCGCATGCGGTTCTGCGGCCGATTCGGTACGTGGCCACAACAGCCGTCTCAGAGGGCGTCCGTCTCAGAGCGCGCCCGTGTCGGCGAGCAGGTCGCCAGCGCCAACGTTCGCCGACCGAAAACACCGGGCCGACGCGAGTGCTGGTTCCCCGTTGCTTCCTTCCTCTGGCACCGACCCGGCGGCGTCACACAGTCGGTCGACGTATCGGCGGCGTCGCCGGCCGTAGGCAGCGAGCGCGTCGGTGACCGCGTGCGGTCCAGCGAGCAGTTCGTCGGCGAGCGCGCGCGCGTCGGTCAGCGCGAGCGTTACTCCCAGCCCGGTCGCGGGCACCTGCGGGAGCGCAGCGCCACCACAGTAGGCGACCCCGTCGTCGGCCCACTGACCGCCGTCGGGCCGACACTGCACGAGCGCTGTCTGCCGGACGTCGACCTGCTCGAACCGGCCAGGTTCGCCGGCTGTTTCGCTCTCTTTTCGGTCGAGCGCGTCGGCCGCCCGACGGATGCGCTCCGTCGGCGACTCGTCGTCAGCGCCGAGAGCGGGCCCCGTCAGCCGGACGTGCCAGCCACCGTGAGGGTGTGGCACTGCCTGGACGAACTCCCCACCTATCCAGCGTTCACGGGTTCCGGGCGCTGCTTCGGTATCCGGGCTCAAGCGTCCCTCGACCTGCACGGCGGGATCGGTCCGGAGCGGCGTGTTCCGGACCGTGCGGACGGCCGACTCTGGTCCGTCGGCAGCGACGACGAGGTCGAACCACTCGCGAACGCCGCTCTCGAACCGGACGCGGAAGGCGTCTCCATCACGTTCCAGCGCCTGGACGCCGCCTTCGTGTATCGTATCGTCCGGGACGGTCGCCGCCAGTCTCGACCGCACAGCGTCGGTCGCGACGGCGACCGTCCCTCGCTTTTCCTCGCCACTCGCTTCGGTCGCAGGGGTGTCCCGGTCGAAGTGGACAGTCCTGAAGCCGCCGGCTCGTGTCGTCTCGGGGGTGAGACGGTCCAGCACCGACTGCGCGACGGGGTGCAGGATAGCGAGCCGTGACGGGTACGTGCGGCCGTCATCGGCGAGGACCACAGGGTCGTACCCCGCCTGACGGAGCGCCGCGGTCACGCCCAGACCGGCGACGCCGTCACCGACCACCAGGATCTGTCGGTCGTCGGTGGCCACCAGCGATCGGCTCTCGGGCGGCGTCCCCGGGGTCGACCAGTTGCCGTCTCCGCGACGCCCGGACTGCCGGTCGGTGTCACCGTCGTCACCGTCGACCTCGACTTCTTCGGCGTCCTCGTGGCCATCGCTCTCTCCCCCTGTGGCCTGCTGTGGCTCGGTAGCTCCTCGCCGTCGCGGCCGTCCCGCCCGGTCGTCGGAACCGGTGACGTGACGGCCGAACGGCTGTCTCGTCGGAGAGCGCCGAAACCGAAACGATGCCCTCTCGGCAGGGCTGTGAGGGGGGCGACTACTGTGGACCATCTGGGTCGTCGGTTCGTCCGCCACCTCCGTAAGGAGGGGACTGCTGTTTCACGCCGAGCAACAGATGACCAGGTGAATGAGAGCGTGACGACCGCGACGGTCGACGGCGCTTACCGCCAGTCGTCGACGTCGGAGACGTGCTCGGCGTCGACGGTGAACCACGCCGTCGTCGTCTCGTCGTCTCCCTGTCGGCGGAGGAACGTGACGGTGTCTGCGTCTGGGTCGGCACGGCTCTCGATCCCGGCGGGGTCCCAGTCGGGGCCGGGGCGGTCGTCGGTGCGGCCAGTCCAGTGTGCTTCGGTGTCGGGTGAGTCCGTCATGGTCGGAACGTGTCGGTGGTGCGTATCGGGTTGTCGAGTGTGGGTGGCGGTCTGTGAGCGATTTCGGGTGAGTCGTCGGCGTCGCGGGCCTCCGGCCGAGGACCGAGTTCAGCGGGGGCGTCCGGCGGAGGGCCGAGCGTGCAGCGGGTATCGGTGGAGGGCCGAGTTCAGCGAGGCCGTTCGCCGAGGCGCTCAGGGCGCCAGTGACGACGACTCCTCGGTCACGTCTGTGACGTCGACGGTCGCCTCGACGGCGCCACCGTCGAGCGTGAGGGTGACCGACCGGAGGGTCGCCCGGAACACCTTGCGGTGGTAGCCGTCGGCGTCGTAGGTCATCGCGGGTTCGATTAGACCGGCCTCCTCCAGGCGTTCGAGGCGGCGATACACCGTCGCGCGCGACGCGCCGAGGCGCTCGGCCAACTCACGGGCCGGGACCGCTTCCTCGACGGTTGCTTCGAGGATACCCCGCGCGTACTCGTCGTCGAGCAGTTCGAGCAGTGTCGTCGGCGCGACGTCCGTCGTCTCCCTGCCGTGCTCCCGGTCGTCCGGGCGGCCACGGCGTCCGAGTGCTGTCTGCCTCATATCTCTCCACTGTCTCCCCTTCCCTACAGGCTTCCCGGCGTTGTGTGTAGCCTCCCGGTCGTCCGGACACAATCCATATTGACTCGACCCGAGGTCGTACTCACAGACTCGAGCGCCACTCGTCTGTTCGGTCGACCGTGTCTGTGTGCCGCTCTCTTCGTTCTCGACCGGCGAGAACGCTGCTACGTGTATTTCGTCGGTGCATGTGTAGCGGATAGCATGGAACGATCGAACACAACAGTCGACGCTGACGCCGGAACGTCGGTGCGTGAAGCGGACGCCGACCACGTCGGGGTGTCCGAGCGTCCGGAACTTCACGGCCAGGCCGGCAGAGCAGACCGCTGGCTCGCGGCAGGCCTCGTCCTCCTCGGACTCACGCTAGCAGTCAACTCGGTCGCCGGTCCACTGCTCGCCGGTCTCGTCTCGTATCCGTTCTCGGAGACGCTGCTCTACCAGACGGTCGGACTCGAGGCCGTCACGCTCGCCCTCGTCGTCCCCTGGACCGTCGTGGCCGCGGTGCTCGTGCTCCGTGGGCACCCCGCTGGAGCGCTCCTGGCCGTCGCACCCAGTTCTTACAGCGTCTACATGTTTCTCCAGTACGTCCTCGGCCCAGCGTATCTCGTGTATCGCCCCGTCGTTCTCTTTCACCTGGGGATATTCGTCCTGAGTGGGGCCGTCCTCGTACTCGCCTGGCAGCGGGTCCGGACCGACGCGCTGCCCGAACTATCCGCGCGCCGCGAGCGCCGTATGGGCGTTGGCCTCCTGTTGCTCGGGGGGTTCGTCGTCTTCCGGTATCTCCCCTCGTTCGCGGGAATGGTGACCGGAGCCCCGCTCAGCCAGGAGTTCGCCGCCGACCCGACGATGTTCTGGTCGATCTTCCTGCTCGACCTGGGAGTCGTGGTCCCCGTTACGCTGGCGACCGCCATTGCCCTCCTCCGGGGCGCCGCGTGGGCCCCGAGCGTAGCATACGGTGTCTCAGGCTGGTACGTCCCTGTCCCTATCTCCGTCGCGGCCATGGGCACCGTCATGCTCGTCAACGGCGACCCGAACGTATCGCTCGGGTTCGTTGCCGTGCTCTCTGTGGCCGCTGTGCTCTTTGCTGCCTTCGCCGTCTGGGTCTACCGGCCGCTGTTCCGGTCAGACCGCGACGTGGACGGTGCGTGAGTCGAGGGGACCTGTCGTGTCTTGGACTTCCCCGTTCGTCAGAACAGTGGGCCAACGCGGAGTTGAACCGGAGGAAGACATTCCTGCTCGCTCAGTACGTTCGCGACGCGGGCTGTGACTTCCAGGGTTCAAATCAGCTCGATATACGCTTCGCTCGTCACGTTCGTTCCTCGCAGAAGCGATGGGCCAACGCGGATTTGAACCGCGGACCTCCCGGTTATCAGCCGAGCGCTCAACCTAACTGAGCTATTGGCCCGTGCGAGCGCATTCACAGGTTCCCGACGGGACGGTTTAAGGATTACCTTTCCCGCCCACCGCCGCCATGGGCGGGCGATTCCCGTCCGTCACTCGTCCTGGTCTTCCGCTTCGTCTTCCCACTCGATCTCGTAGGCGTCCTCGTTCAGGTCGTAGGCGTCGTCGCCGCCCTCCGAACCGCCCGAGCCGCCGACAGAGCCGCCGAAGCCGCCCGGGCCACCCGGGCCGACGCCCCCACCCGTTCCTGCGGCGTCGCCCGAGTCGCCGTCGAACGGGAACCCACCGATGTAGACGTTGCCGGTGGCGAAACCGCCGGTCTGTTTGTCGATGTAGGGGACGACGACGTAGTCACGGACCACCGCCCGGATCGGGATGCGCGTGAGCGGGAAGACCAGCAGGATGCCGAGTGCGTCGGTGACGAGCCCCGGCGTCAGCGTCAGGGCGCCGGCGATCAGCAGGAGGCCGCCGTCCAGCAGTTCGTTCGTGGGGATCTCCCCTTCGGCGAGTTTGCGCTGGATCGTCCGGATGGTGTGACGTCCCTCGGCGCGGACGAGCAACATGCCCAGCAACGCCGTCAACACGACGATAAGGATGGTCAGTGGTGCACCGATCTGGGTGGCGACGAAGACCAGAAAGAGGGAGTCGAGCAGCGGCACCAGCAGGAGTGCCGCGATGTACCGGTACATACCCCCGATTCGTCGTCGCGGCACAAACTCTTTTCGAGACCACCTTTTTCTGCGTCGGGTGTCCTCGCGCCGCCGGAGGCGGCGCTGCGGGCACCTCTCCTTGAAAAAGCTGGACCAAAAAGCGGCCTCCACGGGTCTTCGACCCGCTCCGGCAGTGTCCTGGCGAGTACCGCGAGCCAGGGCTCGTCAGAGCTTGCTCTGACGGTGAACCGCGCTCGCTTCGCTCGCGCGGACGTTTGACTCGAGGATCTGTGACACCCAGATGCCGGATTGATTCTCTGTTACGGCCTGCTCACCGCTCGGTCAGATCGACGGTGATCGGGTCACTGGGCTGGAGCGTGAGTCGCATCGAGAGGTCGATTGGGGGTTGGGTGCCGGGTTCGAAATTAACGCGCTGGGCGAGTGTCGCGAGGACGAGCTTGGCTTCCATCAACGCGAAGCGCATCCCGATACAGTGGCGCGGGCCGCCACCGAACGGGAAGTAGGCGTACTCTGGCCTGTCGCGTTCGGCATCCCAGCGCTCGGGCCGGAACTCGTCGGGGACGTCGAACCACCGCTCGTCGCGGTGGACGACCCACTGGGGCAGCGTGACGATCGAACCTTCGGGGATGTCGTAGCCACCGAGGGTCACGTCGCTCGTCGACTCGCGGAAGATGGTGTAGGCCGGCGGGTAGAGCCGGAGCGCCTCGTCGACGACGTTCCCGAGGTAGTCGAGTTCGAACAGACTCGTCGCCGTCGGTGGCTCCGCTCCCAGCACCTCGTCGAGTTCGGCGTGGAGTTTCGCCTGTCTCTCGGGGTGATTGGCCAGCAGGAAGATAGCGTAGGAGAGTGTGAGCGCGGTCGTCTCGTGGCCGGCGACGAGGAACGTAAAGAGATTGTCCCGGACGTCCTGCTCGGAGAGTCCAGCCCCGTCCTCGAACTCGACGTCGAGCAGTATCGAGAGCAGGTCGTCGGGGTCGTCGTCGCCGGCGCGGCGCTGGGCGACGAGGTCTTCGATGGTGTCGTCGAACTCGGCGAGCGCGCGCTTCGTTCGGCGGTTCTGTGGCGTGGGAACCCACAGTGGGAGAAACGCCGAGACGGTGCCGGCGTCGAAGTTCGCGGTGATCGCCTCGGCGGCGTCGCCGATGTCGGACTCACGGCCACGGATGTCGACGTCCAGCAGCGTCTTCGTCAGGATTTCGAGCGTGAGTGTGCGCATCTCGTCGCTGACGACGACGCGCTCGCGGCCGCCCCACTCGTCTGCGCGCTCGCTCGCGTAGCGGACCATCATCTCCGCGTACGTCTCGATCCGGTCCCGATAGAAGGCCGGCTGGAGGGCCGTCCGCTCGCGTTGCCACGCATCGCCCTCGTCGAGGAAGAGCCCGCCGTCGGCGACCTGTCCGAGCGAGTCCTGGGTGATCTGTGCCCGACAGAAGTCGCTTGCGTCGGTCACCAGCACCCGCTGGATGTCCTCGGGGTGCCGGACCATGTAACCGTCGTCGCCCGCGACGTTGTAGGCGACGACGTCGCTGTCGTACGCCGCCAGTTCGTCGTAGAAGCCGAGCGGGTCCCGCAGGAACGCGAGGGTGTTCCCGACCAGCGGCAACCCGCGCGGCCCCGGCGGCGACCCGGCCACCGGGCGCGACTCGGCGCCACCGGTCGTGACGCCCCCGTCGACGTCCGGCTCGCTATCGGCGTCGGCGTCCGCGGGAGAGGAACTCGCCATACCAGGTGTAGGGACCAGTCACTCATGCACCTTCGGGCGAGTGAGGCCGGTTGTTTAAAAGCGAAGCGGGTCAGGCAGCGACGAGGCCGACGATGACTGCCGTCAGGACGAGATTGGCGAACGAGCAGACGAGCATGCCCTTCCAGCCGATCCCGATGAGCTGGTCGATCCGGATCCGGGGGATCGAGTAGCGCGCCCACTGCGTGAACAGGAAAACGACCACATCTTGACCGTGAACCAGACGATCCCCGGGAGGATGGGTCCGGCCGGCCCGCCGAGAAAGAGCGTCGTGACGAGCGCACCCGAGAGGAAGATGTGGAGGAACTCGCCCAGATAGAGGAGCACGAAGTATATCGATGAGTACTCGGTCTGGAAGCCGGCGACGATCTCGGTCGGTGCTTCGGGCGTGTCGAAGGGGTTGCGACCCACCTCGGCCAGCGAGGCGACGACGAAGAGGACGAACGCGAAGGGGTTCACGATGGCGAACCACTGCGGGACCGTGACGGGACCGAGCGCGACCAGGGTCGCCTGCTGGGCGGCGACGATCTCGGACGTGCGGAGACTCCCGGCGAAGAGCACGACCGACGCGCCCGTCACCACGAGCGGGATCTCGTAGGCGATGTTCGAGGCGATGGCGCGCAACCCGCCGAGCAGCGAGAACTTGTTGTTGGAGGCGTAGCCCGACATCGCGACGCCCATCGTCGCCAGCGACGCCACCGCGAAGGCGTAGGCGAGTCCGGTCTCCGGGTCGGCGACCTGGATCCCGCTGCCCATCGGGATCACCGCAAAGCCCAGCAGCGCCGAGAACGGCACCAGAAACGGCCCGATGTCGTAGGCCGGACGATCCACCTGTTCGGGGATGATGAGTTCTTTCGAGGTGAGTCGTACCACGTCGGCGACGATGAGCAGGAGTCCGAAGGGGCCGTGACGGTTCGGACCGATGCGGTCGGTGAAATCACAGAAGATTTTCCGCTTGGCCCACGGCCCGGTCACGGCGGCGATGGCCAGCACGAACGAGCAGACGAACGCCGCCACGACCAGCGCGGCGACGAACTGCCCGGCCGGCCCGGCGTCGGCCAGTCCCAGTAACTCGGCGATCCTCGTCGGCAACGTCTGTGTCTGTGCCACCACCGTCGTTCCGGGAAGCGAGTCCCACCCTGGAACGAGCACAGCCGTCGACAGCGGATACGTTCCGGTCATAGATGGAACTTCGAGCGGTTCCCCGGGAAAGCTACTGCCGGGCCAGCTAGGCAGTTTATGTTTGCAGGGTTCCCCGGCGAGTCCAACAGCAGCCATGGCGCGCGCTGTCGAGCGTTTCATCGCGAGACTTACCGTGCGAGGGATGAGCACCGTAGCGAGCGTAGCGAAGCGAGGAGCGCAAGAGGTTGGGGAGGTGTGAGGCCGTTGCGGTGCTGTGCGGGGACGGTGCCGTGCGGTGCCATGCGGTGCTGTCCCTGGCGTCCTGGCGAACGAAGTGAGCCAGGGTTCAGGAGAGCCTGCTCTCCTGGTGGACTGAAAGGGCGAGGCGTGCGTGGCGCGAGCGGTGCGAGGCCGACCAACGGGAGGCCTCGACGAGCGAGCGGGGAGCGCAGCGACCCGCGAGCAGGGAGGGTCACGATGCCGAACGGGGAACGCAGTGACCCGTGAGGCGCGCTCGCGTTCAGTGTAGTCGCCTGAGCAGGCACTATTCGAGTGAGTGCGGGGCGGTGCAGCTGTTCGAGCGAGAATATCCTGCTCAGCGACCGCGAATGCGAGGCGCGACGCAGGAGCGCCTCGAAAGCGAACGGGGAGTGCGCGGCGCTCCGCGCCGCGAAATCGAGCGGCACCGCCGCCTCGCGAACGACCCGTGAGCGAGCGTGCCGAGGGCTTTCAACCGTCACTGTGAGTAGCGGTCGATCTCACTGGCACAGCTAGCGAGCGGGCGGAAGGCTTTCGTCGTCTCCAACCAGTCCCAATCAAAACCACTCCCGGGGTCGAGACGCAGTTCTTATGCGCGGGCTGGGAGTATCACGACCAATGACAGTCATCGGTACCGTCGGACTCCCGGGTAGCGGGAAGAGCGAGGCGGCGACGGTCGCCCGCGAACTGGGATTCCCGGTCGTGACGATGGGGGACGTCATCCGGCAGGCCTGCCGGGACCGCGGCCTCGACCCGGCGACACACCACGGCGAGGTGGCGAAAGCCCTCCGCGAGGAGAACGGCCCGGACGCCATCGCCCAGGCGTCGCTCCCGATGATCGAGGACCACCTCGACGACAGCGACACGGTCGTCGTCGACGGCATCCGCTCGGACGTCGAGGTCGAACGCTTCGTCGAGGCTTTCGGCGACGAGTTCGTCCTCGTGGAGATCACCGCCCCCGACGAGGAACGCGCGGAACGGCTCGACCTCCGGGGCCGCGACGCCTCCGCGGAAGAAGGCGGCGAGTCCATCGACGAACGCGACGAGCGCGAACTCGGCTTCGGTATGGGCGAAGCGATGGAGATGGCCGACGTCACGGTCCACAACGACGACACGCTGGACGCGTTCCACGAGCAGATCCGCACGCTCCTTACCGAAGGCGTCGAAACCGTCCGGTCCGACGGAGCCACCGAATCGGCGGCCGAACCCACCACGGAATCCCCTACCGAATCCACTCCCGACTCATGAGCACGGTCTACAGCGTCGACGTCGAGGCGACCGCACCGGTCTACGACACGGAGGTCACGGACAGAGTCGCCGACGCCATCCGGCGGATCTTCCCGAACGCCGAGATCGAGGAGGGCCACGGCGAGTTGCGCGCGACCACTCACGACCTGGAACACCTCTCGGAACTCCTGCACCGCCAGGAGATCCTCGACACCGCCCGTGGCGTCTTCTTCGGGTCGCTCGAAGCGGACACCTTCGCGTTCGACCTGAAGAAACAGGCCGCGTTCGAGGAAGTCGTCAACTTCTCCGTCGGCGACCCGGACGAACTCGGCGAGATCCACGTCCGCGTGCGGGTGAACGACCCCGACGCCGAGTCCTACATCGACCACGTCGCGCCCCCGACCGAGGGCGGCAAGCCCGTCGACCCCGAGTGAACCGTCGAGGCGCCGGCGTCGGTGGCCCCCACGTCACCGTCTCACACCCGCCGGACAGACTTTTCCGCTGCCCCTGACACCACCGTCCATGACAGCGATCTTCTTCGACGTCGACGGCACGCTCGTCCGGTGGCACGGCGAGTACGGCGCCATTCTCGAACGAGCGGTCGAGCAGGTTGTCGGCCGCGTCGAAGACGGCTGGCTCGACTACTACGACGAGCGGTTCTTCCATCATTTCGGTGCTTTCGCCGAGGACCCGTACCGGCGGGCGTTCGCGGACGGCTGTGAGCGGTTCGGTATCGACGCCGACCCCGCCGCGATGGCCGACGCGCTCGTCGAGTGCGAGTTCGACGCCGTGAAACCGGTGCCCGGCGTCGCCAACGTCGTCCCGAAACTCGCCGAGCGCCACACTCTCGGACTCCTGACAAACGGCGTCCCCGAGGTACAGTTCGGCAAGGTCGAACGCCAGGGACTTCTCGACTACTTCGACGTCCGCGTCGCCTCCCACGACCCGGCCATCGAGGCGACGAAACCCGACGCGGCTATCTACGAGGCTGCACGGGAGCGCGCGAGGGAAACAGTCAGTGGCGACGTGGACACGCCGGTGATGGTCGGCGACGACTACGAACCCGATATCGCGGGTGCTCGAACGCAGGGGTTCGAGGCCGTCCACGTCGACGCGACCGCCGAGGGAGCGACCCTCGCGGACTTCGAGACGCTCGCGGCACTCCTGTAGGGGTACCCGAGGCGTTATCCGCCTGCCTCCCTCAGGCCGTCCATGGCCGATACAGTCATCGTCACCGGTGCCCTCGGGGGCTCCGCCAGCTGGATCGTCGACAGCCTCCGCACCGACTACGACGTCGTCGCGGTCGACCGCGAACTCCCGGCCGACCTGGACGTCGAGGGCGTCTCCTTCCAGGCCGTCGACCTGACCGAACGCGCCGACGCCTGGGAGACCGTCGTCGACCACGACCCCGACGCGGTAGTTCACTTCGGGAACATCCCCCACGAGGAGAACCACGCCGGTGGCTACGTCTACGAGAACAACGCACTCAGCACGTTCAACGTCCTCGAAGCGGCGGGACGTGCCGACGCCGATATCGTCTGGGCCTCCAGCGAGACAGTCTACGGTACCCACTACCCCGACCCCGAACTCCCCGAACACCTCCCGGTCACCGAGGAACACCCCACCCGACCGTGGAACGCCTACGAGACCTCGAAACTCGCCGGTGAGGCCGCCGCCGAGCGCGTGAAAAACGCCTACGGCGTCTCCATCGCCTCGATCCGCCCCTCCTGGATCCAGTACCCCGGGCGCTACGTCGTTACCGACATCCGGGAGGCGTTCTCGATGGCGTCGGCCGAGAACTTCGGCAACCTCTGGTCGTACGTCGACATCCGCGACGTCGTCGACCTCGTCGAAGCGGCGCTCGAAACCGACTTCGACGGTCACGAGGTGTTTAACGCCTTCGCCGCGGACAACTTCCTCGGTGTCCCGACCGCCGACGCGATCGAGGCCGGCTACGGTGACCTCCCCGAGGACTGTGCCCTGTCGGGCGACGAATCCGGCTTCTCGACTGCCAAAGCCACCGAGCTGCTCGGCTGGGAACCGACCCACTCCTGGAAGGACGCCGAAGACGAGGACGTCGACGAGCCGTCGTTCGTCTGAGGAGCAGTCGCAGAATCGTTACGACCGGGCGGTCAGTCGTCAAGACCGCTGACGAAGACGGCGACCCACTCGCCGAGTTCGCGCCGCCGGGTCACGCGTACTTCCTCGACCCATTTGACCCACTGGAAGCCACGGCGGCCGGGCGCGACCAGCCGCATCGGCGCGCCGTGGCCGTGTGAGAGGTCTGCACCGTCGACGCGCGTCGCCAGCAGCGCGTCCCTGGCCTCCTCGACGGGCAGACTCCACCGATAGCCCGTCACCGACCGGAACTGTACCCAGGCCGCCCCGTCTTCGGGGTCGACGGCGTCGAGCAACTCACCCACGCGAACGCCCTGCCAGTCGTGTTCGGAGTACCACCCGCTCGTACAGTCGAGCAACGCCCGCTTCTGGGCCGCCGGGTCGACGGCGTCGGGATCTTCTTCCGCGTTCTCGTTCCCGGTGCCAGCGCCGGGCGTCACCTCGTCGTGCGACAGTTCCAGCGGCGACGCGACCGCGCCCGAGACGGCGAGTGTCCACTCGCTCTCGTCGACCGGGTCGGGGTCGTCGGCTACCCACGAGGTGACGGGGAAGGCGTTGCCGTCGTCGCTGCCGGTCTCGCGTGACCCGGTAAACCGCCGTTTCGCCCCCGCGGTGTCGAGCAGTGCGTTCGTCGTCTCCTGGGCGCGCCAGGCGAACGCGCCCGCTCCCAGCACCGCCGCGTACCGGAGCGCGTTCCGGCGGTCGGTCACCGTCTCGCGCTGTGGGAGCGCGAACCGCCGGCGCAGGTGGACGACGAGCAGTATCGGCACCAGCAGCCCCAGCCCGATGTGGAGGTTCAGCAGGCCCCACGGCCCCAGGTCGAGACGCCCGCCGAACACCCACCAGATCCCGGTCGCCAGCGCGGCGGTCGCGACGACGGCGAGCAGGACCGAGAGGGCCCGGGCGCCGTCGAGTCGACTCGGCGCGACCCGGTGGCGCACCCGCCGGAGTTTCCAGGCCAGCAGGACGACCGTCGACAGCCCCGCGACGACGTGGACGTCGAACACCCACGCGCCCGTCGGGCGCCCGGAGACCAGGCTGACAACGCCCGTCGAGAGCAGGAGGACGACCGCGACCAGCAGCGAGGCGTCGACCACCCGCGGGTGTGGCTCCAGGCGGACGTTTGGCCTCATCGACCGGGCGTTAGGGCTCGACGGGCTTGATTGCACGGACGCGACGGGAGCGAAACAGATTTGTACGACGACACGATCCCTTCGAGTATGACGCGGCACCTCGTGCCCGCCGCGGTCGCCATTATTGCCCCGGCAGGGGCATGAGTCACAACGTTTCTCAGGGCACGACGGTCTCTCCGGGCCGATCGCTGACCACCGACCGGCTGGCTGCTGCTCACCGGCTCGCTGACCGCTGAAGAACACCAGCGGCCGAGTCGTCATCCGGTTCAGTCGTCATCCGGTTCGATCGTCGCTGGTCGAGTTCTCTCGGACCGACCAGCGGCGTCGCGACGTGGTCCGGAGCGGCCCGCTCGTGCTGTGGGCGCCGACGGAGGGCACACTCGCCCGGTATCGCACGACGGGCACTCGCCCGGTATCGCACGCCGAACACCACCGAGAGACGCATCTGAACGATGCCAGACCGACTCCCAGACCACTACGACCCGACCGCAGTCGAACAGCACGCGAGAGACCACTGGAACGACCCCGGGGCCTACGGCCCAACCGAGGGACAGGCGGGCGACCCGGACGACCCGGTCGCCGCCGCGACGAGTCCCGCCTACGAGTATGTGAAAGAACGACGCGCCGACGGCGACCCCTTCTACTTCCTCGACGGGCCGCCGTTCACGAGCGGGGCGATGCACGTCGGCAACGCCTGGGGGAAGATACTGAAAGACTGCCTGCTACGCTATCACCGGATGCAGGGCGCGAACGTCCGCGCCCGCCCCGGCTACGACGTCCACGGCCTCCCCGTCGAGGTCCGCGTCGAGGGCCGCCACGACTTCGCGGCCAAAGATGACGTCGAGGACTACGGCGTCGACCGCTTCACGGACGAGTGTCGCGAGTACGCCGCCGAGCAGTGCGCCGCGATGACCGAGGAGTTCCGCGACCTCGGCGTCTGGATGGACTGGGACGAGCCCTACGTCACGATGGACGCCGAGTACGTCGACACCGTCTGGGACGCCTTCGCGACCCTCCACGAGGAGGGACTGGTCGAGCGGGGCGAGCGCGTGGTCAACACGTGCCCGCGCTGTGAAACCGCCGTCTCCGACTCCCGGCTGGAATACGACGAGCGCACCGTCGACGCCGTCTACGTGGGGTTCCCACTGACCGGCACCGGCGACGACGCCGAGGACGGCAGCGAAACCGACCACGGAGGGGGCCCGGCCGGAACGCTCGTCGCGTGGACGACGACCCCCTGGACGCTCGTCGGCAACCAGTTCGTCGCCGTCGACCGTGACGCCGAATACGCCGCTGTGACGGTCGCCAGTGAGACACCGCTGGCGGGACGGTCCCCGCTCTACGTCGCCAGCGAGCGCGTCGCGGCCGTGATGGCCGCACTCGGCGTCGCAGACGACCAGTGGGCCGTCGACCGAACGCTGTCCGGGAGTGAACTTGTGGGTCGGGGGTACGACCACCCGCTCGCCGACGAACTCCTCGACCACCCGACGCCCCGCGGTGCAGTAGCACACGCCGACTACGTCGAGACCGGCGGCGAGGGGACAGGGCTCGTCCACTCCGCGCCGGGCTTTGGCCACGAAGATTTCGAACGCGGGCGCGACCTCGGTCTCGAACCGTTCGCGCCCGTCGGCCTCGACGGCCGGTTCACCGACGAGGCGGGACCGTTCGCGGGCCAGCGCGTCCACGGTGAGGGGCGCGCAGCCGTCAGGGACGCACTGCGGGCGTCCGGGGCGCTGCTCGGAACGGAGCAGTACGCGCACGAGTACCCGCAGTGTCCCCGGTGTGACACGGACGTCGTCTACCGCGCCGCCGAGCAGTTCCTCGTCCTGACCACCGAACTGAAAGACGACATGCTCGACGCGCTCGACGAGACGACGTGGTACCCCGCCGACGCCCGGGACGGTCGCTTCCGGAACACCGTCGAGAACGCGCCCGACTGGAACGTCTCCCGCCAGCGCTACTGGGGGACCCCCCTGCCGGTCTGGGTGTGTGGCGACTGCGGACGCGACGTCGTCGTGGGTTCGCGCGCACAGCTGGCCGAGCGTGCGGGCTCAGACGACCCGCCCGAGGACCCCCATCGCCCCGCAGTCGACGAGGTGACCGTCCCTTGCCCCGACTGCGGCGGTGACGCCGAACGGGTCGAAGACGTGCTCGACGTCTGGTTCGACTCGGCGGTCGCGTCGTGGGCCAGCCTCGACGAGTCGCCGGGCGAGAACCCCAGACCGACGGAGTGGCCCGCGGAGCTCGTCGTCGAGGGCAACGACCAGACCCGGGGGTGGTTCCTCATGCAACTCGTCCTGGGTGTGGCCTTCGCCGACCGCGCTCCCTACGAGGAAGTCCTGATGCACGGCTGGGCACTGCTCGACGGCGAACCCATGTCCAAGTCCCGCGGCCACGTCCTCCGGCCACCCGACGTCGTCGAGGAGTATGGTCGCGATGCGCTCCGTGCCCACCTGCTCGGTCACGAACAGCACGGCCGGGACGTCTCGCTGACGAGCGAACTCCAGGGCGTCGAGGGGGTCCAGAGCGACCTGGACGTCGTCTGGAACGTCGTTCGCTTCGCGACGCTGTTCATGACCGAGGACGACTACCGGCCGACGCTCGAACTCGACGGCGACGCCGCCGTCGACGTGGCGACGTCCGACGACCCCGACGCGGTCCTCGACCGCTGGGTACTTGCACGTCTCCGCGAAGTAGTCGAGACGGCCACTGCAGCCTTCGAAGACCGGGAACCGAACGAGGCACTCGATGCTGTCACCGACTTTCTCGTCGAGGACGTCTCCCGGTTCTACGTCCAGACGGTCCGCGACCGCGTGTGGGAGACGGGCGACGCTTCGCGGGCGGACACGGAGGCCGACGACGCGTCCCCCGCTGGGAGCGATGGCGCGACTGGCGACAAACTGGCCGCGTACGACGTGCTCGGGACAGTCCTCCACGCTTGCGTCCGGTTGCTCGCACCGTTCGTCCCACACCTCGCCGAGCGACTCCACGGCGCGCTCGACGGGACGGAAGCGACAGTTCACGCCGCCGACTGGCCGGACCCCGACGCACTCGGACTACCGGCCGGTCCCGACCTGCTCACGGCGGTCGACGCACTCCGCGAGGTCGAGGGGGCCGTCGCGACCGCCCGCCAGCGACTCGGCCGCAAGGGCCGCTGGCCCGTCGCCGAGGTGGTCGTCGAGACGACCGACGCAGGGGTCCGGGACGCGCTCGCGACACACACCGACCTGTTCGCCGAGCGGGTCAACGCCGAGTCGGTACGCGTCGTCGAGACCTACGCCGGCCGCGAACGTGTTCTCGACCCCGACATGGCGACACTGGGGCCGGCCCTGGGCACTGACGCCGAGGCCGTCGCCGACGCGGTGGTCGGCCGGCCAGCCGACGAACTACCCCTCGCCGTCACCGTCGACGGCCGCGAGTACGAGGTGACCCGCGACCAGGTCGACGTTGTCGAGCACACCCCCGAGTCAGTGGCCAGCGTCGCGTTCGAACGCGGCACCGTCCACGTCGATGGAACCCTTACCTCCGCGTTGCGGCAGCGTGGACTCGCGCGTGACGTCCTCCGGCGCGCCCAGGAACTGCGAGCAGACCTGGACCTCGACGTGGACGAGCGCGTCCGACTCTGGGTCGACACCGACGACCCCGACGTACGGGCAGCCGTCGACGAACACCGGGGCGACCTCCGTGAGGCGGTCCGTGTGGCCGCGTTCCTCGAGGACTCGCCCGACAGGACCCGGGAGTGGACCGTCGACGGCGCGCGTCTCGAACTCGGGCTCGAACCCGTCGCGGACCGGGCGGGGGACGTCGCAGCCACGACCGACGGCTGACGGGGTCGCGTCACCGGGTCTGTTCCACCGGGCGATATCGGTCATGAGCACACGAGTCACGCCCCGCTGTCCCCGTCGACTTCGAGGACGAGTTTGCCACGGACGTGGCCGCGTCTGCTCTCTTCCTGTGCCGCTGGGGCTTTCGGTAGCGGCCAGGTGTCGCTGACCGTCACTTCGAGGTCGCCCTGGTCCAGGAGAGTGCGCAGGTCCGCGAGTCTCGCCGCGTCGGGTTCGACGCTGAACCAGTGTGCCGTCGCGTCGCGATCCCGGGCCCTCGCGTCGATCTTCGCCGACGGCGGTTCGGGGAGCGTGACGAGGCGACCCCCCCCTCGCGAGGACGTCGACCGACCGTTCGAGCGTGTCGACGCCCACGGCGTCGACGACCAGGTCGACGACGTGCGCGCCGACGCGGGTTGCAAGCTGGACGGCGACGTGACCGACGCCGCCGGCGGCCGCGTGGACGAGCACTCGTTCGCCGCGCTGCAGGTCACCTTCCTCGAAGAGCGCGCGCCGGGCGGTCAGTCCGACCATCGGGACGGCCGCGGCCACGCTGTGGGAGAGCGACGGCGGTTTGCGGACGACGTCGGTGGCCGGAACCGCCGCGTATTCGGCGTAGGTCTCGCCGGCGTCGGGCAACCGAACGAGACCGAAGACCTCGTCTCCCCGGTCGAACGCGGCGACGTCTGCCCCTACCGTTTCGACGACGCCAGAGACGTCCCACCCGGGCACGTACGGGAGCGCGGGGTCCAGTGCGTCGTCGGCGTATCCCTCCCGAACCAGCCAGTCGATGGGGTTCACACCGGCGGCACGAACGCGGACCAGTATCTCGTCCTCGCCGACGTCCGGACGAGGGACCGCCTCGTAGCGCAACGCGTCGGGGCCGCCGTGTTCGTGGACGCGTATCGCGCGCACCGTGTTACCCCCCGACCCCCACTAGATTCGAAGCGATTCCCGCGAACTCGTCCCGGTGACGTCCGTAGAGAGCGACAGGTGCGTCGGTGTGTGATCGCATCGGTCCGGTCGTGGGTCGTCGGGTAGTTAAGCAGTCGCTGAAACGATATTTTGTCGGTCGCGACTACGTGAATCAGATGCTGTTGGACGTCTCACAGGTTGTGCCGTCCCGGAACGTTCCCGAGACCGACCGGACGGTGGCGGGTTGTCCGCCACGTCGAAAGGATAGGATGGGATGGGATGGGTTTCGCCGGAGGCGGGGAACGGGAGCGTGTGACCGTACCGCGCCCACGGCATCACCGACTGGCGCGTCGGGTGGCATAAAACGTCGTCAGACTCGGGGCATACGATCGGCTGACGTCTGGCGATTTCGACTCGAAACGGTGGTCGCCGGGGACCACGTCACTGCCGGTATCGATTCATTAAACACCTAATATACTACCCATCCCCTTCCTGTATAATAATTCAGTCTGGCCTGGAGCGCTAGCTGGAATATTCCGATTTATTTTTACCATAAGCGAATGCTCGTCCAGATATGGGTGACGACGTCAACCCCTTCGAGAGCCTACAGGAACAGATAGACGACGCGGCGGTGCACCTCGACGTCGACGAGGGGCGCCTGGAGCGGCTGAAAAACCCCGAGCGGATCCTGGAGACGAACCTGTCCGTCGAGATGGACGACGGTTCGATCGAGGTCTTCCGGGCGTTCCGCTCGCAGTTCAACGGCGACCGCGGCCCCTACAAGGGTGGTATCCGCTACCATCCGCAGGTCAGTCGGGACGAGGTCAAAGCCCTCTCGGGCTGGATGGTCTACAAGTGTGCGACCGTCGGGATCCCGCTGGGCGGGGGCAAGGGCGGGATCGTCATCGACCCCGACGCCTACTCCGAGGACGAACTCGAACGGATCACCCGCTCGTTCGCCAAGGAACTCACGCCGCTCATCGGCGAGGACCGCGACGTCCCCGCACCGGACGTCAACACCGGTCAGCGCGAGATGAACTGGATCAAAGACACCTACGAGACCCTGGAAGACACGACCGAACCCGGCGTCATCACCGGCAAGGACATCTCCAGCGGCGGTTCGGAAGGTCGCGTCGAGGCGACCGGGCGCTCGACGGTCATCGCCGCGCGCGAGGCCTTCGAGTACCTCGGCAAGGACATCTCCGAGGCGACCGTCGCCGTCCAGGGCTACGGGAACGCGGGCTGGATCTCGGCGAAACTCGTCGAAGAGATGGGCGCCACCGTCGTCGCGGCTTCGGACTCCAGTGGCGGCATCTACGCCGAAGACGGCTTCGACCCCGTCGCCGCCAAAGACCACAAGCGCGAGACCGGCAGCGTCGTCGGCTACCACGAGGCCGACGAGGAGATCACCAACGACGAACTGCTGACGCTCGACGTGGACCTGCTGATCCCCGCAGCGCTCGAAAACGCCATCGACGCCGATCTCGCCGAGGAAGTGGACGCCGACGTCGTCTCGGAGGCTGCCAATGGCCCGGTCACCCCCGACGGCGACGACGTCCTCGCCGAGAAGGACGTCCTCGTCGTCCCGGACATCCTCGCCAACGCCGGCGGTGTCACGGTCTCTTACTTCGAGTGGGTGCAAAACCGCCAGCGCTTCTACTGGGACGCGGAAACCGTCAACGAGCGTCTCGAGGACATCACCGTCGAGCAGTTCTGGACCCTCGTCGGCGCCTACGAGGAACACGACCTGCCGAACTTCCGGACCGCCGCCTACGTCGTCGCGATCCAGCGGGTCCTCGATGCCGCCGACCAGGCCGGTACCTGGCCCTGACCGACGGTCCGATCGCTGCCTGATACGACCCGGTCCGCGTCGACTGCCGTCCCCTTCTTTGGACATCGATCTCATAGCCGAATTACCCTGGTTGGTTATACAAATAATAAACCTTATATTGTTCAAGGTCGCGCGATGGGATACCATGGACGACGTACTCGTCGGGAGCCTCATGTCGTCTCCCGTCAGGACCGTCAGGCCGGACGAGAGCGTTCGGGACGCCGCACAGGTGATGATCGACCGTGACATCAGTTCGGTGGTCGTAGTCGACGGCGACAATCAGCCGGTGGGGATCCTCACCTCGACCGACTGCGTCCACGTCGCGGCCGACGGTGCCGCGACGGACGAAACGCCGGTCAGCGCGTACGCGAGTGCCGATCTCGTCGCGACGACCGCCTCCGTACCCGTCGGCGAGGTCGCCGAGACGATGATGGCCGACGGGGTCCACCACGTTCCCGTCGTCGACGAGGACGAGGGTGCCGTCGGCATGATCACGACGAAGGACTTCGCCGCGTACCTCTCCGAGGCTCGTGCTCCGTCCCCGCCGCGCCCGACCGAACAGTAGCCCTGCCGTACCCTCCGCACGGTAGCCCCATCGTGGTTCGACACGGTTCTGAGCAGTCAGGCGAAACCCAAACGTCCATTTTTTACGGCGAAGACGTAGTGTTTCGAACCCAGCACTCGGACATAGGATCGATACATTTTACTGGCAGCGGTATATTGGTACAGTCGATCAGTCGACGCGGGGAGGAAATCGGCGGGCCCGGAGAGACTTGAAGGTCCCTAATATTCCTTAGATCGGGTATAACGGTCATATATTCTATCAGGCAAAGCGTTTTATCGGGGTGCCCGATAGGCTGAGTAGACATGAGTGCGTTCTCTCGCGACGACGGGGACCGACAGCTGGCGGACCCCTCTGACGCTCGGTCGAACTGCGGCGTCGGCGTCGTCATGGATCTGGACGACGAGGGTGGTCACTGGGTAGTATCGGACGGGCTGGAACTGCTCGCGAACCTCGAACACCGTGGCACGACGGGGGCCGAACAGGACACGGGGGACGGTGCGGGCGTCATGATCCAGACGCCACACGACTTCTTCGCCGACGAAGTGGACGCCGACCTCACACCGGACGAGTACGCCGTCGGGACGCTCTTTCTACCGAAAGACGACGAAGACGCGCGCGACGGGCTCGTCGACCTCGTCGAGGAACAGTTCGCCGACGAGGGCCTCGACGTCCTCGCGTGGCGGACGGTCCCGACGGACAACGACGACCTCGGCGCGACGGCCGTCGAGTCCGAACCCGAAGTCGTGCAGGTGTTCGTCGAGTCCGCCGACGGTCTGACTGGCGAGGAGTTCGGCCGGCAACTGTACGTCGCCCGCTCGGCGCTCGAATCGCACGTCGAGGAGGCCGAACCGGCGGGCCACGAGCGGTTCTACGTCGTCTCGCTCGACCAGGACATGGTCGTCTACAAGGGCCTGCTCAAAGGCGAGCAGGTCGCCGACTACTACCCGGATCTGACCGACGAGCGCGTCGAGACGACGTTCACGATGGTCCACGCGCGGTTCTCGACGAACACGCTCGGGGCGTGGCACCTCGCACACCCCTACCGTCGGATCATCCACAACGGCGAGTTCAACACCATCCAGGGCAACATCAACTGGATGCGCGCCCGCGAGACGGACCTCGAATCGGACGCGTTCGGCGACAGCGAGGCGCGGAGCGCCTCGGACGCGAGCGGTGACGAACCGCGAACGGCCATCGAGACGATCCAGCCGATCATCGACGACCCCGACCAGTCCGACACCGCGAGCGTCGACAACGCCCTCGAACTCCTCCTGAAGGAGGGTCGTGACCTCCCCCACGCGCTCCGGATGCTCATCCCGGAGGCGTGGCGCGGGGAGGCCAACGCCGTCAGCGGCGACCGCCGCGACTGGTACGACTACCACGCCTCCGTCGTCGAACCGTGGGACGGTCCCGCGTTCGTCGCCGCGACCGACGGCGACCGCGTCGGCGCCGTCCTCGACCGCAACGGCCTCCGTCCCTGTCGCTACGACGTCCTCGAGGACAACACGCTCGTCATGGCCTCCGAAGCGGGCGCACTCGACACTGACCCCGCCGAGATCGTCGAGCGCGGCCGCCTCCAGCCCGGCCAGCTGTTCCTCGCCGACCCGTCGGAGGGACGGGTCATCCCCGACGACGAGGTCTTCGAGGACCTCACTGACGAGAAGTACGCCGAGTGGGTCGCCGACGAGCAGGTCCAGCTCGAGGCGTTGATCGACGCGCCGGACAACCTCCCGCAGACGGACTGCGAGCAGTTACGCGCCCTCCAGGCCCAGTACGGCTACACCTACGACGAGGTCGACCACCTCATCGAGCCGATGGCCGAGAAGGGGAAAGACCCCGTCGGCTCGATGGGCGACGACACGCCGCTGTCGGTGCTCTCGCAGTTCAACCGCCCGCTTTTCACCTACTTCAAGCAGCTGTTCGCGCAGGTGACGAACCCGCCGCTGGACTACATCCGCGAAGAGCTCGTCACCTCCCTCGAATCGCGACTGGGCCACCAGCGCAATCTGCTGGACGAGTCGTCCGCACACGCCCGCCAGCTCGTCCTCGACTCGCCGGTCCTCACCGACCAGGAGACCGACGCGATCCGCGACCTGGACGAGAACGGCATGTCCACGAAGGTCGTCGACATCAGCTACGACCCCGACGAGTACGACCTCCGCGAGGCGGTCGAGACGGTCCGCGCCGAGGCGACCGAAGCGGCCACCGAGTACGACGTGCTCGTCCTCTCGGACAAGGCGGCCGGCGAGGGCAGGGTTGCCATCCCCTCGCTGCTCGCGGTCGGCGGCGTCCACCACCACCTCGTCCGCAACGGTCTCAGAAATCACGTCGGCCTCGTCGTCGAGTCCGGCGATCCTCGCACTGTGCATCACATCGCGACGCTGGTCGGCTACGGCGCCGGCGCGGTCAATCCGTATCTGGCGTACCAGACCATCGAGGATCTGGTCGCCGGGCCGGACGGCGCGGAACTCTCGACGGCCATCGACGCCTACGTCAACGCGCTCGAGGACGGCCTCCTGAAGACGATGTCCAAGATGGGCATCTCGACAGTGGAAAGCTACCAGGGCGCCCAGATCTTCGAGGCGGTCGGCCTCTCCAGTGACTTCGTCGACGAGTACTTCGAGGGGACCGCCAACCGGACAGAGGGGATCGGCATCGAGGAGATCGAGGAGGACCTGCTCGACCGCCACGAGGTCGCCTGGGGCGAGGACCCGGACCTCGAACGCCAGGGCGAGTTCGAGAACCGTTCCGGCGGGATCCACCACCAGTGGAACCCCTCGACGGTCGGGACGGTCCAGCAGGCCGTCCGCACCGGCGACTACGAGAAGTACAAGGAGTTCGCCGCCGAAATAAACGACCAGAACGAACAGCTTCAGACGCTGCGCGGCCTCCTGAAGTTCGACTCGGACCGGGATCCGGTCCCCATCGAGGAGGTCGAGCCGGTCGAGGAGATCGTCACGCGCTTCGAGACGGCGGCGATGTCGCTGGGCTCGCTCTCGCCGGAGATGCACGAGAACAACGCCATCGCGATGAACCGGCTGGGCGCCCACGCCAACACCGGCGAGGGCGGCGAGCCCCCGGAGCGCTTTGGCACCCCCAAGGAGTGCAAGACCAAGCAGGTCGCCTCCGGCCGCTTCGGCGTCACCTCGGAGTACCTCACCGAGGCCGACGAACTCCAGATCAAGATGGCCCAGGGCTCCAAGCCCGGCGAGGGCGGCCACCTCCCCGGCAAGAAGGTCAACGAGATGATCGCACACATTCGGTTCGCGACGCCGGGCGTCGGGCTCATCTCGCCGCCGCCGCTGCACGACATCTACTCCATCGAGGACCTGAAACAGCTCATCCACGACCTCAAAGCCTCGAATCCCGAGGCTGACGTGAACGTCAAACTGGTCGCCGAGGACGGCATCGGCACCATCGCGGCGGGCGTCGCGAAGGCCAACGCCGACAAGGTCCACATCTCGGGTCACGACGGCGGGACCGGCGCGTCGCCGAAGACGAGCATCAAGTCGGCGGGCCTGCCGTGGGAGCTCGGCCTCGCCGAGGCCAACCAGATGCTGCGGGCGACCGGCCTGCGCTCGCGGATCACGGTCACGACCGACGGCGGGATGAAGACCGGCCGCGACGTGGCCGTCGCGACGCTGCTTGGCGCCGAGGGGTACGCCTTCGGCACCGCCTCGATGGTCACCTCCGGCTGTGTCATGGCTCGCCAGTGCCACGAGAACACCTGTCCCGTCGGCGTCGCAACCCAGAACGAGAAGCTGCGCGACCGCTTCCCGGGCGAGCCCCAGCACGTCATCAACTACATGACGTTCGTCGCCCAGGAACTCCGGGAGATCATGGCCGAACTCGGCTTCACGAGCGTCGAGGAGATGGTCGGCCGGCCGGGCGCGCTCGCCCAGCGGACCGACGTCACCCAGCCCAAGGCGAAGAAAGTCGACCTCTCGGGGGTCATCGCCGAGCCCGCGGGCGACGACGACCGCACCAAGACCCGCGAGCAGACCCACGATATCGACGAGGCGCTCGACTGGACGCTCATCGACGAGGCCGAACCCGCAATCGAGTCGGGCGAGCCGGTCGCTATCTCGACCGAGGTGGACAACGTCCACCGGGCCATCGGCGCGACCCTGTCGAACGCCGTCTCGAAGGCCCACGGCGGGTCGGGCTTGCCCGACGACACGATCACCTGTCGGCTGGAGGGCACCGCCGGACAGAGCTTCGGCGCGTTCCTCCAGGACGGCATCACGATGGACCTGGTCGGGACCGCGAACGACTACGTCGGCAAGGGCCTGTCAGGCGGGAAACTGCTCGTCAGGACGCCGGAGAACGCCAACTACGCGGCCGAGGACAACGTCGTCATCGGGAACGTCGCGCTGTACGGCGCGACCCAGGGCGAGGCCTACGTCAACGGCATGGCCGGCGAGCGCTTCGGCGTCCGCAACTCGGGCGTCAAGGGGTGCGTCGAGGGCGTCGGCGACCACGGCTGTGAGTACATGACCGGCGGCGCCATCGTCGTCCTCGGCGAGACGGGCAAGAACTTCGCGGCCGGGATGTCCGGCGGCGTCGCCTACGTCTACGACCCCGACGGCACGTTCGCGCGGAAGGCCAACACCGGCATGGTCTCCATCGAACCGACCTTAGAGGAGAGCGATCGGGCGATGGTCACCCGCCTGGTCGAAAACCACGCTGCCTACACCGACTCCGACCGCGCGGCGGAACTACTCGCCGACTGGGACGCCGAACTGTCGAACTTCACGAAGGTGATGCCCGACGCCTACGCCGAGATCATCGCCGAGCGCGAGCGCGACGACGTGCGCACCGAACTCCCCGACGCCGCCGCCGAGACTGGTACCGCCGGCGAACCGTTCCAGAGCCAGGCCGACGACTGAACGACCAGGGCCCCCACTCGATCTTCGCGACTCGCCCGCGACCCCCGTTCCCTCCCGGAGACGACACTTTAAGTGGGTAGGCGTCACTGTCGGTAGCAACGACTCGATGACCGACGACGCCGACGGCAGCGACCTGTCGGAACTGGCGGACAGGGTCCGGTACGCGCCGGATACCGTCGACCCCGAGGCAGCCGTCGACAGGATCCGGGCGGCCGGGCTCGAGGGCCGCGCGACGATGGCGGCGGCCGTCGGGTCGATGCCGGTCGAGCGAGCTGGGGCGTTTGCCGACGCCGTTCCGCTGTTCGTCGAGGCGATGAACGGCGACCACGAACACGACCGCCACCCGTTTCTCGAGGCTATCGCACGGATCGCGGCCGCCGACCCCGCGGCGGTCAGACCGGTGACAGAGACGCTCGTCGGGGAGTTGACGGCGTTCAACATCTGGGTCAACCGGGCTGCGGCCGACGCGCTCGAACACGTCGTCGCGACCTTCCCCGAGGAACTCTCGCGGATCGAACCGCTGTTCGACCACGAGCAAAAGCGCGTCCAGGCCCGCGCGGCGTCGGTGCTCGCGGCGGCGACGGCGCGCGACCCCACCGTCGCGGCCGGCTATCTCCCGACGTGTGCGCGCCTGGCCACCCGCAACACGCTCGCGCGCGAACCCGCTATCGAGGTGCTCGCGACTGCGGGCTGGCTCGACCCCGGAGCGCTGGACCCGGCCGTCGAGCGACTCGTCGCCGTCGTCCGCAACGGGGCGCCTTCGCGGCGGTCGCGTTCCGGCGACCGGGGCGGCGGGTCCGGTGCGGGCGGCGAGACGGCCGCGTCGGACGACGGCGCCTCGACCTCCGATCCGGCGGAGACGAACGGCGGCGACGCGGGAGAGGTCGAAACCGAGGGTCGGTCGGGCACCCGACGGCGCGGTGCCGGGCGGACGATCGGGGACGACGATGGCGACGATTCGGACCTGCGGCGACTGGCGCTGGTCGCGCTGACGCACGTCGCGGGGGCCGACCCCGACTCGGTCCAGTCGGTCGTCCCGCTCTGTGTCGAACTGACGGCGGGCGACGACGAGGGAGTCGCGCGGGCCGCGGGGCGGTTGCTCGTCGCGCTCGCGCTCCAGGACCCGCCGACGGCCGCGAGCATCGGCGACATCGTCGGCTCTGGAACCTATTTCGACCGCCGGGCGCTGGTCGAGGCGCTCGCCGACGCCTCGACGGGACTGCCCGGCCGCGAAATCCTCTTCGCCCACGCCCTCGACGACGAGACGCGCTTCCTGCGGTTCGAGGCGGTCCGGCAGATCGCTGGCGACGACCATGGCGGGGCGTGAGGGGGTTCCACTCGCCGCAGCGTCGACCGTTGAGCGACCGCGGCCGGCGTCGACCGCTCACCGGTTCCACGGGTTGTCCGACGCGCTCTCGACGCCCCACTCGTCGTCCGACCCATCACCGTCGCTCTGCCGGTTGGCGCGGGCGTCGGCGCCCCACTCGTCGTCCGGTCTCGTCTCGTTCGCGGATTCGCCGGGATTGTCGCGTCTCGCTCGCCGGACGGCGGACGCCCGGTCCGTCCGGTCGGGTTCGGTCTCCGAGCGGACCAGCGAGTAGAGCACCAGCGGCCCGACCAGTCCGATCGCGAGGACGGCCGCGACGGCGACCGTGGCGCTCATCCCAGGAACACGTCGACGATGTCGCTCCCGCCCGAGCGGTCGGCGCGGTAGAACTCGGTGTACCCGCAGTTCACACACGAGACCACCTGGAACTTGTTCGTCTGGATGTCGAACATCTTGCTGAGACCGCCGCCGGTCATCGAGACCGTTCCGACCTCCGCGTCCGTGACGCCGCACTTGGGACAGCCGTGTTCGTCGTGGTTGGGGACCTTCGACATGGATGGCCGTTCGGATAGCTGTCACGTGAATCTTGTGACCGGGACTGACTGGTTCCGCCGTCGGTCGAGACGACTGGGATCCGCCGTCGGTCGAGACGACTGGCCAGCGGTGCTCCACAACGCATAAGTCGCTGGTTCACGCCCATTGAGGTATGACCCGCGCCACGCTCGCGGTCGCGGCCGACGGCGAGACTGGCGTGTCCGTCCGTTCTCCGAAACGCAAACGGTCCTGAGTGGCTCGCGGCGGGGCTGGCGCCCCCGTCCCGGGCCGGTTCGACGACGCCGGACCGACGCGACAGTACACCCCGACTCCATCACCGACACCAACCATGACAACGTTCGACTTTCAGGGCGTCTACCCCGCGATGTGTACGCCCTTCGACGCCGACGAGAGTATCGACTTCGAGACACTGCGAGCCGACGCGCAACGCCTGGAGCGGGCGGGCGTCGACGGGCTCGTCCCCTGCGGTTCGACCGGCGAGTCCGCGACGCTCTCCCACGACGAGCACATCGAGGTCGTCGAGGCGGTCATCGATGCCGTCGACGACGTGCCCGTCATCGCCGGCTCCGGGTCGAACAACACCCGCGAGGCACTGTCGCTCTCGCGGCGCTCGGCCGAGGCCGGCGCCGACGCCTTGCTCCTCATCTCGCCGTACTACAACAAGCCCGAACAGCGCGGCTTCGTCGACCACTACGAGACCATCGCCGACGCGGTGGACCTCCCGCAGATCGTGTACAACGTCCCCTCGCGCACCGGACAGAACATGGAACCGCGGACCGTCGAACGCCTCGCCCAGCACCCCAACATCCAGGGATACAAGGCGGCCAGCGGCGACATGGGGCAGATCAGCGAGATCATCGAGCGGACGCGCGACACCGACCTCGACGTGCTCTCGGGCGACGACGGGATGACGGTCCCGATGTGTTCGGTGGGCGCGAGGGGGGCGATCAGCGTCGCGGCGAACGTCGAACCCGAGCGGACCTGCGCGATGGTCGGCGCGGCGCTGGCCGACGACTTCGAGCGCGCCCGCGCCATCCACCATCGACTGGGGCCGCTCTTCCGCGAACTGTTCGTCGAGACCAACCCCATCCCGGTGAAGGAAGCGATGCAGATCCGGGGCTACGGTCCCGCGCGGATCCGCTCGCCGCTGACGCGCCTGGCCGAGCAGTACCGCGACGACCTTCAGGCGGTGCTCGACGACCTGGAATCCGAAACCTTCGATTACGAGGACGCGTACGCCGAGCTAGAGCGATGAGCGTGCAGATCGCGGTCAACGGCGCCGCCGGGCGCATGGGTCGGACAGTCATCGAGACGGCCGCCGAGCGCGACGACGTGGAGGTCGTCGTCGGGTTCGACGTGGCCGATGTCGACGAGGTCGCGGGCGTGCCGGTCGTCCACGCGAACGACACCGGCGACGCCCTCGACGAGTACGAGCCGAGCGTCGTCGTCGACTTCACCGTGCCGGAGTCGACGGTCGCGCTCGCCGACGCCTGCGCCGCTGCGGGTGTCGGCCTCGTCGTCGGGACCACCGGTTTCGACTCCGACGAACTCGACGTGCTGTGGTCGGCCAGCGAGTCCGTGCCCGTCCTGAAGGCGACCAACTTCTCGCGAGGGATCCAGGTGCTCCTTCGCACTGTCCGCGAGGCCGTCGGCGCGCTCTCGACGTACGACCTCGAACTGATGGAGACCCACCACAATCAGAAGATCGACGCGCCCTCGGGGACCGCGAAGACCATCCTCGAGACCGTCCAGGAGGAGCGGGACGTGGACCCGGTGTACGGTCGGGAGGGGCACGCCCCCCGCGACGACGACGAGATAGCCGTCTTCGCGCGACGGGCGGGCGACATCCGCGGCGAGCACGAACTCATCCTCGCCGGCAACGACGAGGTCGTCTCGCTCTCGCATCGCGCGGAGGACCGCGCGGTGTTCGCGGCGGGCGCGCTCGACGCGGCGGCGTGGGTCGCCGGGCGCGACGCCGACTGGTACGATTTCGGTGCCGTTATCGACGATAGCGCGTAGACGGACGGGTCTTCGCCGAGCGCTCGCCCTCGCGACCTCAGTCGGGCGACCCCCCGTTCGTATCGCGGTCCGGCTCGTCCGTCGCGTCGGCTTCGAGCACGTCCCGTAACCAGTGCCCCCGGAAGAAAAACACCGCGCCGGCGACCGCCGCGGTGACGTTCGAGAGCGCGATGGCGTACCACGCTCCGACGGCACCGACGCTCAGGACGAGGATCAGCGCAACTGCGACGACGATACGAACTCCCCACAGGGTCGTCACGCCGATCGACATCGCCAGGCGGGTCGATCCGGCGCCGTAGAAGGCACCGTTCATCATGTGGTAGGCGGCCATGACGACCCACGTCGGCGCGACGATTCGGAGGAAGGTCGCGCCGTGGTCGACGATCGGGCCGGCTTCCGGCCCGGAGACGAACAGGCCGACGATGGGGCGCGCGTACCAGACCGTGAGTGCCCCGACGACGAGGAAGGCGGCGACGAGAATCGCGATAGCGACGTACACCGTTCGTCGAGCGCGGTCAGTGTGGCCGCCGCCGAGGTTCTGTCCGACGACCGTCTCGACGGACATCCCCATCGCCACGGTAGGGAGCCACACGAGCGAGATGAACCGGTTGCCGATACCGTAGGCGGCGACGGCGTCGGCGCTGACGGTAGCGACGAGCGCCGTCACGACGATCGCCGCGATCGATTGCGTACTCTGGTCGATCGCACCTGGTACGCCGATGCGAACGATTTTCGCGACCGTTTCGGCGCGCAACAGGAGGTCGTCGAGCGTCAGGTGCAACCCGACGCGGCCACCGAACAGCAACCACAGGCCGACGACGGCCGCGACCGCCCGCGAGAGAACCGTCGCGATCGCGGCACCCGCGACGCCGAATCCGGTGAAGCCGGTGGCGGCAAACAGCGACGCTTGCAGCCCGTCGAGACCGACCCATCCGAACAGCGGGTTCCCGGTGAAGCCGAGAATCAAGAACGGGTCGAGGACGATGTTACAGACGACGCTGAGGACCATCAGGTACATCGGCGTCTTCGTATCGCCCCAGCCACGGAGAAGCGCCATGAAGACGAAAAACGCGAAGGTGAACGCGTTCCCGAGGACGACGATCCGCGTGTAGATGACGGCTAACCCGTGGACTTCCGTGCCCGGCGTGGCTCCGACGAGTCGGAGCAACTGCGGCGCGAAGGTGGTCCCGAGTATCGCGATGACGAGCGAGAGTCCCCCCACGAAGGCGATGGTCTGCCCGGCCACGCGGTCGATTCGGTCGTCGTTGCCCGCGCCGACGTGCTGGGAGACGAGTATCGTTCCGGCGTTGGTCATCCCGCCGTTGAGGCTGATCAGCAGAGCGATGAGCGGCCAGGAGAACGACAGCGCGGTCACCGCGTCGGCACCGAGTCGACCGACCCAGAACGTGTCGGCGAGGTTGTACGCGACCTGCAGCAACTGCGTGACGGTGAGCGGACCTGCCAGAACGAGGAGCGGCCAGACGAGCGAGCCGTCGGTGAATCGGGTCGACGACTCCCCCTCTTCGTCCGTCACGTCGACCTCCCGCTGTCGTATCGGTGAGTCGTTCGGCTATGCGATTCCGTTCGCCGTCTCTGCGGCGGCTGGTACGTGGGGCGGCTGTGTCGTAACCGGGTCATGGTGGGTGCTGTGAGATCTCGAGTGACTGCCTGATCGTCGGACGGTTCGCTGTCCGTAGTCGGATTCCACAGGCCCGGTCGCTGCGCGTCTTCGGAAGCGAGCGTCGAGAGAAGCGGCCGCGGAAAGCGAGCGCTTTCGGTCGAGGAAAGCGGCCGTGGGCCTGTGAAGTCAGGCCCGGTTACAGTGCGGCGCGCATCGGGATACCGAGCAATCGGTACACTCGTTGATAAGCGCTTCTGTGCGGTCGAACCGGGACGGGACCGACGGTCGCGTTCGAGCGAGCGAGTGAGTCGCTACCGAAACCGAAATCCCCTGGGGATATATCCCCGGAGGTCCACCTCCGACGTAATGAGCCTCGAAGCAGACGTGACGGACCTCTGGACGCGAAAGCAAGAGGGCCTGACGGCCGCCGACGCGACCGACGACCACCTCGCGACCCTCGAGGAGTTCCTCGCTGCCCTCGAAGCCGGCGAGGTCCGCGCCGCCGAGAAGTCGGGCGGCGAATGGGAGGCAAACGAGTGGGTCAAGCAGGGCATCCTCCTGAACTTCGGTCTGCGCGAGACGGAGGCCCGCGAGTACGGCGACGTGACCTACCACGACGTGCTCCCGCTGCGCGAGACCGACGACCTGGCCGAGCGCGGCACGCGTAACACGCCCGACGGCACCGTGATCCGGCGCGGATCCTACATCGGGAGCGACGCCATCCTGATGTCGCCCGCGTTCGTCAACATCGGCGCGCACGTCGGCGACGGCACGCTCGTCGACTCCTGTGACACGGTCGGCTCCTGCGCACAGATCGGGTCGGACGTGAAACTCGGCGCGAACACGCTCATCGGCGGCGTCCTCGAGCCGGTCGAAGACGCCCCGGTCATCGTCGAGGACGGCGTCTCCCTGGGTGCGGGCTGTCGGGTCACCTCCGGGTTCGTCGTCGGCGAGAACTCTATCGTCGGCGAGAACACGCTCTTGACTCCCCGTATTCCGGTGTATGACCTCGTCGAGGAGGAAGTGATATACGGGCGCCTCCCGCCCGAGCGCCGCGCGTTCACCCGCTTCGTCGAGTCGAGCGTGAGCGACCACGACCTCATCGACGGCGGCGCGTACAAGCCCGCGGTTGTGGCGACCGACGTCGAGGAGGAGACGTTAGAGGCGACCGAGCGCGAGGACGCGCTGCGGGAGTGAGCGTCAGCCGAGTGTTTCAGGGGGAACGGTTCAGTCGCCGAGGACCGTCTCCTCGACCTCGCCGAAGGTGAGGACGGGGACGATGTCCCCGGTGTGGTCCTGAAGGAACGGTTCGCCGAGGAACTCGGAGACGTCCGCGAACGACTCCGCGCCCATGATGAAGAAGATGGTGTGTTCGTTCGGTGCGGCGTAGGACCCGTGGAGGGTCACGTCGTGCTCTTCGGCGCGCTCGCCGATGCCGCTGATGTACTCCCACGCGATTTCGCTGTTCTCCTCGCGCGCCCAGCAGTTGTCCGGCGAATGTTCCATCGTTGCGATGAATAACATACTCCCGCTTCGGCGGCCCGCGCCGTAGTTATCAACCCGGTATCCACAGGTGTCGGCCGTTACCGCGGGATATGTCCCGGTTACCGAGAAGGCGCAACCGCCGACCGCGGCGCCGTCGGCTCCGGGCGGTCCCGGTTCGCAAACGAGGTCGTCTCGATTCGCGAGTGAGGTACCTTCGATTCCCGAACGAGACGTTTTCGGTCCGCGCCCGCGTGGACCGGAATATGGTGACTGAGTCGAGCGCCCCGGCAGAGAATCTCGGTCTGTTCGTGACCGAAACGGCCGACGACCTCGAAGTCGTCTCGGATTCTCCATGACGGTCGTTCTCTGTGGCGTCGGCGCCGACACCGGCAACGTCAGACCCGTCCCGCGAGTCGACGGTGACGGGCGCTTCGAGTACGTCCCGATCCCGGAGAAGGGCGCGACGAGCGAGACGGCGACCTACGGGTCTATCGAGCGCCGTTACGGTGACGGCGTCCTCGCGGACCTGCTGGAGGGAGTCCGACCGGGCAGCGACGGGGAGTGGGTGACCGATCCCGACGACATCCGCGAGACGCCGGTCCATCACGACCCGAACCTCGACGCGCTGACCTACGGCGAGCATCGCCCCGGCTACGTCGCCAAACTGCGGGACCTCGAACCGGGCGACGCCGTGGGCTTTTACGCCGGCTTTCCCGGCCCCGAGAGCGACTACAAGCATCGGTATCTGTTCGGCTACTTCACCGTCGCCGAGCGGCCGACGATGGTCGACCCCGACGCCGACGGCGGGGCAAAGCGCGCCGCCCTCGAATCACATCCCGAGAACGCCCACGCCCGGCGGTTCGAGGGCCACGGCGATCTGTACTACCACGACCCCGCGTTCACCGACCGGCCGCGTCCCGTGGTGGTCGTTCAGGGTCGAGAACCCGGTGGCCTGCTCGACCGGGCGATACGGCTGAGCGACCGGCGCACGGGGCCGAACTACTACATGGACGAGGGTGTCACGGCGGAACTGGAGCCGGCGTCGCGGACCGACAACGGCGTCCACCTCGGCGGATTCAAGCCGGCGCTCGAATGCGAGATTTCGGGTGATGCGCTGGGCGAATTCGTCCGGGAACGGACGTAGAACGGTGTGTCCTCACGGCCGCTCGTTGCTCCCAAAGCGTTACGTTCGCACTTTCCATATAGACGGGTATGGTGGCTGATGAGCAGGCACACGTCCTGCTCGTCGACGCGACCGGAACGCTCGAAGCTCGCGTCCGGGACGGATTCGAGCGGGCGGGCTTCGAGGTAACCGTCGTGGGGTCCGCCGGGACCTGTCTGAAACGCGTCAGGCGGGAAGACGTCGACGGCGTCGTGAGCGAGTACACGCTCCCGGATATCGACGGCGTTCGGCTCCTCAGGTCGCTCCGCATGTCGTACCCGTACCTCCCGTTCGTCGTGGCGCCCGAGGACGGCTCGGAATCGGTCGCTGGCGACGCCCTCGCCGCGGGCGCGAGCGGGTACGTCCCCAGTGACGGCGACGCCGAGACGGTGGTCTCGCGACTGCGGGACAGTCTGCAGCAAGCGACAGTCGGGGCCGACGGCGAGCGCAACCACCGCTATCGAAACGTCATCGAGATGTCCCCGGCGGCGATCAACGTCTTCGACGAGGACGGGAAGTCGATCTGGTGTAACGATGCGGTGATCGACCTGCTCGGACTCGACGGTCCCGAGGACCTCATCGGTCGATCGATCTTCGAGTTCATCCACCCGGACGATCACGAACTCGCGCGACGGGAGATCGAGTCCGTCATCGACGAGAAGCGTTCGACCGGGCCGACGCGAATGCGTCTCGTGTCGAAGGACGGCCACGTCCGGTACATCCACGTCTCGACCGCCATCGGGAGCTTTCTGGGGTCGGACGTCGGGCAGGCTATCGCGGTCGACGTGACCGACCAGGAGGAGCGCGACCGACAGCTGTCGGTGCTCGAGCAGTGGCTGCGCCACAACATCCGCAACGAGATGACGGTCATCCACGGTATCGCCGAGGGCATCGAGCAGGGGCGAATCGACGACGTGCAGGAGTGGGCCGGCCGGATCCGAACCCACGCCGCTCGTCTCGTCGCACAGGCCAACCACGAGCGAGAGGTGATCGCCCTCCTCTCGAACCCGCCGGAACCGGCCACGACCGACGTCACGAGCGCCGTCGAGGAGGTGGTCGAGGAGTGTATCGAGGCCTACCCCGATGCCGATATCGCGCTCGGCCGGGCAGATCCTGTCACCGCGAACGCGATTCCCGAACTCTCAGCGGCGGTCGCGGAACTCGTCGGGAACGCCGTCGAACACAGCGACCGCGAGACGCCGACCGTCCGGGTCGAAGTCGTCGACGACGGCGAACGCGCGGTGGTCAGGGTCGCCGACGACGGCCCCGGGATCCCCGAACGCGAGCGGCACAACCTGCTGCTGGACCACGAGGTCACGCAACTGGACCACGGCACCGGTCTCGGACTGGTGTTCACCTACTGGGTGGTCAAGCTGTCCGACGGCGACGTCGGCTTCGCCGAGAACGACCCGCGCGGGAGCATCGTTACACTCTCTCTCGAGTCGGGCGCGGATGCCTGACAAACACAACGCTTGTAATCCGGCGTCCCCGTCTTCTGGCAATGAGCCACTCCTCACTCCCGGTCCGACGCGTCTCGGACTGGGACTTCGACAGTCTCTCCGCGCTCGCCGGGACCCACGGCACGCCGCTGTACGTCCTCGACACCGACCGGGTCGCCGCGAACTACGAGCGCTTCTCGGCGGCGTTCCCGGACGCACACGTCATGTACGCCGCAAAGGCACACACCGGCCGCGCGGTGCTGAAGACCCTGCTGGAGGTCGGCGCCGATATCGAGTGTGCGGCCCGCGGGGAACTCCAGCGAGCCATCGAAGCGGGCGCCGACCCCGACACGCTCCAGTACACCGCCGTCAATCCGCCCGACGCGGACCTCGACTACGCGGCCGAACTCGGTGCCGAGCACTCTGGATTCACGGTCACCGGCGGGGCCCGGGACACCTTCGACAGGCTGGCAGCGCGGGGGTACGACGGCCGCGTCGCCATCCGGGTGAACCCCGGCATCGGCACCGGCCACCACGAGAAGGTCGCCACCGGCAAGGACGCGAAGTTCGGCATCCCCTACGAGCAGGTCCCCGAACTGGCCGCCGACCTGCGCGAGCGGTTCGACCTCGTCGGCCTGCACTCCCACGTCGGCAGCGGCGTCCTCCACGACGATCTGGACGACCACTGCCGGGCCATCGCGAAGGTCGCCGACCTGGCGCGTGAGGTGATCGCCGACGGCGCGGCCCTGGAGTTCGTTGACTTCGGCGGCGGCTTCGGCGTCCCCTACCGCGAGGACGAGGCCCCCCTCGACATGCCGACGGTCGGCGAGAAAGTGCGGGAGGCCGTCGGGGACCTGGACGCGCAGATCAAGTTAGAGCCGGGCCGGTACGTCGTCGCCGACGCCGAACTGATCGTGACCGAGGTCAACACCGTCAAGGAGACGCCGGCGGCGACGGTCGTGGGTGTCGACGCCTCGCTCGCGACGCTCATCCGCCCGGCGATGTTCGGTTCCTATCACCCGATTTCGAACGTCTCCGCGTCAGAGCGCGAGCCGGAACCGGTGTCGGTGGGCGGGCCCTGCTGTACGAGTGCGGACGTGTTCTGCACCGATCGTCCCATCGCGCGCCCGGAGCGCGAGGACCTGCTCGCCATCGGCAACGCCGGCGCGTACGGCTACGAACTCGCCAACCAGTTCCACTCACAGCCACGCCCCGCGGAGGTCGATATCGGCGGCGACGAGGTCCGGGTGGTCCGCCGGCGGGAAACGATGGCCGACGTGACGCGACTGGAGGACGAGCCGGCGACAGATCCGGAGGCGGACCAGCCGTGAGCTTCGACGCCCTCGCCTTCCACGAGCGGGCCGTGCGGACGCCCTCCCACGAGGACGTGGGCGAAATGCGTGAGGTGCTCGTCGAGACGCTCGCCGACGCGGGCGCGGATCCCGTGGTCGACGAGAAGGGCAACACGCTCGCCACCCAGACGGCTGACGGGTTCGAGCCCGGCGATACAGCCGTCGGGGCAGGAGCAACTGGTGCCAGCGACGGTGCTGAGTCGCTCCATCTCGTCCTCAACACCCACATCGACACCGTCCCGCCCCACGTCCCCTACGGTGAGCGCGAGGGCGGCGAAATCGTGGAGGGTCGGGGGGCCTGCGACGCGAAGGGGCCGCTCGCGGCGCTGGTCGACGCCTTTCTCACTGCCGAGGTCGAGACGGGTCGCGTGACGCTCGCCATAACTCCCGACGAGGAGACGATACAGACCGGCGCCGCGCACCTCGCGGGTCGACTCGACGCGGACGGGTTCGTGGTCGGCGAGCCCACCGAGCTGGACGTCTGCACCGCGGCGCGCGGGCAGTTCGAGGGGACGGTGTCGATCCGGGGGACGGCCGCCCACGCGGCGACACCGGCCGCGGGTGCGAACGCGATTCGGGCCGCCGCGCCGGTGTTGCAGGCGATGGAGACCTACGACGAGGAGCGCGGGCCGGGCGAGCACGCGACGCTCGGGCGGCCGACGCTGACCCCGACGCTCGTCGAGGGCGGCGAGGCGACGAATCAGGTGCCCGAGGAGTGTGTGATCACGTTCGACCGGCGGCCGGTCCCGCCGGAGTCCGCCCACGAGTTCCGGGCGGACCTGGAAGAGCACCTCTACCAGTGGATGCCGACCGGGATGGACCTGCGAGTGGAGCTGACGCCGAAGGAGACGCCGTTTCTCGAGGCGTTCGCGACCGACCGGCGCGAGCCGCTGGTTCGGGTGCTCGCGGACGCGAGCGGCGGCGATATCCGGCCGTTCGACGCCGCGACGGAGGCCTCCTTCTTTGCCGGACACGCGCCCACCGTCGTCTTCGGACCCGGCGACCTCTCGGACGAGGAGGGCGCCGTCGCGCACAGCGAGCGCGAGTACGTCCGGCGCGCCGAGGTCACGGCCGCGGCGGACGCGGTGCGGGAGGCGGTCGCGGCGCTGTGCGGTGCGGACGAGTAGCGCTGTGCGGTGCGGACGAGTAGCGCTGTCCGGGGTGGACGAGTAGCGCTGTCCGGGGCCAGCGAGTGACGGGAGTCACGGAAGGGTTATATCGGGCGCTGGCTTAGCGGGCTCCGATGAAAGAACTGCTGTACGGTTCGGTGGGCGAACTGCTCGGCGTCGTCGTCTACGGCGCGGTCGCGAGCGCCCTCGCGATCCTGGGTGCCGTCGCGGAGATCACCGCGTCACAGAACCTCCTGGCCGGCCACACGACCATCGGCGTCTGGGAGGGCGTCGTCGGACTCGTCCTCCTCTACGCGGGCTACAGCGTCCTGACCGATTTCGTCCTCCCGGAACTCCGGGGCGACGGCGAAACGGTCTGAACGGCGGTATCTGCGACGGTGTGCTGACTCTTTTCACGCCAGATAGGATTTGGCTTGTTCGTCCGTGACCTGGTCGAACCGTCGGTAGTGCGCGCCGACGGCCTGGAAGTACTGCGGTCGCTCGACGGCGACCACCTCGTCGGCCTGCGATTCGAGCGCGGCGAGCGTGTCCGGCGGGCCCACCGGCACGGCGACGACGAGGTGTGCCGGTCCCGCCTCGCGGACGAGTTCGAGACAGGCCCGCATCGTCGCGCCCGTGGCGACGCCGTCGTCGACGACGACGACCCGCTTGCCCGCAAGCGACGGCCGCGCCCCGTCGCGGTAGTCCGCGGCCTTGTTTTCGGCGACGGCCCGTTCGCGCTCGCGCTCGCGGTCGAGGTAGTCGTCGGTCACGTCGAGCTGTCGGATGGCGTCGTCGTTGAGCCACGCGGTGCCGTCCTCGGCGACGGCGCCGACTGCGTACTCCGGGTTGCCCGGCGCGCCGATTTTGGCGGCGACGACAACGTCCAGCGGCGCGCCGAGCGCGTCGGCGACTGCGCGGCCCAGCGGGAGCCCACCCCGCGGAATCGCGAGGACGATATCCGCCGTGACGCCCTGCTCGAGTACGCGGTCGGCCAACTGCTCGCCGGCGTCCGTGCGGTCCGCGAACATGTGTGTCATTTTGTGTCACACTGGGTTAGGTCTGTGGGTGTCTGACGATGTGTCGTTGTTCTGACCGCGAGTGTAGGCGACTCTGTGTGATGACAGCCCTCGCCCCGCTCGCTAGCTGTCGTATCCGCGACTGCAGACAGCACCACGACCGCCGTCGATCATCAGCGCTGAAAGCCCTCGACCCGCTCGCGGTCGCTGCTGGACATATCCGCGCTCTCCGCACCACCCGCGCGGATAGAGGGCCAGCAGGCGACTGAACTGCACGCGAGCGCGCCTCGCCCTTTCAGTCCACCAGGACCGCACCGCCACTGCACCGCCCCGCACTGCACCGTACCGCAACCGCGACCGCAGACAGCCACGAGCCTCCCCAACCGAGTGATTCCCGAAGGGTCGCGCCAGTCGTTCGCCCCGAGCGCAGGAGCCAAACGGCGGGAGGCCGTAGGTGCCGGCATGGTCTCCGTCGTCGACGTCGCGGGGCTGCTCGTCATCCTCGGCGTGAACAGTGTCGCGGCCGCGCTGCTCACCCGGCTGTTCCGCGTCCGGCTCAATACGGGCTGGGGGGCGGTGCTCTACTCCGTCCTGTTGACGCCGGTCGTGTTGCTCGTTCTGGTGCTCGTGCTCGGGGGCGCGGGGCTCGGCCCCGACCTCGGCAGTCCCGCCGCGGTCGTCGGCATCACCATCCTGCTCCCGCTCGCGCTCGGGATGGCGTTCGACTACTTCTGGCAGCCGGCGCCGGAGGAGGTCGACCTGCCGGACCGGCCGACTGGCTGAGTTACGCCTCTTCGAGCAGCCGCTCGAGGACGTCCTCCGTCGCCTCGATGACGGCTTCGGGCGAGCGCTCCGCGTCGATGCGGACGAACCGGTCGGGCTCCGCCTCGATGAGCCGCTCGTAGTTCGCCTGTACCCCGGCGAGAAAGCCGGCGTGCTCCATCTTGTTCGTCGTGCCGGCGCGCTCGGCGCCGCGCTCCGGATCGATGTCGAAGTAGATCGTACGGTCCGGCATCCGCGTGAACGGCGCGTGGACGCCCCGGATATACTCCATCGGGCGCTTCACCTCGCCGCGCAGCGACTCCCCCTGATAGGCGATGCGGGAGTCGACGTAGCGGTCGGCGATGACGAGTTTCCCCTCCGCGAGTGCGGGGCGGATCGTCCGGGCGAGATGGTCGGCGTGGTCGGCGACGAAGAGGAAAAGCTCCGCCAGCGGGTCCGAGTCGTCGGACTCGATGGAGCGGTCGACGGCCTCGCCGTACCAGGAGTCGGTCGGCTCCCTGGTGACGACGGCGTCCGGATAGGCGTCGGCAAGCGCCCGCGCCACCGTCGTCTTCCCGGCCCCGTCGATCCCTTCGAGCGTGACGAGCATGCTTCGAGTGGGGCGGGACGGCACGTAAACGCACGGAACCCGCCCCGGCCCCGGCGCGTCGAGACGGAAAAGCGTGCCGGGGTATCTTTAGGGGGGCGCCGGCCGAACGAACGGTCATGCACGTACTCGTGACCGGCGGTACCGGCTTCGTCGGAACGTATCTCTGCGAGGAACTGTTGAGCCGGGGCCACGACGTGACCGCGCTCGCGCGTGACCCACGGGACGCCGACTTCGACGCCGACGTGGCGACGGTCCGCGGCGATGTCACCGACTACGACTCCATCGAACCCCACTTCGAGGGAGTCGACTGCGTCGTCCAGCTCGTCGCGCTGTCGCCGCTGTTCAAACCCGACGGTGGCGACGACGCCCACTTCGATGTCCACCTCGCGGGCACGGAGAACGCCGTCGAGGCCGCCGAGACACACGACGTCGACCGGTTCGTTCAGCTGTCGGCGCTCGGCGCCGATCCGGACGGCCCGACGGCGTACATCCGTTCGAAGGGGCAAGCGGAGGGGACGGTGAAGCGGTCGGCGCTCGATTGGGTGATCTACCGGCCGTCGGTCGTGTTCGGCGACGGCGGGGAGTTCGTCCCGTTCACCCGGAAGCTCGCGACGCCGTACCTGACGCCGCTGCCCGGCGGCGGGAAGACCCGCTTCCAGCCGGTGTTCGTCGAGGAGCTGGTCCGGATGGTCGCCGACGGCGTCGAGGGGAGCGTCACGGGGCCGAGCGCCGACGCAGATGAGACAGCCGACGAGGAAGCCGACGAGGCCGAAGGGACGGACGACGATGCAGCCGAAGAGGGGACCGACGACGAAGCCGAAGAGGAGGCCGACGACGCCGACGACCCGCACGTCGGCCGCACCTACGACATCGGTGGCCCGGAGGTGCTGACGCTCGCCGATGTCGCGAAGCTCGCGTGGGCCGCGAAGCGGAAGCCGGTGTCAGTGCTGCCGGTTCCGATGTCGCTCGCCGGTATCGGGCTCTCGCTGCTCGACGCCGTCCCCGGCGCGCCGATGGGGTCGGATCAGTACCGCTCGCTGAAGTTCGATAACACGACCGCGAACAACGACATCGACGCGTTCGGCTGGGACGCTTCGGACCTGACGACGCTTCAGTCGTATCTCGGCGTCACGGACGCGGAGCTGTCGGAGCGGTAATCCACCGGGTGACAGGGCCGAGCCACTTAATTCTGCGTCAGACGCCGGCCGAAAGCTTATCAAGCGAGCAAGCGCGCGTACCCCGTAAGGACACAATGAAACTCGCAATGATCGGCTTCGGGCAGGCCGGCGGGAAGGTACTCGACAAGTTCCTGGAGTACGACCAGCGAACGGGCAGCGAGATCGTCCGCGCGGCCGTCGCCGTCAACAGCGCGAAAGCCGATCTCATGGGGTTGGAAAACATCCCCAAAGAGAACCGCGTCCTCATCGGGCAGGCACGCGTGAAAGGCCACGGGGTCGGCGCCGACAACGAACTCGGTGCCGAAATCGCCGAGGAGGACATCGACGAGGTGCAGGGCGCCATCGACTCCATCCCCGTCCACGAGGTGGACGCCTTCCTCATCCTCGCCGGTCTCGGCGGTGGCACCGGCTCCGGGGGTGCACCCGTGCTCGCGAAGCATCTCAAGCGTATCTACACGGAACCGGTGTACGGGCTCGGCATCCTGCCGAGCCAGGACGAGGGTGGTATCTACACGCTCAACGCGGCCCGCTCGTTCCAGACGTTCGTCCGCGAGGTCGACAATCTGCTCGTATTCGACAACGACGCCTGGCGAAAGACCGGCGAGTCCATGGAGAGTGGCTACGCGGCCATCAACGACGAAATCGTCCGCCGCTTTGGCGTCCTCTTCGGGGCCGGCGAGGTGAGCGCGGGCGACGACGTCGCCGAGAGCGTCGTCGACTCCTCGGAAATCATCAACACGCTTGCCGGTGGCGGCGTCTCGACGGTCGGCTACGACGCCGAGAGCCTCGACTCCTACAGTTCTGGCGGCCTGCTCTCCCGGCTCAAGGGCGGCGGTGGCGGCGAGTCGAGCGCAGCCGACACCACCAACCGCATCACGTCGCTGGTCCGGAAGGCCACGCTCGGTCGCCTGACACTACCCTGCGAGGTCGAGGGAACCGAGCGGGCCCTGCTGGTCGTCTCCGGCCCGCCCGAACACCTCAACCGGAAGGGCATCGAGCGCGGCCGGAAGTGGCTGGAGGAGCAGACCGGCAGCATGGAGGTCCGTGGCGGGGACTACCCCATCCACGAGCCGAACGTCGCGGCCGCGGTCCTCCTCTCGGGAGTCCACAACGTCCCCCGCATCAAGGAACTCCAGCAGGTGGCCATCGAGGCCCAGCAGAACATCGACGAGATTCGGGAGGAGAGCGAAGCTAATTTAGAGACCTTGGTCGAAGATGAGGAGGATGAACTTGACCCGCTCTTCTAGGCCGGTCGCGCTGGCGCTCGTGCTCGTCGTCGCCCTCGGCCTGGGCACCGCCGCCGTTGCTACGGCCGACATCTTCGGTGAGACTGAGGATGGCCCGCCCGCGGAGGCAGAGGTCGGTGCGGAACTCCGATTTACGGTCGTCGTCGACGCTCCCTTCGACGTGGACGACCCCTGGACGCTCCAGGCCACGTCGGCCCTCGACGAGGCGACGGTGACTCTCGTCTCCCTCGACGGGGCCGGCAACCAGGTCGAGCGAACGACGAACCGCACGCTCGAACTCGACAGTAGCGACGGCGTGTCGTCGGTCGAAATCCAGGTGACCGGTGACGTGCCGGCCATCCAGACCTACAGTTACGAGGACCCCGCCCGGGAGCACGTCCAGGCGCTCCGGGTGGCCGAAGTCGTCGACGGCGAGGCGTCGACGGTCGAGAACGGTTCCTTCGACGTCCACCGCTACACCGAGGAGAGTCGCGAGGCCCGACAGGCCATCGACGACGCCAGCGAGGCCGTCGCCGACGCCGACAGCAGCGACGCCGAGGACCGACTCGAGGAGGCCATCGTCCACTACGACAGCGAGAACTTCGCGGAGGCAATCTCCGCGGCCGACGACGCCCGGGACACCGCCGAGAGCGAGGGCGAACTCCGCGAGTTACTCCTGCTGGGGGCGGGAGTGGTCGTCATCTTCGCTCTCGTCGGCGGCGGCATCTACCTCTGGCAGGCCAGACAGGAAGACACGAACAAACTGCAGTAGATGCCCCACCCTTCGTAGATGCGCGTCCTCGTTCCCTACGACACCCACGACCCGAAGACCCGCCTCGGGCCGATACTCGACGAGTGCGAGCGCCAGTCCTTCGCGGCCGCGATGTGCCGCCACGTCCTGGCCGCCGTCGAGCGCGCCGGCCACGACCCGACGGTCCTCGCGACGGGTCCGGTCGAATCCGCCGACCCGCTCGCGGACGCCACGGCGGAGAGGAGCGTCGAGGTGCGCGTCGACGAGCGGCCGCTCTCCCCCGCCGTCAACGACGTGCTCGCAGCCACCGAACGCCCGCTGGCCGTCGTCGTGGCCGACCTCCCGCTCGTTACGTCGGCGGCAATCGACCGACTGATGGCCCCCGACGCCCCCGTCGTCCTCGCGCCCGGCCTCGGTGGCGGCACGAACGGCCTCGTGGTCGACCACCCCGACTTCCGGGTGGACTACCACGGCGGGTCCTACCGGGCCCACCGCGAGGCCGCGGCGGCGGTCGGTGCGCGTGTCGAGACCGTCGACTCCTTCCGCCTGGCCGTCGACGTCGACGCACCCGGCGACCTCGGCGAGGTCCTGCTCCACGGCGAGGGGGCGGCCGCCGACTGGCTCGAAGCGGCCGGCTTCGAACTGTCCTTCGAGGAGGGGCGGGCCACCGTCGAGCGAGGGGGCTGAGGGCAGGTCGCGTATCCGTGAGGTCTATCAGCGTCGCCCACGCAGGCCCGCACGATGCCGACCGACCGCGGTGACGCTCACTCCGAAGGTGACGGGGCGAGTGGCGGCGCCCTCGCCGGGGGATCCAGAGCGGCGGGAATCGCGAGGACGTTCGAGGTGGACGGCGGTCCGGACATCGAGCCTGAGGAGGAACGACCCATCGTCGGCGACCGGGTCCAGGTATCGGGCGGCGACGGCCTCGGGGTCGTCGAGTTCGCTCAACACGTTG
>ENA-ORDC01000331-ORDC01000331.1-marine-metagenome-genome-assembly--contig:-NODE-331-length-49992-cov-13.371832_pt1 | contig 49992 bp, 45 predicted proteins | sample MGYA00237783_ERZ508515 | MGnify/ENA primary metagenome ERZ508515 (study PRJEB26186, sample SAMN06268792) | marine metagenome | isolation source: Eden Landing Ponds, San Francisco, CA, USA | place... | reverse complement strand
TCCCGGACGTGCGGGTCGCGGAACTCCTCGGGCAGCAGGCCGCCCTCCCGCTCGCCCGGCGGGACCGCGGTGACGCCGTGGCCGCGGTGCTCGAACGCGAGGAGATCGACGGCGAGGGTGTCCCCCTGCTCGGCGCCCGCGACGGCGACCGGCCCCGTGAGCGCGTGGCCCTCCGTGTCGACGGCGAGCAGTTTCTCGACGCTCGCGGGCGGGTCGAGCTGGCCGTCGTAGGCGTCGCGGCAGTCGAAGCGGACGACGCTCCCCGGCTCGACCGTGAGAGCGGGATCGATCGAGGCGTCCCAGTGGTAGTGGACGGCGTCGTCGGCGGACAGTTCGTAGTCGGGAGCGGGCGCGTCGGGGACGGCGAAGCGGCGCTGTGGCACGCATCGTCGTGCGTGTCGGAGCGCTAAAAGTAGTAGCGCGTCCTCGTTCGATACCGTCCCGGACGGATGGGGGCGGCTTACTGGTCAATTGGTTGTGATCGACGCGAATATGTCGATCGACGGACGATCACGTTCAGACATGGGAGCGAACTGCGTCGACGGATCGCGTCCGGGCCCGGACGAGGGCGTTCCGTGATCGTCGTGACGGCGGTGACGGCGATCGGGTTGCTCGCCGTCGGAACGCTGTCGCAACTGTACGGTTTTCGCCTCGGGGGAACGATCGCGATCCCGGTGCTCGCGGTGTACACGCTGAAGAACGTGCTGATGCTTCCGATATTCCTGCTCAGTACCGTGCTCGCGTACGTCGGGCTCCGGGTCGTCAAGGACCAGACGCTCGCGTACGGTCGCGACGAGTTGTTGGTCGCGATGACGATCGGGAGCTTGGTTCCGCTCGGGTTGCTCCTTCTGTTGACCGAGCTGCTCCCGTCCTCGCTGCGCTCGGTGGTCTTCATCGGAAGCATCCTTCCGGGGCTGGCGGCGTACAACTACCACCAGCTGAAGCCGGGGTTCCGGCTCAGAGACGCCGGCGTCGCATCGGCGCTGTTGATCGGGCTCCTCGCGCTCGGTTGGCTCCTCATCTCGCCAAGTCTACGCCCCGTCATCGGCACGCTCACGCCGCCGGCGCTGTACGCCACAACGGCGGACGTGGCGGCGTTCAAGGGCGCCGCCGTGTCCGCGACGCCGGAGCCGACGATCTTCGAGCGACCGATCGCGGTCGGACTGTTCGTGATCGGGGTCGTCCTCTCCGAGCGCGTCCGCGCCCGCTACGGACTCCGGATCGGGCTGATGGCGATGGCGTTGCTCGCCGTGTACGCGCTCGCGAACGTGTGGTTGTTGTTCCTGTACGCGGTCACGCTGGCGGTCGCGTACGCCTTCCTCCAGACGCTGCACCGGGAGACGATGTTGTACGGCCGCGTCACGATCTCGGTGACGACCGCGGTCGCGGTCGTCCTCGTCGTTCCCCTAGTGTTGGTCACCCCGGTAACGAGGGGGCTTTCGGCGTACTTCGTCGGGATCCTCGCGGGGATCAACGCGTACAACTGGCACACTGCCCACCCGGCACGGCGGCTCGACGTCCCGCTGCTCAAACTCGGGACGTTCGCGGTACTGCTGATCGTCGCCCGTGGTGCGGTCGCCCTGGTTCCGGAGGCCGGTCGGGTGCTCCCGATGGGCGTCCCGTCGAAGTTCGGCCCACTCACGGTCGTGGCAGGGCTGTTCGTGGCCGCCGTCGCGTACGGGCTGGTCGAGCGCAGGATCGTCGAAAAGCCCTCGACCGACGACGTGTTCGAGTCGTCGATCCTCTCGGGAGGCGAGCGATGAACGACCCCACCGCGTTCGAGGTGTTCCGGACCGAGACGGGCTGGCGGTGGCGACTTCGGCACGACGAGGCGGTCGTCGCCGTCAGCGACGGTGCGTACGAGACGTCGGGCGGCGCTCGGGAGAGCGTCGACCGAGTTCGGGGCGCGGCGGCCACGCTCGAACACATCGAGACGTCGCTTTCCACCCCCGCGAAGCCGCGCATCAGGGTCGAAAGCGCCGAGTCCGGAGCGTTCCACTCGTGGAGCCTCGTCGACGGGGACGAGACGCTGGCGATCGCACAGCACACCTATCCGACGCGGGAGGAAGCCCGTTCGGAGGCGATGGACGTCGAGCAGCTCGCCTTCGGCGCGCTGCCGGTGTATCTGGCCGGCGCCGACGACGAGGGGGTCGACTTCGACCCGTTCGACGTCGGCCTCTCGCAGGTAGGCGGCGTCCTGTCGACGCTGCTGCGTCGCGGACGCGAACACCGCCGGTACCTCGAGGGAATCGACACGCGGATCGTGGTCTCCGGCATCCGCGGGAAGTCGTCGACGACCCGGCGGCTCGACGACGTGTTCAACCGGCGAGGCTACGACACGTTGACGAAGATCACGGGGAACCAACCCCACCTCATCCGCAACGGCGACGTGATCCCGATCCGGCGAAACGGCCCGCACACGACGCTGTACGAGAACATCAACGTCCTCCGGGAGTTCGGACCGCAGCTCGAACGGTACACGCCCGAGGACGTCGCGATCTTCGAGAACCAGGGGATCACCGAGTACACCACCCGCCTCATCAACGAGCGGTTCGTCAGGCCGCACGTTGTCGTGATCGCGAACGTCCGACAGGACCACCAGGACACCCTCGGGAAGACGCTCCCGGACATCGCCAGGGCGTTCGCGCGGACGGTCCCCTCCGACACGACGGTCGTCTGCGGCGAACAGAACCCGGTGCTGTACGACTACATGCGCGCGGAAGTCGAGAACCAGGGCGCGACGATGGTCCCGGTCGAGATCCCGCCCGAGCACGACGGCCGAATCGGGGCGGAGACCGTCTACGCGACCAACACCGTTCTCCGGGAGCTCGGATATCGCCCCGTCCCGGACGACCAACTCGGCGCGTATCTCGACGCCATCCAACCGGACTGGGTGAGGCTTCCGGGTGGACGGGTGTTCAACGGCGCCGAGGTCAACGACATCGAGAGCACGGAGGCGGTGCGTGACGCGCTCGCCGGCGACGACCCCGTACTGCCGTTCGTGTTTCTCAGGTCGGACCGGCGGAGCCGAACCGCCTCGTTCGCGGCGTACCTCGACACGCTGGCCGAGCGCGGGCTGATCGACCACGCGCACTGCGCCGGCGACTACACCGACGTGTTCGCCCGCAACGTCTCGGTTCCCGTCGAACGACACGACCGTTCGGAGGGGGCCGACGCCGTGCTCGACGACCTCCTCGACTCGGCGGACCCGGTCCTGCTGATGGGGAACACGGTCGACGACTTCATGCGGGACATGGAGGCCGAGATCGAATCACGGGCCCAGATCGCCGACGCCGAGCCGGAACCCGAGTCGGTCGCTCCGGTGACAGTGGAGCCGAGTGAGTAGGGACGCGGTCGAGTCGAAACCTTCAGCCTCGCCGGCAGCGGACAGCAGGTGTGACACGGCATCGAACGTTCGGCCTGTTCGTCCTCCTCGCGGCAGTGTGGGGCTCGGCGTTCATGGCGATCAAGGCCGGCCTCGAGTTCTTTCCCCCGGTCCTGTTCGCGGCGGTACGGTACGACATCGCGGGCGTCGTGATGCTCGCGTACGCCGCGTACACGACCGAGACTCCCGTGCCTCGCGGGCGGGCGCAGTGGGTCGAGGTCGCCGTCGGCGCGGTGCTTCTCATCGCGGCGTACCACGCGCTGTTGTTCGTCGGACAGACGGACCCGACCGTGACGAGCGCGGCCGCCGCGGTCGTCGTGAGTCTGAGCCCGGTGCTCACCACCGGGTTCGCCCGGGCGTTCCTCCCCAACGAGCGCCTGACGGCGCTTGGAGTCGTCGGCATGGTCCTCGGGCTCGTCGGCGTCGCGGTGCTCTCGGAGCTCGACCCCTCCAACCTCCTCGCCGGCAGTACGGTCGCGAAGCTGCTCATCTTCGGCGCCGCGGCGGCGTTCGCGCTCGGCAGCGTCCTCTCGCGCCGCGTCGACTCCGGCCTCCCGATCGCGACCATGGAGGCGTGGGCCATGCTCGGCGGCGCGGTGATCATGCACGGCGTCTCGGTGGCACTGGGCGAGTCGACCGGGAGCGTCACCCTGACCGTGGAGTCGATCGCCGCGCTCGCGTACCTCTCGCTGGCCGCCAGCGCGGTCGGCTTCCTCGTCTACTTCGAGCTGCTCGAACGACTCGGCCCCATCGAGATCAACCTCGTGAGCTACGTCGCTCCGGTCTTCGCGGCGCTTTCGGGATGGGCGTTCCTGTCGGAAGTTCCGACGGCCGCGACCGCGGGCGGGTTCGTTCTCATCTTCGCGGGGTTCGTCCTGCTGAAGCGCCGCGCGATCTGGACGGAGATCTCCGCGTTGACCGAGGTCGACGCGCGGACCGCCGACTGACCGACAGCGAACCGAGGACGGCGGGCTGACCGGTACCGATCTCGTCGCCGCCTCCCGCGGAGTTATTGGCGGCGACGGAGACACCCGGATACCATGGACACGCGACTCGGCGAGTACGTCGACGACTTCACCCGCCGCGACTGGCAGACGCTCGAACCCGGTTCGGTCGAGGACCCGGTTCGGCTGGCGCTCGTCGGCGCCGGGTGGTTCACGGAGGAGTGGGCGCTCCCCGGCATCGAGCGTTCGGCGTTCACGGAGGCGACTGTCGTCACCGACATCGACGCCGACGCCGTCGAGGCGGTCGCGTCCGAGAGCGACGTGACCGGCGTCACGCCGGAGTCGTTCCGTGCGGGTGCGGTCGCCGACGAGTACGACGCGGTGTACGTCGCGACGCCCAACGCCACGCACCTGGAGTACGTGACGGCCGCGGCCGAACAGGGGAAGGCGGTGCTGTGTGAGAAGCCGATGGAGGCGTCGGCCGACCGCGCCGAACGGCTCGTCGAGGTCTGTGCGGACGCGGGCGTCCCGCTGATGGTCGGCTACCGAATGCAGACGGACCCCGTGGTTCGACGGCTGAAGGACCTCGTCGATGCCGGGTTCATCGGCGACACGATCCACGTGCACGCGACGATGTCGCAGACGATGCTCGGCGAACTCACCGGCGATCCCGACCAGTGGCGACTCGACCCGGACCTCTCGGGCGGGTGTGCGCTGATGGACATCGGGATCTACCCGCTCAACACGACGCGGTTCGTCCTCGACGCCGACCCGATCGCGGTCTCCGGCCACACCCGCACGGAGCACGAGGCGTTCGAGGGCGTCGACGAGCACGCGGACTTCCGGCTGGAGTTCCCCGACGGCGTCACGGCGACGTGCACCGTCAGCCAGAACGCGGCCCACGCGAGCAGACTCGAGATAACCGGGACCGAGGGGCGGCTGGTCCTCGATCCCGCGTTCTACGAGCGCGAGGAGCGCGAACTGGCGGTCGAACGCGGCGGCGTGCGGATGGACGTCGAGGTCGACCCGGTTCACCAACTGGAGGAGGAGTTCGCGTACTTCGGCCATCACTTGCTGACGGATAGCCCGATTCACCCGGACGGTCGCCACGCACTGGTCGATTCGCGGGCGTTGGATGCGCTCTACGAGTCGGCCGAGACCGAGGATATCGTTCGACTTCGGGAGTAGCCGGAACGGCTCCTCGAAAGAACTCACGTCGCGGAGTCGCCTTCGGTACGATCCCGGAGATCTCGACGTGGACCTCGTCGACCCTGTGCATAGACGAAGGGTATGAGAACGGCTTTGTACTGTTACCAGACTTCTGACTAATATGGTGTCCTTTGGGAGTATACTCGTTATCGGCCTGTTATTACAACTACTTCTCGCATATCTTACAGCAGAAGACGCTCGTAGCCGTGGCCACAGCTCGATGGCCTGGTTCGTCTGTGTCCTGCTGATCGGAGTCGTCGGAGTCCTTATTTACATACTCATACGAAGAGACACCAGACTGGCGGACGCTGAAAGGCCCGAACCGCTAAACAGCAAAGTCGACCGAGCCATCCGGAAAGGTAGCCCGTACATGGCGATCGCCTTCATCGGGCTACTCCTGTTTTCAATGGTTGGTGGAGTCGTAGCGGAGGCCGTTCATCCTGTGCCCGAGGAGAAGGAGTACTGCGAGACAACGACTGAGGAAAACTGGAGAGGGGAGGAATACGAAGTGACTACCTGTGACAACGAAGACGTCGAGAGATCGGTTCAGAATATGGAGAACATACGGGAGCAACAGGACAAGCGCGCCTCTACTCGGTTCACTATCTCGTTGTTTGGCCTTGTCCTTTCACCAACTGCCCTGTACATAGCGAATAGAAGATACAGCGGCGTTTTTAACAGATCCTCATAGACACACGACCCAGATCGAGATCGTCTCCATATCGGATGGATCGTGATCCCTGTCTCTGGGGATCGGTTCGGCGGGAGCAACGGACTCGATAACCGCCATATCCGTCGTTTCGTGATCAACGTACGATCGCGTGCTCGACTCGTAATAGCGGGGGCGACTCGGCATATCAGCCCCCGACACTCGAGCAGCGATGTTTCTCGAGGGCGGGGCGACCGCGATGTCGGCCACGGCCGGCGCAGCAACCGCACAGACGCTGGAGACGGACGGGTCCGAACGAATAACTGGACGGGACAGCCCCGCTTGGGACTCCCCCACGTTCAGGATACGTTCCTCGTGGAGGGGGCGGCGACACGAGTCCGCCACCGAGTGACGACAGTCAGCCCCGATCGGACTCCCACTGGCTCGCGCTCGCGTCGAGTCGGTGGGCCTCCCGCACGAAGTCGCTGTAGTGGGCGACGATGTCGCCGTGGGTCACGATCCCCACGAGTTCGGCGTCCGTGACTACGGGGAGCTTCTTGACCCCGCCGTCGTTCATCCGTTTGACCGCCGACCTGATCGTCGCGTCGGGTGCGATCGTTTGCAACGGGTGGCTCGCGGCCCTGTCGACCGGGATGTCGTCGAACCCTCGCCCGGTGATCGTGCCGGCGCGGACGATGTCCGTCTCCGTGAGGATCGCCAGCGGCGTTCCATCCTTGGTGATCAGTACGCTCCCGATCCCGGCGTCGAGCATCCGCTGTGCGGCGTCTCGAACGGTCACGCCGGCGTCGCACGTGACGACCTCCCGGGTCATGAGATCGCGGACAAGCATGGTCGGGTGTCGCACGCGGTGTACTCAGGTGTGTCGCTCGGGGTGTCGGATACTGCCGACGGCTGCAATTAGGCCATGTAGCCGCCGTCGACGACGAGCGGGTGGCCCGTGACGAACGACGACTCCTCCGAGCAGAGCCAGACGACCGCGCTGGCGACCTCCTCGGGTTCGCCCATCCGGCGCAGGGGCTTCGCCTGCACGATCTGGTCGATGGTCTCCTCGCCCATCTCGTCGCTCGCGCGGTCGATCATCCCGGTGTCGATGACGCCCGGACAGACCGCGTTCACGCGGACACCTGCGGGTCCGTACTCCGCGGCGGCGACACGCGTGAGCCCGACGACGCCGTGCTTGCTCGCGACGTACGGACCCCCGCCGGCGGCGCTGAGCCCGGCGATGGAGGAGGTGTTGACGATCGCGCCGCCGCCGTTGTCGGCCATCACGGCGAGCTCCTCGGTCAGACAGTTCCACACGCCGGTCTGGTTCACGTCGATCACCCGCTTCCAGTCGTCGAGCGACTGGTCGGCCAGCGGCGCGCTGCTGCCCTCGATCCCCGCGTTGTTGAGCGCGAAGTCGGGGACGCCGTAGGTGTCGACCGTCTCCTCGACGAGCGCCGCCACCTCGTCGGCGTCGCTCACGTCGGTCTCGACGGCGATCGCCTCACCGCCGTCCGCCTCGATCAGCTCTACAGTCTCCGCGAGGTCGTCCGCGTCGATGTCGGCGACGACCACGCTCGCGCCCTCCGCGGCGAACCGCCGTGCGGTCGCTCGTCCGATACCTGCCGCTCCGCCCGTCACGATCGCGACGCCGCCGTCGATTCCGTTCATGATAGGATCAAAACGTGTCAACGTAGCCGGGCGGCAAATAGCCTCCGGCGCACGTCGGCCGCCGTCCGCGCCTCATCGGTGCCGACGACTGTCGGGTGTCTCCTGCGTGACGCCACCGATGGCGTCGGCTACGACCCGGCGATCGCCGGCCGAACGGTCAGGACCCCGACCGAGAGAACGTACGCGATCGTGGCGAGGAGGTAGGTGCCGCCGCCGGCGGCCGGTGTCGCCCCGAAGCCGAGCCCGACGCCCCCGAGCGCGCTCCCGACGGCGGCGACGAGGGGGAGCGCGCAACTGGCGCACGACCCGAGCGCGATCAGGCCGCCGACGCCCGCGGAGGACCCGTATTCGGCGACGTCACGGGCGGCCAACGACACGAGATACGCCAGCGCCCCGTAGCCGACGGCTCGGTAGGGGAACAGGAACAGCGAGACGAGTGGACCGTCGTAGCGCACCATCGGCCCCCACCACGGTGGGAGCAGCACCACGTCGAGCCCGGTCGCTGCGCCCGCCGAGAGCCCGGCTGCGCCGGTGAACCACCCGAGGACGACCGCGTAGCCGGCGCCGACGATGCCTGCAAGCACCAGGACACCGCGGCCCGATTCCGGGCGGTCGGCGTGGCGAACCCCGACGACGGCGGCGGTGATCCAGACGAACGGGATCGCGAGCGTCCGTGGCGCCGCGAGCCCGGCGTCGGTCACCGCGAGATACGCGAGCGCGAGCGCCGATTGCACGCCGAGCGCGAGCACCGCGGTTCTGACGTACCTGGTCGGCGAGTCGACCGAGAACTGCGTGACGAGGCGATTCACGTGGACTCGCCCTCCCCATCCTTCTCGGGAGCGCCGGGAGACCCGGTCGGCCCGCCGTCCGCGACGGCCGGCTGGCGCCCGTCGCGCGTACCCTCGGAGCTCGGATCCGGCGTCACCGACGACGGCTTCTCCCCGTTACCATCACCGCCACTGTTGATTCCCTCGTCGTCGTCCGAATCCGGACCGAGCGAGCGCGCGGAGTTGCCGACGACGAGGAGGCTGGAGGCGGCCATGGCCACGGCCGCCAACAGCGGCGTCACGACGCCGAGCACCGCCGCGGGGACGGCGATCGCGTTGTAGAGGAACGCCCACACGAGGTTCTCGCGGACGCGCCGCCGCGTCGCCGCGAGGGTATCGAGCGCGCGGTCGACCGACCGGAGGTCACGACCGACGAGCACCGCGTCGGCCGCGTCGGCCGCCAACTCCGTCCCCGACGCGACCGCGATGCCGAGATCCGCGGCCGCCAGCGCGGGGGCGTCGTTGCTCCCGTCGCCGACCATCGCGACCGTCCCCGACTCGCGGAGCCGACGGACGGTCTCGGTCTTCGCTTCCGGCGGGAGTCCGGCGTACACCTCGTCGACGCCGTCGGCGTCGCGGAGGCGGTCGGCGGCCGGTCCCTCGTCCCCGGTGAGCACGACGACGCGTCGATCCTCGCCGAGCGCCGAAACCGCCTCGCGCCAGCCCGGACGGGGGTCGTCGACCGCGACGAGGACGCCACGAACGGCGTCGTCCCAGCCGACGTACGCGGCGAGATGACCGTCGGCCTCCGCGGTGTCGTAGCGGTCCCGCAGCTCTGTCGGCACGTGGACGTCGTCCTCATCGAAGAGCGACTCACCCCCGACGGTGACACGCGGACCGCCGTCGACGCGGCCGGAGACGCCGCGACCGGGATGGGTCTCGAAGGATTCGACGGCCGAATCGGGGCCGAACGTGCGCTCGTCGTCCGAGTCGTCGGCGACCCCCGACTCGGCCGCCGCATCGACGACCGCGGCGGCGACGGGGTGATCGGAGCGTGCCTCGACGGCCGCGGCGCGGCCGAGCAGTTCCGCGCGGTCCGTTCCGTCGGCGGGGATCGCCTCCCGAAGCGCCATCTCGCCGGTCGTCAGGGTGCCCGTCTTGTCGAGTGCCACGACGTCCACGTCGTCGGCCGTCTCGACGGCGCTCCCGTCGGTCAACACGACGCCGTTGGCGAGCAGCGAGCGCGTCCCGGCGGCGATCGCCAGCGGCGTCGCCAGCCCGAGCGCGCACGGACACGAGACGACGAGCACCGCGAGGCCGGTGAGCAGCGCCGCCGTGGGGGGCGCTCCGAGCGCCAAGTGGACGAGGAACGCGAGCGTCCCGAGGACGAGGACCACCGGGACGAAGACCGTCGCCAGTGCGTCCGCCAGTTGCTGCGGCGCGCCCTCTCCACGGACGTCCCACAGGAGCGAGACGACGCGATCGAGGGTGCGCTCCGCGCCGTCGTCCGCCTCGACGACGAGTCGACCGTCGGAGACGACGGTCCCGCCGCGGACGGTCGTCCCCGGGCCCCTGCGGACGGGCAGGGACTCGCCGGTGACGAGCGACTCGTCGACGGCGGCGGTCCCCTCGCGGATCGTCCCGTCGACGGGGACGCGCTCGCCGGAGCGCACGACCACTCGGTCGCCGCCCTCGACCGCCTCGACCGGCACGGTCTCGGTGCCGTCGGCGGTGGCGAGGCGTGCCTCCGCGACGCGGTCGCGCGTGAGGTCGGTCAACGTCCCGACGGCGCGGCGCTTGACGCGCTCCTCGTAGTACGTGCCGACGGTAACCGCCATGATCACGACGACGGTCACGTCGAAGTACACCTCGACGCGGCCGAGCAGGATCGCGAGGGTGCTGTAGAGGTAGGCGGTCGTCGCCGCGAGCGCGACGAGGAGGTCCATGTTCGGCTGGCGGGTGCGGACCGCGACGTACGCCCCGCGCAGCAGCGGCGCGCCCGTGTAGCCGAGCACGATCGTCGCCGACACCCAGACGTTCGCGAGGAGGAAACTTCCCGCGCCGCCGCGTAGGTCGAACAACAGCGCCTCCGTCGGCAGCCCGAAGTACGTCGGGTACAGGAAGAGGACGTACCACAGCATCGACATCATGCCGAAGAAGCCGCCGACGAGCAACCGTCCGACCGTCTCGTCGTCGTCGCCGACGCCGTCCGCGTCGGTGGTGGGCGCCGCCGTGTAGCCGACGCCCGCGATCGCGTCGGCGACGGCGCCGGGGTCGGTCCGGTCGGCGTCGTAGTGGACCCGCATCGCGTCCGCCGGGAAGTTCGCGTCCGCGGCCGCGACGCCGTCGACGCCGCCGGCTCGTCCCTCGAGGAACGCCTCGCAACTGGCACAGTGCATGCCGTCGACCCGAAGATACGCCGTCTCGGCGTCGTCCGGGACGGTCGCGTCCGCGTTGCCGGGCGCGCCGCCCGTTTCGCGAACCGCATCCCGGGCCGCGTCTGCGTCCACCGCGACCGGATCGTCGAGCGTCCGCGCGACTTCGAGACAGCCCCGACAGCAGAAGGCGCCGTCCACGCCGGCGTCGGTCACGGGCGGAGTCGGAGTCGACAGCCCGCAGAGTGTGCAGGCGTCGGGTTCCCCGGGGCCGTCACTGCCGACGCTGTCGGCGTCCCTGCGAGCGTCGGCGGCGTCGCTCACGGGGACGGCACCTCGGCGTAGTGCGGCAGATGGACCATCGGAACGGGCACACCGAGCAGTCCGAGGCCGTGCAGCAGGGGGAGCAACCCGAGCAGCAGGAACGCGCCCCCGAGCACGCGGTGGACGCGTCCACGGACCGACGGCGGGACGGCGCTGAGGACCGTGGCGTACCCCACCATCGCGGGGGCGGTGCCGACCCCGAGCGCCCCGAGCGCGAGCGCGCCCACCGTCGGCGACCCTCGCGCGAACGCATAGAGGTATGCGGGGTACAACAGCGGGCACGGAAGGAGCGCGTGCATCGATCCGAGGATCGCGATCTTGGGGCCGTTGGCCCACTCCTCGGCACGATCACCGGCTACCCGTGCGATCCGGGCGAAGACAGTCGAGACCCCGGGGATCGGAACCCGGCCGGGATCCAGCGGTCGGCCGCGAACGTAGCCCGCCCCGACGACGATGACGACGAGGCCGGCGGCGACGCCGGCGACCCCACGGACCACGTCGGCGCCCGCGAACAGGCTCCCGCCGGCGATCGCGGCGCCGCCGAGCGCGCCGAGGGCGGCGCCCACGAGCGCGTACGTCCCGACGCGGCCGAGGGTGAGCAGCCCCTGTTGACGGACGTCGTGCAACGTCACCCGTCCCGACTCGGCGCCGGCGTGCCCGGCGTACGAGGTAACGAGCGGCCCGCACATCCCCAGACAGTGTGCGCCGCCGAGCAACCCGACGAGAAAGAACGCCCCGAGCTCGACCGCGCCCCCGACCACAGCGGTCAACTCACCACCTCACCGAGGGTCGGCGTCCACGTGTTCCGCCGTACCCTCGTGCGGGCCGAACACGGTGTACAGGGTCCACGCGACGAGGAGGACGCACACGGACGACGCGAGCGCGACGTACAGCCCGCCGTGTACGAGCATCGCGTACGCCCAAACGGGTGCGAGCGCGATCAGCGAGATAGCGACCAACGTTCGTGGAGTCATATCCGTACACGGCGGTGTGCTGTCGGAAATATATTCGGGCCGGCCGGTTCTCAGTTACTGGGAAGCAGTTGCCTTTATTAATGACGCGTGGTCTTACCGGCTCGTTATGGTACAGAAGCGAGACAGTCTCTCCGGTCCAACTCGCCGGCGGGTGTTGGCCGCCGGCGCCGCGGCCGCCGGCGGGGCGCTGCTCGGCGGCGCAGCGCCCGCAGCGGCTCAGTCGGGGGCCGACTTCGACGGCTGGTTCGACGACGTCCCCAACTACGACGGCGTCGTGGACCGAACTGGCCAGTCGGAGGTCACCGTGGAGGTCGGCGTCGAGAACGGCGACGGGCCCTACGGGTTCGGCCCGGCAGCCGTCCGCGTGGATCCGGGGACGACGGTCGTGTGGGAGTGGAACGGTCAGGGCGGCTCGCACAACGTGATCGCCGAGAACGACCCGTACAGCTACGAGTCCGAGTTGGTCGCGGAGGCCGGCCACACCTTCAGTCACACCTTCGAGGAGGAGGGCATCTCGAAGTACTTCTGCCAGCCGCACCGCGCGCTCGGCATGAAGGGTGCCATCGTCGTCGGTGGCGGTGGAGGCGGCGGCGGGAGCGGCTCGGTGTCCGAGCCCGATTTCGACGGGTGGTTCGACGACGTTCCGAACTACTCGAGTACCGTCGACGAGCGTGGACAGTCTGAGGTCTCCGTGGAGGTCGGCGTCGAGAACGGCGACGGCCCGTACGGCTTCGGTCCGGCGTCGATTCGCGTAGACCCGGGGACGACGGTCGTGTGGGAGTGGAGCGGTCAGGGCGGCTCGCACAACGTGATCGCCGAGAACGGCCCGTACAGCTACGAGTCCGAGTTGGTTGCGGAGGCCGGCCACACCTTTAGTCACACCTTCGAGGAGGAGGGCGTCTCGAAGTACTTCTGCCAGCCGCACCGCGCGCTCGGCATGAAGGGAGCCGTCGTCGTCGGCGACGTGAGCGGCGGCGGGAGTAGTGGTGGCGGCGGTGGCGGCGAGGACAGCGGGGGATCTGCCGGGGAGTCCGGCGGGTCGTCGTTCGTCCCCGCCGATTTCAACGGGTGGTTCGCGCTCCTGTTCGGCGGCACCATCGCGATGGCCGTCGCCGGCGTGCTCGGCAACGAGGCGTACATCGCCTATCGAGATCACGCGAGTGCGGAGGAGGCCTACGTTCGGGATAGGCCAGTCGAATCGGTCGAGGAAGATGCGGAGGTCGAACTCGGAGAGGAATACGATCCGGTCGGGACGGCCGCCCTCGTCGTGGGATACTTCGTGTTGATCTCGGCGCTGTGGGTCTTCATGTACTTCGTCGAGTACATCGGGGGTCCGACTATTACTGGGTAAATCTATGCACGTTCACAGATTCGAGAAACTCTGGTTCGGCGCATCGCTCGTCCTGATCGTCGCGTTCATCGGGACCATCGTCTACGGCGCGATCGGCCCCGGCGTCGCGATGGTCGGCGACGACGGCGGGACGATCGACGCCGCGACCGTGGCTGACGGAGACTTCGAACAGACGGATAACTTCCGTTCGCCCGGCGTGTACGAGTCGAGCGACGGCGAGGGCGTCGACGTGTACATCGTCGCCCGGCAGTACCTGTTCGATCCCGGAACCGCACAGCCGATAGAAGTGCCAAGGGGAGAGGAAGTCACCTTCCACGTTACCTCCGCCGACGTGACACACGGATTCAACCTCGCGGGGACCAACGTCAACACGATGGTCATCCCCGGCCAGATAGCGCAGTTCGACGTCACGTTCGACGAGACCGGAGAGTACGGCATCGTCTGTCACGAGTACTGCGGGAGCGGACACCACACGATGGCGGGTCAGCTGCACGTCGTTCCGCAGTCGGAGTTCGACACGACCGCAGGAGGTGACAACTGATGGCGACCGGACATCCCGACGACACGGTCACGCACAGCGAGGACGAGTACGTCGAGACCGAGGACGGAACCAGACACCGTAGCGCGTTCGTCGATCGGTACCCCGAGGCCGCACAGATCGTTCGGATCTGTCTCGGGATCTCGTTCGCCGCGTTCGGCGTCGGCGCGCTGTTCGGGCTGATCCAGGCGCTCCACCGGACGAACGTCCTGCGGATCATTCCCTCGTCCGACTACTACACGCTCCTGACGGGCCACGGCGTCCTCCTGGCGTTGGTGTTCACGACGTTCGGGATCGCCGGGCTGTTCCAGTGGGCCAGTACGCGGAGCCTCGGCGTCGAACCGCCGAGTTCCACGTTGACAGCGGCGTGGCTCGGGATGATGACGGTCGGCACGCTGCTTGCCGCCGGGACGATCCTCGCGGGCCTGTTCGATTGGATCCCGGCCAGCGCCGACGTGCTGTTCACGTTCTACGCGCCGCTGAAGGCGCACCCGCTGTTCTACGTGGGCGCGGCGCTGCTCATTGTCGGCTCGTGGTTCGCCGGCGCGAGCTACTTCCTGCAGTACCGCGAGTGGCGGTCGGAGCACCCCGACGCGCGCATCCCGCTGCAGTCGTTCATGGTGATGACGACGATGCTGATGTGGTACATCTCGACGCTCGGGGTGGCCGTGGAGGTCGTCGTCCTCCTCATTCCGTGGTCCCTCGGCCTCATCCAGCAGGTCGACCCGCTGCTCACGCGGACGCTGTTCTGGTACTTCGGGCACCCGGTCGTGTACTTCTGGCTGCTGCCGGCGTACGTGATCTGGTACACCGTGTTGCCGAAGCTGTCGGGCGGTCGCCTGTTCAGCGACCCGCTCGCACGCGTGGTGTTCGTGCTGTTCCTCATCCTCTCGACGCCGGTCGGGTTCCACCACCAGTACACCGACCCCGGGATCGCCTCGGGGTACAAGTTCGTCGCGATGACGAACACGATGTTCCTGCTGTTGCCGTCGCTGTTGACGCTGTTCACGGTCGTCGCCAGCATGGAGCACGGCGCCCGCCAACGCGGCGGCACGGGCTACCTCGGCTGGCTGAAGGCGCTGCCGTGGGAGAAGCCGGCGTTCGCGGGGATCGCCCTCTCGGGCATCATGTTCGCCGCCGGCGGCTTCTCGGGCATGATCAACGCCGGGATGAACATCAACTACCTCATCCACAACACGCTGTGGGTGCCCGGCCACTTCCACCTCACCGTCGGGACCGCGTTCGCGCTCACGCTGATGGCGGTCTCCTACTGGCTGGTACCACAGGTGACCGGGAAGCGACTCCAGTTGTACGGCGTCGCCTCGCTGCAGCCGTACGTGTGGTTCGTCGGGATGGTGCTGATGTCGAACGCGATGCACCGCGCCGGCCTCGCTGGCATTCCCCGTCGGACCGCCGAACCGCAGTACGAGCAGTTCAGCTTCCAGGCGGTCGCGGGCAGCGTCGGCGAGATGCGCATCCAGATCGCCATCGGCGGCACGCTGCTGTTCATCGGTGCCGCGATGTTCCTCGCGGTCATGCTGGCGACGTGGACGATGGGCAAATCCAACAGCCAGCTCCGGGTGAACGGGTTCCTCCCCGAGCCGATGTCGGGGGCGACCGACTCGCCGCGGGTGCTCGACAATCTGAAGCTGTGGGCCGCCGTCGCCATCGTGCTCGTCGCGCTCGCGTACGGCCTCCCGCTGTTCGACATGGTCGCCGACGGCGTGCTCAGTCCGGGGAGCCTCCCGGTGCCGGCGTAGCGCCTCTGCGACCGACGGACGCGGCTTTCGCTCGGACCTTTCGATTCGATGACCGACGACAACACAGACACGGACGACTTGGCCGCCCCCAGTGAGTCACCCACACCGGAGCCATCCGGATCCGACGATGACCTCGACCGCCGCCGGCTGATCCGGTGGATCGCCGTGCTCGCGTTCGCGGTCCCCGTGATCGTCGAGGTGCTCACCTTCGGGGGACTGATCGGCGACACCCTCCTGTCCGGTGACGGCGGGGATACCGCGGACGGAACGGCGACGGACGGCACCGAAACGGCGACGCCGACGCCCGGAGAAACCGCCGTCGGCGTCGGCGACGAACTCCTCCCGGATGCGCCGCCGGTCGAGACTATCGAGGTCTCGGAGGTCAGAGGCGAGTCTCCCGACTCGCGGACCTACGTGCTCCGCGTTGCCGTCGAGAACACGACCGAGGGGTCCGTCGAACTCCGTCTCACGGGCGTTACCCTCCGCGACGAGACGTCCCTCGAGAGCGTCTCGACGACGGGATCGATCCCCGCCGGTGGGACCGGCGAGGTGACTGGCGCCTGGGGCCTCCCGACGGACTCGATGCCCGTCGCTGTCGACGTCGTACTGCTGCGAGACGGCGAAGAATCGACGTCGCGATCGGTCCCGCTGAAGCGGCCACCCATCCGTGGGTGAACGACTGGGACCCGCAGCGGTTCGACCCACTCGCGAGACTGAACCGTCGATCTTTATGTCTTCAGATGCCGTATCGCATATAATGTCACACTATCGCGGAACGGTCAACCGTCTTCTCGCAGCGCCGCGTTCGGGGGTCGTCTGGTGAGCGGGCCCAACTCCGACGACTCTCGGACCAACGAGGCCATCGGCGCTCCCGTCGATGGGACAGTTCACCTCGACGCTTCACTGCGGTGCCGGGGTCTCGATTCGGGCGCTTCGGCGGTACTCGGACTCGATCCGGACCGGACCGACGGCGAGGACGTCCCCGCTCGGCTGTCGCGCTCGCCCGCCACGACGCGGGAGGCACTCCGAACCGTTGTCGAGACGGGCTGCCCGACGTCGATACAGTGGGAGGTCGGCGACACTGGCCCGGGAGGGTGGGCGTGGGCTGTCCCGGCTGGGGAGGGCGTCTCGATACTGCTCGTCGTCGACGATCGGGGGCCGGACGAGGGGCCAGCCGACGCGGCGACCGGCGAGGAGAGCGTCGCGTCGGCGACGGACTCGTCCCCGGAGGCGGCAGAGCGACTCCTCGCACACACCGAATCGTTGGCGCGCACCGGTGGCTGGGAGTACGATATCGAGTCGGAGACGCTCACGTGGACGGCGGGAACCAAACAGATCCACGGCGTGGATCCCGACTTCGATCCGACCGTCGAACGTGCGCTGTCGTTCTATCACCCGAACGACCGAGAGATGATTCGCGAGCTGGTGATACAGGCCGTCGAGACCGGGGAGCCGTACGATACGAAGGCCCGTATCCTCACCCCCGACGGGGAGCGGTGCTGGGTTCGGACCATCGGCGAACCGGTCGAGCGTGACGGCGAGGTAACCGCAGTTCGCGGCGCGATCCAGGACATCACCGAAACCCGTGAACAGGAGCAGCAGATCGCGTTGCTTCGACGGGCGGTCGACGCCGCACCGTTCGGCGTGACGCTCGCGGACACTCGCCGCGACGACGAACCGCTCGTATACGTGAACGAGGCATTCGAGACCCTCACCGGGTACTGTGAGGCCGAGTCGCTCGGACGAAACTGTCGCTTCCTCCAAGGTGACGAGACGGACCCCGAGACGGTCGCTGAGATCCGGACGGCAATCGAGGCCGAAGAGTCGGTCACGGTGACGATCCGCAACTACCGCGCCGACGGGACCCCGTTCTGGAATCGACTGACGATCGCCCCCGTCGTCGACGCGGGCGGGACGGTGACCCACTACGTCGGCTTCCAGATAGACGTGACCGAGCAGCGGGAAGCGGAGTCCAAACTGCGCGAGTTCGAACGCGCCGTCGAGCACTCCGGACACGCCATCTACATCACCGACGTCGACGGAACGATCACCTACGTCAATCGGAGCTTCGAGGACCTCACGGGGTACGGGTACGACGAGGCGGTCGGCGAGACGCCGCGGATCCTCAACTCCGGCCGGATGGACGACGAGTACTTCCGGCAACTGTGGAGCACGATCACCGGCGGCGAGACGTTCGAGGAGCGGATCATCGACAAGGACAGCGACGGACACCTCTATCGCGCCCATCAGACGATCGCACCGCTCACCGACGACCACGGGACGGTGACGGGCTTCGTCGCCGTCCAGACGGACATCACCGACCGGATCGAGCGGTCCCAGCAGATCGCCGTGTTGGACCGCGTCCTTCGACATAACCTCCGAAACGACATGAACATCGTACTCGGCCACGCGGAGGGGATCAGCGAACAGCTCGACGGAGATCTCGCGGAGTCGGCGGACACCATCGCGTCGACCGGACGAGATCTCCTCGAACTGGCCGAAAAGGAACGGATGGTTGTTGAACAACTCTCGATGAACGACGAGACGCTGGTCCAGGCGGTGCGGCCGATGGTGGAGTCGCTGGTCGACGATCTCTCGGACCGGTATCCGGATGCGGAGTTCGCCATCGACTGCCCGACCGGTCTCGCGGTGAACGCGACGCCGCAGCTACCGGAGGCGATCGAGGAGTTCGCCGAGAACGCCATCGAGCATGTCGGTGACCCTCGCCCTACGGTCGAGATCACGGCGGCGGCCGTCGAGGATGCTGGGAAACCAACAGACACCACTGTAGAACCCTCCCCAAGCGATGGCGACGCTGACACAGTTCGCGTTTCCATCGCCGACCGTGGCCCGGGGGTTCCACAGTCGGTACGAGACCTCGTGTCGAGCGATTACGTCCCGGACTCGTTGACACACACCGACGGAATCGGGTTGTGGCTCGCGAGTTGGATCGTCACGCAGTCGGGCGGGTCGATCGACTTCGAGGACCGCGAGGCGGGCGGTACGATCGTGCACGTCACGCTCCCGTTGGCGACCGTCTCCGACTGATTCGTCACTGCCCCGGGAGCCGGTCGGGAGCGAGGAACCCGAAACCGAACCCGTCGCTCTCGACCCCGACGCCGACATCGAACCGTTCACGGCCGATCCCGACGACTGGAACCCGTCCGAACGCTTCGGCCGGTCCGGGAACATCGACGGCAGTCGGGCGACGCTCGTGGGCGAGCACCACGGAGTCGAATCCATCGACGAGCGCCTCCGCGGTCGCCAGCGGGTCGTGGTTTCCGGGGACCAGCGCCGTCGGGACCGGACTGTCGTCGAGCCGCGACGGGAGTCGCCGGCCCCGTTCGACGCTCGCAGGGTCGGCTCGATCGAGGGGATCGCCCGCGACGATCGCGGCGTCAGTCTCGGGAGGCAGCGTCACGGCCCCGACGACGCCCTCGTAGGACGGCTTGAGACGGATGTCGTTGAGGACAGTAAACGTCGGCACGACTCGACATCTGAATCGGGGGTACGAACGCCCGGGTGCTGCGAGAGTGGTTGCCAGCGGTATACCATGGCGGCCTCGGGGAGTACAGTGCAGCGGCGGCGGCACTCCAGTTCCGGACGAAGGGACCTCCCCGAACCCCCCGGCATAGTTATTTGTGAACATGGATCAACAGGGAAGTTGTCATGTCCGAGTCACCGCCGAATATTCGGTCACCCACTCCCGAAGAGATCCGTGACCTCGCCGAGCAGCACCACATGTCGCTTTCGGACGACGAAGTCGCCGACTTCGCAGCGATCATCGAGGGGATGCTCGAGGGATACGAGCGAATCGACCAACTGTCGGCCCCAACGCCGGAGGTACAGTACCACACGCGTGATCCGGGGTACAAACCCGGCCCGGAGGAGGACCCGCTCAACGCGTTCGTCCGGACGTGTGAGGTACAGGGTGCCGACGACGGTCCACTAGCCGGCTACGAGGTCGGGCTCAAGGACTCGGTCTCACTGGCGGGCGTCGAGATGACCCTCGGTTCGAAGTTGTTCGAGGGGTACGTCCCCTCCACGGACGCGACGATCGTCACGCGACTGCTCGATGCCGGGGCGACGATCACGGGGAAGCTCAACATGGAGGATATGGCGTTGTCGGGGAGTGGCGAGCTCTCGGCGACCGGGCCAGTGCTCAACCCTCGCGACGACGACTACATCGCCGGCGGCTCGTCGAGCGGGAGTGCAGCTGCGGTCGCGACCGGCGATGTCGACGTGGCCATCGGTGGCGACCAGGGCGGGTCCATCCGGATCCCGGCCGCCTGGAGCGGAATTGTCGGTCACAAGCCCACCCACAGTCTCGTACCCTACACCGGCGTCGCCGGGCTCGGCCGGTCGTTTGACCACGTCGGTCCGATGTGCTCGACCGTCGAGGACTGCGCGCTTCTGCTCGACGTGCTCGCGGGCGCCGACGGACTCGATCCCCGACAGGGTGCGGTACCGACACAGCAGTACAGCGAAGCACTGGGAGTTGACCCGGGGGAGATAACTGTCGGTGTCCTCGATGAGGGGTTCGGCCACGAGCAGAGTGAGTCCGGCGTCGACGAGACAGTTCGTGGCGCGCTCGATGAGTTCGAGACGGCTGGCGCCGAGGTGACCGAGGTCTCGGTGCCGATGCACCTCGATGGCCTTCCGATCTGGAACGCGATCGGTCTCGAAGAGATCACTGCAACGGTCAACGCCGAGTGTGTCGGCCACTACGGGAAGGGCTTCTACGATATGCAGTTCGCCGACGCGTTCGGCCGGGCTCGACGTTCCCAAGCGGACGACTACCTCACGACGATGAAGCTCACGCTGATCGCCGGACAGTACCTTTCGGACGAGTATCGCGGACACTACCACGCGAAAGGGCAGAATCTCGCCCGAAAGCTCACGGACGCCTACGACGAGGCGCTTGCGGACGTGGACGTGCTCGCGATGCCGACGACGCCGCAGACCGCCCACGAGGTCGACCGTGATATCTCGAGGGTAGAGGCGATCGACCGAGCGCTCGATATGCTCTCGAACACGGCACCGTTCGACAACACCGGTCACCCGGCGGTCAGCGTCCCGGCGGGACAGTCCGATGGCCTTCCGGTAGGCGTCATGTTCGTCGGAGGCACGTTCGACGACGCGACCGCGCTGGCGAGCGCCCACGCGTTCGAGCAGCACGTCGAGGTGACGATCTAACCTACTGGCCGTGTCGAACTCCTCGAGTGGAGACGGATTACGCGTGCGCCGGTAAGTACACAGAACCGATCCGGCACAGTATCACTCTACATATCCGAGCTCACGGAGATCATTGAGTACTTCGTCGTCCCCTATCAGCTCCTCGATAGCCTCATCGTGGTCTTGGTGACGTTGTTTGGCCAGCTCTAACAGTTGGCGAGCGCTCCGGATCTTATACAACGCGTCAGAGTCGTCGATGTCGTTCGCTGCGCCATCAAGCAATTCGTCGACGGTATCAAGCGCTTCTCGAACCACAGACAGCACCATGCTACTCTTCTCAATATTTTTTCCGATCATCCAGCTCCGCTCAATCTAATTGGGAATTCAAAACGAGGTCCTCCGATAGCTTCGAAGCACCTTCCTCTCGGTTGATACACACATCAACGAACGGAAACGAGCTGCCGAATACAGGGAGTTCACCCACCGCGAGCGAGCACGGCGAGCGAGCGGGCCAAGGAACCCTCGAAGCGCGGCCCCGCCGCGCTGAGGGGGTGACGCAGTGCTTTCGATCCACATTTTGCAAGCGAGGAGCCGAAGGCTCCGAGCGCAGCAAAAGGGGATGGGCAACCCTACTCACCGGCAGTTGCATCACAGCAGTATCGAACAAGTGGGACCTCAGCAATTATCTTTCCAGACGGGAATCCGGTGCTCAGAGACCGGGGGCGTAGAGGGCGTACAGGATGGACAGCATCCCCGCTGCGGTGACGAGTGCCGCCACCAATCCGGCTTCGAAGATAGACACCTGCAGGAGCTCGAAGAGTGCGCCTTCGAGAAGGCCGCCGAGCCCGACGAGTGTGAAGCCGACCGCGACGTACAGAAGCAACCGCGCGCTGTGTCGCTGGTACCCGCGATAGGCTTGGGAGGCGATAACCAGCGCTAACACGGTCGTGAACAGTTTGGCGATGACGAATAACGTGTGTTCCATGGGTCAGTCCCCCCGCATCTTCTCGAAGATGGCCGTGATCCGGTCGGCGGGGTCCGGCCGGACGTCGATCTGGACGTCGAAGCCCTCCGCGTGGAGGAGGACCTCGATACGTTCGAGACGGGCCTCGTATTCGCTGTAATGCCGTCCCCCGGGATCGACGTGCGTGTACTCCTCGAGGAGCCCTTGTTCGAGAAGACGGCTAACGCGGCGGGAGACGGTTGGACGTGACATCTCACATTCCTCGCTGAGTTCTCTCGCGGACAGCCGCTCCGTCTTCGTCGCCACGAGGATGTCGCGAGCGTACTCGTCGTCGAGCGTAGCGAAGACTTCCGACGGGTCGGACTCCTCGGTCACACTCCCCTACTCGCGACAGGAGCGTAATATAGCCCTCCGATTTTCTGACTCAGAACGCCGGCTCGCCGTTATATCGTCTCTTCCCGCCTACTGATAGTTGAAGGTGCAATAATTATGTCCACACTCGACACCGGCATGAACCAACTCGAGAGCAAAGTCGGCGGTCTGACCGTCGGCGGGAAGGTCCACAGCCTGAGCGCGTGGTTCGTGCTCGCGCTCCGCCTCATGATGGGCTACGCGTTCGCGTACTCGGGGTTCGAGAAGATCACCGGTGAGTTCGCGGCCGGCGGATACCTGGCGAACGTCGCCGCGACGAACGGGAATCCCCTCGCGGGGATGTTCGCGTGGATGGGCTCGACGCCGTGGTTCGTCGAGTTCGCGAACGTCGCCGTGCCGTGGGGCGAGCTGTTCATCGGCCTCGGCCTCCTCGTCGGTGCCGTTGTCCGCCTCGCGGCGTTCTTCGGCGCGCTCATGATGCTCATGTTCTACTTCGGGAACTGGGACATGGCTCACGGGTTCATCAACGGCGACTTCGCGTACATGCTCGTGTTCCTCGCGGTCGCGGCGTTCGCTGCCGGCCGCATCCTGGGACTCGACCAGTACATCGAGCAGTACGAGGTCGGCGGCGAGGCGCTCGTCGAGCGCTACCCCGCCCTCGAGTACGTCCTCGGGTGAACCGTCCTCCCCTACTCGTTCAGGGCTGACGCCGTTCGCTCCCTGAGGGAAGGGGTTCCTGATTCAACGACGCGCCCCTGTCCGCCTCAGACCCGCAGGTCGGACAGGCGTGCTCACGAACCCACAATGGTTTCTCCGTCCGATCAGGCGAATATGTCAATAATACAATAAGTCGGCGTCGCTTTCGGGGCTGTTCGTCGCCGACTGCTCTGTCGTCCCCGGTTCTTTTCTTTCATGGCTCGCTTCGGATACGGACGGCAATGGAGTTGCGAGCACCTCGTCGGGGCGACCGACACGAACTGGCAGTCGACTGTATACGGGCGGGGATTGAGGCGGCACATCCGCGGAACGTCCTCCGTCGAACCGTCGGTCTGGAGGGGGAGGCGCTCGTCGTCGACGGCGAGCGCTACGACCTCGAACCGTTCGAGAGGGTGCTCGTCGTCGGTGGGGGGAAGGCGGCCGCGGGCGTCGCCGACGCGCTGGAAGCCGTCCTCGGGGACCGGATCGACGCCGGCGCGATCGTCACGTACGACCCGAACGCCGGCGACAGGATCGACCACCTTCCCGGGGACCATCCCGTACCGAGTCGCCAAGGGGTCGAGAGCACCCGACAGGTCCACGACCTCCTCGCCGACGCCGACGAACGGACGCTCGTGCTCGCCGTCGTCACCGGCGGTGCGAGCGCGCTCTTGCCGGCGCCCGTCGGATCGGTGTCGCTGTCGGACCTCCGAACGACGACGGAGGCGCTGTTGGAATCCGGGGCCGACATCTCGGAGCTGAACGCCGTCCGAAAACACCTTTCGACGCTCAAGGGCGGTGGACTCGCTCGCACTGCCGCCCCCGCGACGGTCGTTTCGCTCGTCCTTTCGGACGTCGTCGGCAACGACCTCGGCGTCATCGCGTCGGGCCCGGTCTCCCCCGACGAGACGACGTTCGACGACGCGCTCTCAGTGCTCGAGCGCCATGGCCTCACAGTTCCGGACTCGGTCGGCGAACGGCTCGAACGGGGCGCGAGCGGGGAGGTTCCAGAGACGCCGACCTCCGGCGATCCAGTCTTCGACCGGGTGACGACGCACGTCCTCGCCGACGGATTCACCGCGCTCGACGCCGCAGCGGCGACCGCGCGGGATCGGGGTCACACCGCCTGTGTCCTCTCCTCGCGGATCCGCGGCGAGGCCCGCGAAGCGGCCAAAAGCCACGTGGCTATCGGCGAGGAGGTCGTCGCGACCGGGAACCCGGTCGCCGGCCCCGCCGTCGTGCTCGCCGGCGGCGAAACCACCGTCGACGTTCGAGGCGACGGTACGGGCGGTCCGAACCTCGAGTTCGCGCTTTCGGCGGCGCTCGAACTGACCGGGGGGTCCGTGCTCGCGAGCGTCGACACCGACGGAAAGGACGGCGGGACGGACGTGGCTGGCGCGCTGGTCGACGCTGAGACGGTCGAAGACGCCGGGATCGCCCGCGACGCGCTCGCCCGGAACGACGCTGCGACCTACCTGAAATCGCGGGATGCGCTCGTTCGGACGGGACCGACGGGCACCAACGTCAACGACCTCCGCGTGCTCGTTGTGGACGGCGACGACTGACGCGTGCGGAGGTCAGCTCAGCACTTGATGGCGTCCGTCAACGTCGACTCAGCCTTCCGCGCCTGATGGACTCGATGCTGAACTCACCACGAACCGACTGTCCAACGAGATCTGTTCTCGCGGAGGATCCCACGAGTCGCGGCGGGCGTACATCAGCCAACCGCTACGCCACCGGTTCGCCGCCCATGCGGATATCGGTAGATCTCGAATCCACTGTAACACTGATCTCGAATCCACTGTATCGCTATCGGGAGTTTCCGTGCCTGCAAGCGGATATATTCGAACTCCATATATCTACAAAGAACTTACTTCGGCCAGAGTGTTATGTCGAGTATCCTGTCAGGTGACGCTCGCACGTATCCTCTCGAAACGGCGCGGTAGGCGCCTTCGACGGCCGGATGGCTCGTGTCGAGACCACTTCACAGTACGCCTATTAACGCCTCATGACAGACTCAACGCTCACAACCCGTGCGCTGGTCCTGACTGCTGTGATCGTGTTCGGCGCCTTCGCGGGCACCGTCGTGTTCGCAGAAACGACCGCCGCGACTCCCACGACCTCGGCCAGCACAGCCGGCGACGCGCCTGCGGCTGGAGACGTCGCTCCAGCGAGCTCCCCCGCACGCCCAACCACCGGGCCCGGCGTCTCGGATCGCCCCTCCGGTCTCGTCCAACGAGACGGTGACAGCGAGGTGAACCTCTCGGCGAGCTCCACCGAGGTTCCACAGGGCGGGATCGCCACCTTCACCGTGCAGCTGAACGACTCCGGGAGCTCCGCGACGGTAGTCATCGGCAACGAGAGCGACGACGGCTACCAGGCAAACGTTTCAGTCACCGACGCCAACGACGACGGCGTCGTCGCCTTCGCGTTCAACACGTACGCGGCGGGCACCACCTCGGCCGACAACGTCGTCCAGTTGGTCGGCGACAGCGGATCCGACCGAATCACGTTCGACAGCACGGAGAGCCAGACCGAGTTGGCTTCGCTCCTCGACACCGGCGACTACCTCGTTGCGGTCGGAACGGACGACGACCCCGCCGACGTGCTCGAAACACCCGCGTTCATCGGGACGCTCTTCGTTACCGAGCGTGCGGAACCGTCGCAAGCGCTCTGGCGGACGACTCGGGACACGCTCTCGGACGTCCGAGAGGCTGCCGACAATGAATCCCGTTCTGCTGTGACGACCGTCGGCGACGCCATCGTGAGCGAGCGACTGACGCAGACAGACACGCTGGCGTTCACACCGAACGGATCGAACAGCGATGTGCTCGTCGCCCGGCTCACCGTGCCCGGCCTGTCCGGAGTGCTCGGCACCGTCAGCGGCGGTGAGGTCACGGACGAGTTCAGCGCAATCATTCAGCCGGACAACGCTTCAGATGCCCCGCTCCGCGTCGTCCTCGAGGAGCAGGATCCGGAGTTGAATCGAGAGCCCGTCACGCTCGACCTCGGCGAGGCGCTTTCCGCGGGAACGGGGATCGACGACGCGCTCACGGTTATCTACGTCAGCGGAGACACGTACTACCTGTTCGTGGACTACGATACCGTGGCCGCCGGCGTGTTCGACGGATCGGCTACCGCCTTCGAGGACGGCGACGAGATCGCCGTCAACAGTTCCCTGCAGGACGCTCGCCTGCTCGACGTCGACACGAACGAGACGGATGTTGCGGATGTCGCATCCCGGTATCGGACCGCCTCGGCGAACTTCACGCTCGAAACGGCCGAGGGGGGCTTCGACCTGAACGATGACGACCTCGTGACGGCGACAGCAGGAGAGAACGCGACGGTCGCCGGAACGACGAACGTCGCACCGGGGACGGAACTGACCGTCGTCGTTCGTTCGACCGGCGAGACGCAGTCGTCGTTCCTCGAGAGCCAGACGGTCACCGTCAACGGCGATGGGACCTTCGCCGCGACGTTCGATTTGAGCGCGCAAGTTCCCGGAGACGAGTTCGAAGCGAGGGTCACACAGGCGCCCTTCTCGACTGCCTCGGACGGAGTGATCGTCGAGGCGAACGAAACGGAAGCGTCAGCAGCGGGGGGATCGAGCGTGCCGTGAGGCACGCGGTTCGGCGTCACCAGTGGTTACGGTCCCGGTCGGTTCCCGGGACACGTCCCCCGATCAGTTCCTCGAAGCGGGTCACGGCGCCGTGAGTCGTTCCGAGGGCGGCGGAGCCATCGCCGGGCCGACGAACTGTGCGAGACGGACAGCGGGGTCTGCCGAAATCCGCGGATGAGGGTAGAGTCGGAATGGGTCGCTACGCACGGGGAATGTGTCGGCTGGCGAGTACTCCGCTGCGGAGTTTCGGGTTTTCGAGCGAGAGGGAACTCCGGAGGGAATCACGTCCGATACTGTTACCGAACGTATATATTGTGGAGGCTGGATACTGATCCGTTAGGATGGCCGATCAGATCCGCGTGCTCCACGTCGACCCCGAACCCGAGTCCGCGGCACTGATCACGGAGTACTTCGAGCGCAACGACGACGTCGCCGTCGAAACCGCTATCGACGCCGAGTCGGGACTCGATCTGCTCGCGTCGACGCCGGTCGATTGCGTGGTATCCGAGCAGGTGCTGCCGGATCGAACCGGAATCGAACTGCTCGAACGGATACGCGAGGACCACCCGCAGCTTCCGTTCGTTCTCTCCACCGACGAAGGGGGCGAGCGTGTCGCCAGCCGAGCGTTCTCGGCGGGCGCGACCGACTACCTTCCGAAGCGGGCGGGGTCGGACCGACACGAACGGGTCGCCGAGCGCGTGCTGGCCGCGGTCGAGCGCGTCCGTGCAACCGACCGACCGGCCGCGGACGTTCGACGCGACGCGCTCGCGAGCGACGTGAACGAGGCGCTCGTCAGAGAAACGACGGCGGCCGACGCGGCAGACCGCGTGTGTGAACGACTCGTCGACGCCGGTCCGTTCTCGTCTGCCGGCGTCGGGACGGTCGACGCCGAAACTGGCGAGGTCTCGTTCGAATCGCTTGTCTTCGGCGACCGCGATCCGTCGACAGACCGCGAGGAATCGGCCGTCGGAGACGTGGGCGACGCGCTCGGGTCTGCCGTCGGAGAAGCCGCAAGCGCCGCCGTGGAAGACGGTGGCGCCGTCGTGCGGACCGTCCCCGGTCGTGACGAGGAGTCGGATCCCGGCGAATCGGAACGCGGTGACCCGGGCGAACCGAGCGCTCGGTCCGACGCGGGTGCACGTTTGAGCGTCGTCGAGTACCCACACACCGTCGAGGAACTTGCGGCGGTTCCGATCGAGTCGACGGACGCAGTCCACGGCGTCCTCGTGGTCACCGCCGACCGCGCCGGTGCGATAGGGCGACCTGAGCGGGCATTGCTTGAACGGCTGGCGGACAACGCCGCGCACGCGCTGCGGGCGTTCGAAACCAGAGCGCGACTGCACGAGGAACGCGACCGGCGCCGGGCACTGTTCGCCAACGCCCCGAACCCGGTCATCGAGGGTGAGATCCTCGACGACGAGGAAACCCATCGCATCCGGGCGGTCAACGCGGCGTTCGAGGAGACGTTCGGGTACGAGCAAACCGAGGTCGTCGGGGCGGATATCGCCGACGTGGTCGTTCCCGCCGAACGGATCGCCGATCACCGAACGCTCCGGTCACGGATCGCCGGGGGCGAGTCGATACTCGAGGAGGTCGTCCGCGAGACGGCCGACGGCGAACGGGAGTTCCTGCTGAGCGGGATCCCGTGGGGAACCGACGGCGAGATCGCCGACGGCTGGTACGTATGGCACATCGACATCTCCGAGCGGAAGCGTCGAGCGAACGCGATCGAGGAGCTCCACAAGGCGACCGGGGCGCTCGTCGAGGCAGCGACGGCCGAAGCGGTCGCGCAGATCACCGCCGACTCGCTCCGTGACGTCCTCGATCTCCCGTTCAACGGGGTTCACTTCTACGACGAGCGCGAGGACGAACTCGTTCCGGTCGCGTGGACGGACGAAACCGAGGAGATAATCGGCCAACCACCGACGTTCGCCTCGGGAGAAGGGATCGCCGGTCGGACCTACGAGGGAGGTGAACCGCGCGTATACGACGACATCGCCGACGAGCCGCAGCGATACAATCCGGAGACGCCGATACGCAGCGAGATGGCCCTCCCCCTGTCGGAGCACGGCGTGCTCCTCGTCGGGGCGCCCGAACCAGATGCGTTCGACGATCTCGACGTGTCGATGGCACAGACGCTCGCAGAGCACGCCACCGCGGTGTTACACCGCATCGAGCGCGAGCAGGTGCTGGAGGAACTCCAGGACCGGACCCGTCGCTTGATGCAGGCGTCCACGCGGGAAGCGATCGCGGAGATCGCCGTCGAGACCGCCAACGAAACGCTCGGGGCGCAGTTGAGCGGAGTCCACTTCGCCCGCGGCGGTGGGCGACAGCTCGAACTGGCGGCCCACGCCGACTCCGTCGAGACCTCCTTCGACGAGCTCCCGATGTACGAACGGGGAGTCGACGACGACCCAGCCGGCGCGTTCGTCTGGGACGCGTTCGACAGCGGGGAGCAACGGTCCATTGACGACATCCGAACCCACGAACGGCTCGCCGCAGAAACGCCGAGCCGGAGCGTGATCGTCTATCCGCTCAACGAGCACGGCGTGTTCATCGTCTCGTCGACGGAACCGAACGCGTTCGACGAGATGGCCAAGACGTTCACCGAGGTTCTGGCGACGGCCGTGGCTGCCGCGCTCGATCGGGTCGAACACGAACGGGAACTCCGCAGACAGAACGAACAGCTCGACGAGTTCGCCGGGTTGATCTCACACGATCTCCGGAACCCCCTGAACGTCGCCCAGGGACGGATCGCGTTGGCTCGCGAGGAGACGGACACCGACCACCTCGACCCGGCGGCGAGCGCGATCGACCGTGCCCTGTCGCTACTCGAAGAGTCGCTGACGATCGCACGACAGGGGCACGACGACAGCGACGTCGAACCCGTCGAGCTCGCGTCGGTCGTCTCGGAGTGCTGGACGCACACCGACACCGCCGAAGCGGAGCTGACCGTCGAAACGGAGCGGACCGTTTCAGCCGACCCGAGCCGACTCAAACAGCTGTTCGAGAACCTGATCAGGAACGCGGTGAAGCACGGCGGAGACGACGTCAGCGTCACCGTCGGCGACGTTCCCGGCGGGTTCTACGTCGCCGACGACGGCCCCGGGATCCCCGCCGATGACCGCGACCGCGCCTTCGAGGTCGGCTACACCACCGATGACGAGAGCACGGGATACGGGCTGTACATCGTCAGGGAGATCGCGAATGCACACGGCTGGGAGATCGGGGTCGCCGAAAGCGAGACCGGCGGGGCGCGGTTCGAAGTGACCGGAGTCGAGGGCACCGCTACCTGACGACTTCGTGCCTCGGTGAGGACACCCGGTCCGATCCAAGCACCGCTCGGTGTCCTACTGGCCGCGGCGGCGCTGGCGACTCGACGGTGGGGGCGATACCGATCGCGCGCTCGACACTGGCGGAGCAAATATCGGATGGGCGATGGCCGATCGCCCGTCCAATGGTGGTGTCAACTGAGCCGAACCCGATCGAACCGCGGATCGTGTTGGCCCGATCGTTGATGTGCGACATCTCCGGTAAATGTTGTCGATATCTTCGCGACCGACCGCAACTGTCCCCTCGCCCGTATCGACTATCGATAGTCTCGTCGCACCGCCGGATCCAGCCTTCCGAGCGCTCGCCATCTCGATCCGCATCACGTTCCGCGGCCGCGTAGTTGAAGCCGCGCAGGACCCGATACCTGCGTATGTCGCCCCGAGAGAGGGACTGGGACGAGGCGGCCGTCCGCGACCTCCACGCGGATCTCGTCGAACTACACGGCGCCGTCGGCGCCAGCGACGCCCACGGCGCGGACAGCGACGCCGATCCCGGCGAGGGCGTCCGGCAGTTGCTCACGACGATCCTCTCGCAGAACGTCGCCGACGCCAACACCGAACGGGCCGCAGAGAGCCTCTTTTCGGCGTACGATGACTTCGACGCCATCGAGTCGGCCACGGTCGACGAACTCGCAGCGGTGATCCGCGTCGCCGGCCTCGCGGACACGAAAGCGACGCGGATCCAGCGCGCGCTCGCGGCGATCCGCGAGGAGACGGGCGGGGCGTACTCGCTGGCGTTCCTCGACGCGATGGCGACCGAGGAGGCGAAGGCGTGGCTCACCGACATCAAGGGCGTCGGCCCCAAGACCGCGAGCGTCGTCCTCAACTTCCACTTCGGCAAGCCCACGATGGCCGTCGACACGCACGTCGAGCGCGTGTCGAAGCGGTTCGGGCTCGTCCCCGAGTCGGCGTCGAACGCCCGTGCACACGACGTGCTCGACGCGACGATCCCCGACGAACTCATCTACCCGATGCACGTGCTGCTCATCGAGCACGGACGGACCCACTGTGCGGCCCGAAACGCGGACTGCGACAACCCGGTGTGCGCTCGGTACTGCGACTGCGACTGGTGTTGACGGCGGCCGTCCACTGAGACGCGCGGCGAGTCAGGATTCGCTCGGGTCCCCAGGCTCCTCACGCTGTGAGACGGTGAGTACCGGAACGTCCGACGAGCGGACGACCTTCTCCGTCACGCTGCCTATCAGATACCGGTCGAGCCCGCTGCGACCGTGGGTCGCCATGACGACGGCGTCGGCCCCCGTCGCATCGGCGTGGGCGATGATCTCCGAGACCGGCGTCCCCTCACGGATCGTGCGTTCGACGTCGATTCCGGGGGGGAACGCGGTCGCGACCCGCTCGACGGCCTCCTCGGCGCGCTCGCGTTCGGCGTCGACCCACGCCTCCGCGGCGACGCCCGCCGAGGGGCTCTCGAATCGGTTGCGCGTGTCGACCACCGAGAGCACGTGCACCGTCGCGTCGAAGGCTCGCGCGATGGTGGATGCATGCTTGATCGCGGCGTCGCTGCCGTCGCTGCCGTCGGTCGGCACGAGCAAGTCGTCGTACATTCGTTCACGAGTATCTCGGCCGGGGAGAAAAGCGCTGGTGACTCGGAGACGAGACGGAGGCCGATCCGTTGGTATCGCCGTGGCGATCAGGCGATCCCCGTGGCCATCCCGAACAACGCGAGCGAGATGACGGCAAAGAGCACTCCCACGCCCGTCTTGATCGTCCCGGTGTCGACGGCGGTGGAGACGTAGGGCGCGATCTGGCCGCCGACAACCGTCGCGGGGACGGTGAACACGACCATGTTCCACGGGACGTTCTGCAGGTCGAGGGCGTGGCCGACGTCGACGAACGCGCCGCCGAACACGTGCACCAGCGACGCGACGACCGCCGTCACGGCGACGACGATGTGGTTGGTACCGATGGCGATCCGAACCGGAACGTTCGTGCGCAACATCGAGATGATACCCAACTCACCGATCCCGAAGCCCGCCAGCCCCTGGAAGGATCCGCCGACGCTGTAGTTTCCGAACCGCTCGAGGTAGCCCGCGCGGTCGTACGTGTACTCGTTGCCGTCGTTGTCGACGCGCGTGACGAGGCCGTCCGCGTCAGTCTCGACGCCCGCGGGGCCCGGCTTCGCCGCGTCGTCGGGGAGGTCGCGACCGCTGCCGTCGGCGACCGCACCGGCGTCCGGTTCCGCCTCGACCTCGCTATCGGCGTCATCGTCCGAGTGATCTCCGTGGCCGAGATCGGTCGAGAACAGCAGGTACGATGCTGCGAGCAGTGCGATCCCCAACAGCGCGTAGAACACGGTCTCCGGGATGACAAACGAGGCCAGCGCGCCGCCGACGACGAACGGGAGCCCGCCGACCACGAGCGAGACCGCGAGACGGCGATCGACGAGGCCGTAGCGGACGAACGCCAGCGCGGAGCTGGAGAGCCCGAACGACTCGCTGACCAGCCCCACGAGGACGATCTCCGAGGGTGACAGGGGCTGGGCGACCAGCGGGAACAGGAAGATGAGGAACGGGACGAACAGCGCCGAGCCGCTGATCCCGACCGTGTTCACGATCGTCGCCCCCAACATGAACACCGGGAGGAGCCACCAGTACTCCACCCAGTAGCTCGTTCCGGCGTCCGCGGGCGTCGGTGCCCCGAAGTAGACCCCGAGAACGAACACCACGGGCGCGGTCAGTACGAACAGGTGTTGATACCTGAGAAACGTCTCGACGAGCTCGTCAGTCGTGGACGAAGTCATGGTATAGGTCGAGGATCAGCGTCGCCGTCACTCGGACGAACCGCCGGAGTGACGTGATTTGGTTGTACACGTCGTCCGGGGAGGATGCTATTTAATTGCAGAGGTTTCGGTCGTCAGCGGCCCGAGTGACCAAGTCACACGGTAAATAAAACGAAGCGATCGAGATCGATCGAGTATGATAGATCTGTCGGGCGAGCGGGCACACCGATCACTGGGTGACCCCCAGTCGCTGGCAACGGCGGGCAGATTCTTGTGCGCCGACCGCGAACCGCCGGACGGTGACGATGTGTACAAGACGAGTCCCGACGCCTTCGGCAGGCCGACACCGTCGACTCGCGAGCGGGACCGGCAACGGACGCTCCGGTCGACGACGATTCGGGGTGGATAATGAGCGGTGACTACGACCCGGCCGACGGGGCGGTCGACCGCGACGGGTCACTCGGCGGCGACGCGCCCGTCGACAGTGACGCGGCGTTTGACGGCGGCGCAGCGCTTTCGGGGCTGTTCGCACCCGAGCGCGTCGCGGTCGTCGGCGCGACCGACCGCGAGGGGTCGGTCGGCCGAGCGGTGACGGAGAACCTCCTGGCCGAGTTCGACGGCGAGGTCGTGCCGGTGAACCCGAGCCGCGACGAGGTGTTGGGCCTGCCGTGTGTCGGGTCGGTCGCGGACGCCGACGCGGACATGGCGGTCGTCGCGGTCCCGCCGGGGGCCGTCATCGACGTGGTCCGCGAGTGCGGCGAGTCCGGCGTCCGGAACGTGGTCGTGCTCACGGCCGGCTTCGGCGAGACCGGAGCCGAGGGCGCCGACCGCGAGCAGCAGCTCCGGTCGGTCGCCACCGAGTACGGGATCAACCTCGTCGGACCCAACAGCCTCGGCGTGATGTCGAGCCCGCGCGGGCTCAACGCCACGTTCGGTCCCGACGCGCCGCCCGCGGGCGGCGTCTCGTTCATGAGTCAGTCGGGGGCGTTCGTCACGGCCGTCGTCGACTGGGCGAAAGACGAGGGGATCGGCTTCAAGGACGTCGTCTCGCTCGGCAACAAGGCGGTCCTCGACGAGACAGACTTCGTACGCGCGTGGGGCGACGACCCCGACACCGACGTGGTCGTCGGCTACCTCGAGAGCATCGACGACGGTCGTGCGTTCGTCGACGCCGCCCGGAGGACGACCGACGACACGCCCGTCGCGGTCGTCAAGTCCGGGCGCACCGACGCCGGCGCGCAGGCGGCCTCCAGCCACACCGGCGCCATCGCCGGCTCGGACCGGGCGTACGAGGCCGGCCTCGACGCAGCGGGAGTGCTGCGCGCGGAGTCCGTCCAGGAACTGTTCGACGCCGCCCGCGCGCTCGCCGGCGGCGACGTGCCCGACTCCGACGGCGTCGCCGTCGTGACGAACGCCGGCGGCCCGGGCGTGATGGCGACCGACGCCGTCGGCGACGCCGAGCGCCTCCGGCTGGCGAGCTTCAACGAGGAGACGGTCGACCGTCTCGGCGAGGCGCTCCCCGACGAGGCGAACGTGTACAACCCCGTCGACGTGATCGGCGACGCGAGCGTCGACCGCTTCCGCGAGGCGCTCGACATCGCGCTGCGGGACCCGGACGTGGGCTCGGTCGTCGTGATCACCGCGCCGACCGCCACCCTCGACTTCGGCGAGCTGGGCGAGATGATCGCCGACGCCGCCGACGAGCACGGCGTCCCGATGGCCGCCTGCCTGATGGGCGGGCAGCGACTCGCCGACGCCGGCGACGTACTGCGCGAGCGCGGGGTCCCGTCGTACTTCGACCCGGCGCGCGCGGTCGGCGGGTTGGAGTCGCTGACGGAGTACCGCGAGGTACGGGGGCGCTCGTACCCCGAACCGGAGCCGATCGACGCCGACCGCGAGCGGGTCCGCGAGATCCTCTCGTCGGTGACCGAACGATCGGACAACCGCCTCGGCGTCGAGGCGATGGAGATATTCGACGCCTACGGCATCCCGACGCCCGAGGGAGCGGTGGTCGACGACCCCGCGGAGGCCGAGCGGGTCGCCGAGGGGATCGGCGAGGAGGTCGTGATGAAGATCGTCTCGCCGGACATCCTCCACAAGTCCGACATCGGCGGCGTGAAGGTCGGGGTCCCGGTCGCGGAGGTCGCCGACGCCTACGAGGATCTGGTGTCGCGGGCGCGCAACTACCAGCCCGACGCGACGATCCTCGGCGTGCAGGTACAGGAGATGATCGACCTCGACGACGGCGTCGAGACGATCGTCGGCAGCCACACCGACCCGCAGTTCGGTCCGTTGGTCATGTTCGGGCTGGGGGGCGTGTTCGTCGAGATCATGGAGGACACGACGTTCCGGCTCGCGCCCGTCGGCCGCGACGAGGCCGCCGAGATGACCGAGGAGATCGACGCCGCGCCCCTGCTGCGGGGCGCCCGCGGGCGCGAGGCGGTCGACATCGACGCCGTCGTCGACGCCGTCAGGCGCGTCTCGCAGCTGGTCGCGGACTTCCCGAGCATCGTGGAACTGGACGTGAACCCACTGGTCGCGACGCCCGACGGGGTCCGGGCCGTCGACCTGCGACTCACTGTCGACCCCGAGGAACTGGAGACCCAGTCATGAACCCGTTACTCGTCACATCGACCGCCGAGAGCACCGGCAAGACGGCCGTCGCGCTCGCGCTCGCGCGCATCGCCGCCGACCGCGGGCGCGAGGTCGGCTACATGAAACCGAAGGGCACGCGCCTCGAGAGCGTCGTCGGCAAGACGCTCGACGAGGACCCGATGCTCGCGCGGGAACTGCTCGGCACCGACGCCGAGATGCACGAGATGGAGCCCATCGTCTACTCCCCCACCTTCATCGAGGGGGCGATCCGCGGCCGCGAGGACCCCGGGGAGCTCCGCGAGCGCATCGCGGAGGCGTACGACGGCCTCGCCGCGGACGCCGACACCATGTTCGTCGAGGGCGGCGGCGACGTGCGTACCGGCGGCGTCGTCGACCTCACCGACCCGGGCGTGGCCGAACTGCTCGACGCCGACGTGCTCCTGGTCGCCGAGTACGGCGAGCCGGGCGACGTGGACGACCTGCTCGCGGCCGTCGACGACGTCGGCGACCGGCTCGCGGGCGTCCTCTTCAACCGCGTCGACGACGCCGTCTACGACGACGTCGACCACGACGTCATCCCGTTCCTCACGAGCCGCGGCGTCGACACGCTCGGCGCGCTGCCGCGCAGTCCGGAGCTGGCCGGCGTGACCGTGTCGGCGCTGGCGGACGAACTCGGCGCGGAGACGCTCGTCGAGGGCGACGACGACGCGCTCGTCCAGCGGTTCCTGGTCGGCGCGATGGGCGCCGAGGAGGCGCTGCGGCACTTCCGGCGCGCCCGCGACGCCGCGGTCATCACCGGCGGCGACCGCTCGGACATCGCCACGGCGGCCGTCGAGGCCAACAGCGTTCGCTGTCTCGTGCTCACCGGCGGCCACCGGCCGTCCGGGTCGGTGCTCGGCAAGGCGAAGGAGGCCGGCCTACCGGTGTTGTCGGTCCCCTCCGACACGCTCACCACGGTCGATCGCGCCGAGGACGTGATCCGAAGCGGTCGGACGCGCGACGCGCGGACGGTCGAGGTGATGCGCGAGCTGCTGGAGACGCATGCGGACGTCGACGCGCTGATCGGCCCGGGCGAGTGATCCGTCGCGCGCGAGCGGCTGGCGGAGTGGTCGGAGGGTCACACCGGGCCGAAGACCGAGATGCCCGCCGGCGACCCGCTCGATCGGTGATCGCCCGGCGACGCGGTCACGCTGTCGGCCCGGTCCCGGACCCCGCGTCCGTCGCGACTCGCGGCTACTCGAACGCGTCGAGGCTCGACTGACCGGCCCTCGGCCCGCCCTGGGAGTCGCCCCCGCCGTCGTCCTCGGCGCGACCGCGGCGCGAGAGCGAGAGACGCCGCCGCACCGCCGGGTCGCGGGCCGCCTCGTCGGCGCGGTCGGCGAGCGCGTCGAACCGCTCCCGGGCGGCCCGCCGGGCGGACTCGAACTCGACGATCGGTCTGGGGTAGTCCTCCCCGATCTCGACGCCCAACTCCGACTGCATCGACAGCGGGAGCTTCTCCGGCCGGTCGAGGTGCTCCGGCGGGACGGGGGCCAGTTCCGGGACGAAGCGGTGAATGAACGTCCCGTCGGGGTCGTTCTCGCGGACCTGCTTCCGGGGGTTGTAGATCCGGACGGCGGCGACCCCGGTCAGCCCGGTCTGGTACTGCCACTGCGTGTAGTTGATCGCGGGATCGGCGTCGACGAGGTGCTCGTAGAAGTGGTCGGCGCCGACGCGCCACGGTTGCCGGAGTACGTAGCCGAAGAACGACGCACACATCGCTCGCATCCGGAAGTTGAGCCAGCCCGTCTCGCGCAGACAACGCATCGACGCGTCGACTAAGGGGTAGCCAGTCCGTCCCTCCTTCCACGCGACGATGTGCTCCTCGTCGCGTGTGTCGCGGTTCAGCCATCTGAAGACGGGGTTGACAGCGCGCTCGGTCCACCCGGGCCAGTCCTGGAGCTTCTGTGTGTAGTGACGGTTCCAGTAGAGCCTGTCGCGAAACAGCTCCTTGCCGCTGCCGTCGGGGGCGTCGTGTTCGAGGCGGCGGAACGTTTCCCTGACGGAGAGACAGCCGAACCGGAGGTACGGGGAGAGCCGACTGGTCCCGGTCTCGGCGGCCGCCGGCGACGAGATGGACTCCGGGTACTCGTGGATCCGGTCCAGGAAGCGGTCGAGCCGCGCCAGCGCCGGCGACCGACCGCCGACGGGAACGGACTCCTTCGCCGGCGTCACGTCGTGGGTCGCCTCGATCCGCTCGACGCTCGTCGCGGGGTCGACGCCGTGGCTCCCGAACCCCGACTCGTCCGGGCCCAGGGGGTCACCCCGGAGGTACGACTCGACGTGCTCGGCCCATCCGTCGCGCGGGTCGTCGACTCCTCTGCGGATCCCGTCGCCGTCGACGTACCTGACGTCGAGGCGGTCGGCCGCGCGGTCGTCCCGGCGCCGCCCGTACCGGCTCGTCGCGTCCGCGGTCGCGACGACGTCCCATCCGGCGTCACGAAACCGCCCCAGCACGTCGATCGGGTCCCGTGTGCGTACACGAGGACGGTGTCGCGGTCGGCGTACTGATCGCCGAGATCCGACAGCGACTCGTGGAGGAACCGGCGCCGAGCGTCGCATGCGAGCGCGTCGCTCCCGTAGAAATGCGGGTCGAAGACGAACAGGGGGCAGACGGTCTCGTACTCCCGAGTCGCGTACGCCACCGCGGGGTGGTCGGGGACACGCAGGTGACGCCGGTGCCAGAGGACGCACGCCGACTCCTCGGCGACGGTGGGAGGCGAGGGTAGGCCTCCGGGGTCGTCCGGGTCGTCGCTCATCGTCAGGATCACGGGCGAGTGGGTGTTAACGTTCACTCCGATCGACGCGCGTCCCTGCCTCCCGCTCGGAACGTTTTACGAGCCGCATGTGTTCGTACGGATCGAACCATCGATGACGGTCGCCGATACCGTTCGAGTCGGACGAGAGTACGGGCGAACAACGTTCACACGAGCAGCGGTCCGACGATGGGAGTCCAACGCACCCTCCACGTTCCCGGACCCGGCCCGCCCGGCGGGAGCGCCTCGGGCGCAAGACTGCCTCGTGAACGTCACCGGCGCCCGCGAGGGCGAGGTCGACCTGTGAGCGAGGAGGAGCCGAACGCGCCCGACGCCCCCGATCTCCCGGACCGTCCCGCCGAGGCGGCGAGCGCGACACCGGAGCCGCCGCGGGCCGATCGTGGCGGCGACGCCGACAGCGGGACCCCGGTCCATGCGGTCGGGATCGGTCCCGGTAACCCGGAGTATCTGACCGGGCGCGCCGGTCGCCTGCTCCGCGAGGCGGACGCGGTCGTCGGGTTCGAGACGGTCGTCGACTACGTCGCCGACGAGACGGACGCGGACCTGATCTCCTGCGGCTACCGCGACGAGCCGGAGGCGCTCGGGCGGTTCGCCGAGCGCGTCGCCGACGGCGCTCGCGGCGTCGCCGTCCTGATGGGCGACCCGAACCACTCGGGCTACCAGTTCCTCGGCAAGGTCGAGTCCGCCGTGGACGCCCCGGTCGAGGTGGTTCCCGGTGTCTCCAGCGTCCAACTCGCCGCGAGCCGCGCGCGGACGCCGCTGGAGAACTCGACGTTCGTCACCCTCTACGTCCGCGGCGACGTCTCCGCGGACCTGACACGGATGAGCCGCGACGCCGGGGACCGCCACCTGATCGTGATCCCGCGACCGTACGACTGGATGCCCGAGGACGTCGCCGCGCGCCTGGTCGGCGCGGACCCGAGTCTCGACGCGCTGGTGCTCGAACGCATGACGCTGGCGGACGAGCGGATCACCCGGACGGAACTGGGAGCGCTCGCGAAGGGCGCGGGCGGCGACGGCGCCGACGACACGGCCTTCTCTGACCTCTCCGTGCTGGTCGTCCGGAGCTGAGCGGACTTCCGGGTCCGGGTGGCATCAGGTGTCGTCCGTTAAGCCCGATTCGAACGTGATCACGACGGCCACCGAGACGGTGAGGGGCCGACCGTCGACTGGACCGACTGGATGAGAGCCCGTCCCCGACCGATCGGCGTCCGCGAGGGGCGTCTCCCGGGGACCTGTTCGTCCCCAGGGGGCGTCACGGAGCCGCGGGGTGTCCTCATCCGAGCACGTATCGGAGCCACGGGTACCGCTCGATAAGCGTCTCGCCGCCCACGTCGTACGCCTCGATGTACTGGTCGACGCCGAGGATCCGACCGGCGCCGAACGCGGCGACCGAGAGGAACACGAGCATGTACGCGAAGTCGCCGTTGATGTAGCCGTGGGAGATGTCCCAGTTGCCGAGGTAGAACAACAGCATCATGAACGCGCCGAAGAACGCCGCCAGCCGGGTCAGACCCCCGACGAGCACGCCGAGCCCGATAAGCACCTCCCCCCACGGCACGGCAACGTTGACGAGGTCGACGAACCACTGCGTGCTCCCCATCGCGACGAACAGGTCGGCGACGGGACTCCCGTTCGCTGGCGGCGCGTTCTGGAGATAGCCGGCGGCACTGAAGCTGCCCGACAACACCTTATCGATGCCGCTCTGGAAGAACGCCAGTCCGATCATCAGCCTGAGCGCGAGGATGAACCAGACGCTCAGCGTGTGCAGTTTGCCCTCCGCGGTGAACCCGCCGATCGTGCTTCGGAGCGTGATCTCTTGTGTGGACATCGGTCGTTCAGAATCAATTATAATATATAAATTCTTTCACTTTACGGGGTCAAGTGAGAGGTACCCGACGAAGGTTGTCGGAGTATCGGCTCCCTTAGCGTCTCTCGTACTCGGAGGGGCGCCCGCGTGGAGGCGATCCCGATGGTCGGTCGCGGTCACGGGGCCGTCGAGCACGCGGGTCGACCGCTCGCTACGATCGGCAGTGGACATAATACGGTCGTAGAACCGACGGTCGTACACTTCGAGTCCGAGTATGGCGACGTTCTTCGCGGAACCGGATTCGAGAGCGGATGAACGCTTGCCGTCGATGGCACAAATGCGACGAACCAAACGTATTTGAACGACGGAGTCGAGGTCACGGTAGACGCAGATGGACCTGACCAGCAGTCAGCGGGAGATCCTGAACGCCCTCGTCAACGGGTACGAGGCGACGGAGTCCCCGATGCCGGCCACGGAGATCGCCGAGGTGTGTGACCGGCACGTGGGGACGATCCGGAACCTGATGCAGATGATGAAGTCGCTCGGGTTGGTCGAGGGCGTTCCGGGATCGGAGGGGGGATACGTGCCGACGGACGCCGCCTTCGCGGCGCTCGACCGCGACCCGGACGGGGACGAGAAAACCGAGACGCTGGGGCTCGCCCACGACTACGACCGGGTCTCCGTCGCCGTCGAGTCGATCGACTTCACCAACGTTCACCACCCCGAGAAGTGTCGTGCCACGGTGACGTTTCGGGAATCGGTCGCCCGGTTCAGTGTGGGCGATCCGGTGATCGTCGGACCGACCCCGAAGTCGGGACTCGCGATCACCGGGCAGGTCGAGGCGACGGACGAAGGGCGTAACGTTCTCCATCTGGACGTGGCCGAAATGGAAGCGCCGCTGGAGCGGTAGCAGGAGAGTTCTCGCCCGCGAGGGGACCCGTCGGACCGCGGGGATATCCGCCCGCGAGGCTTCTCGTCGGCCCGTCAGTCGTCGGCGTTCGGTTCCGTCCGCGAGGGGGAGCCGATCGTCGGCGGGTCGATCTTCAACTCGAGTTCGTGGAAGTAGCGTCGAGCGTCGTCGCCGGCGGTCGTCGGCGGGTGTCCGCGACTCCGCTCGGACGCGACGTGTCGAGCGGCGCATCGACGGACGGTCTCTCGATCCGCGTCGACGGCGTCGGCGGTCGATTCGATACCGACGTCGCGGTCGACAAGCCGGGCGAGGATCGCATCGAGCGTGTCCGCAGAGACACTCCCCGGCGCTTCTCGGTCGTCCTCGAGGGGAGTCGCTCCCGAGCGACCGCGGTCACGACGGTCGGAGCGATCTGGGACGGCGACGGAGCGGCCGAGCTGTCGGTCGATCGCCGCCAGTTCGCTCGCGTACGTGGCGCCGAGCGGTCGGAGGTCGGCCGCCGCGTCGCCGTATCGAGTCACGCGTCCGAGCAGGGTGTCGGTCCGGTTCGTCGTTCCCACGACGAGCCGATCGTCGGCGTTCGCGACGTAGTACCGGCACGCCGTCCGGACCCGCGAGACGAACTCGGCCAGATCGGCCGCGCCCGCCCGCTCGGTGATCCGGACCGGGAGCGTCGCCTCGAGTTCGGTGACGAGGGGTCTGATCGTCACGCGGTCGAGTTCGATCCCGAGGTCGTCGGCGATGGACTGTGGGGCCGGTTCGGCGATCCCGGCCGCCTTGTGACAGGGAAGGTGGAGTCCGCGGACACGCCCGGGTCCGAGCGCCTCGACCGCGACCGCGGCGGCGACGCTCGACTCCCGCCCGGCACCGAGGTCGAGGACGACTCCCTCGGCGTCGGCCGCGTCGACGCGGGACTGAACGAGGTCGACGGCACGCGCGGCGATCGTCGACGCCCGACGGTCGCCACCGACGAGCGACCGGGCAACGGCGTCACCGGTTCCGGCGGGGGTGTCCGCGACCCGACGGGACGGCACCGGCGGCCGCTCCCGCTTGTGATCGGACCGACGAACCCGATCCAGGAGCCGCGTGACCGTCTCACGATCGACGCCCGCCGCCTCGTCGATCGGCGCCGGCGGGGCGTCCGGATCTGCGTCCACGAGTGCCCCGAGAACGCCGTCGAGCGTCTCGTAGGACGCCCCGAGATCGGCCTCGTCGGTCTGTCCGGGCCAGAATCCCGCGGTCGGCGGCCTCGAGCGGATCGGCTGCGGCACGTCGAGGGAGGTCGCGAGCGCCCGTACCGATGTCTTGTCGTACTCGCCGAGCGGATGTAGGTCCGCGGCATCGTCGCCGTACTTCGTGAAGTAGCCGAACAGCCGCTCGGTGCGATTGCTCGTGCCGACGACCATCCCGTCGGACGCGTCCGCGACGAGATGTGCACACGCCATCCGGACGCGCGCGGCCAGGTTTCCGACGGCGACGGCGTCGCCGTCGGCGGCGATCCGCGGGGCGACGTACCGCTTGAACACGTCCAGCGCCGGCTCCAGCGGGACGGTCGCGTGGTCCACGCCGAGCGAGTCGGCGAACGAACGCGCGTCGCTCGTGTGTCGCTCGTCGGTCGTGTCGGTCGGCATGATCAACGCCGTCACCGCCGAGGCGCCGAGAGCTTCGACCGCGAGCGCCGCCGTGGTCGCCGAGTCGACGCCGCCGGAGAGGCAGACGACGGCGTTCTCCGCGTCGAGCGTGTCGGCCGTCTCCCGGATCAATTCCACCGACTTCGAGCGGAGCCGTTCGGGACGACCGGTCCCGGGGCTGTCGTCCGTCCCCGCCGGTTTCCCGAGGCGTTCGGCGGCCACGCTCACTCGGCCCCCGGTTCGGCGTCGTCGTCCCCGGGTTCGGCGTGTCTCGCCTCCGGCGTCGACTCGCGTGGCGGGAGCTCGTACGCCACGCTCGAATGGATCCAGGCGTCCACCTGATCGCGATCGTAGACGATCACGCCGTCGTCCCCGAGCGAGATCCGATCGTACCGGTGGGTGACCGGCGTATCCGTCGACCCGCCATTCCCCGGTGGCTCCGCCGTCACGGCGATCCCCCCGAGAACGGGGTCGTCGGAGAGGGTAGCCCACGGAGACTGATATCGGCATTCATGTCGTTTATTCTCGAACGACCACCTGTTATTGAGATATCTGGGCCACATACGGCGATTTCGACGAACTGATTTCCGAACTTCCGACAGAATCGTCCACAGTTCATACGACGAACGCGGATCCACTCCCACATAGTACTTTCGAGAGAAATGATGATATTGTACGAGATCAGTAAGTGTCCTAGTATCTGTTTACGCAAATACTCAAATGTATGTTCGACTTCTCCGGTTGTTTTTGGGTTTTTGGATTGTCGGAAGTCATTCTCTCTCGGCGGTGGGGTACGGAGTGCCGATTCTCGTCGTCGGCCACGCCCCGCTCGCGTCGAGTGAACCGCCACAGAACCGCGTGAACAGGCGATTCCTGCTCTCAAACCTGCGTGTCGATTCCGGCCGGTGAGTGTCGGCCGTTTCCCCGCATGATACTAGCAGGATAACACTTAGTACGCATGAGTCAGGAATACCGTTCAATGCCGCTCCGTCCCGTCGATCGCGACGTTCTGGAAGACATCTCACAGGACATCACACAGTCCAACTACGGGTTCCTGTACGTCGACCGCGTCCGCGACGATCTGAAGGATCAGTATCAGAGTCGGGAGAAACGTCGGTTGAAGGCCCCGAAGCTGTCGAACTCGGACATGAAGGAGGCCCTTCGTGACCTCGCCGAGGACGAGAACTACAGCCTCGAGCGGATCCGGTCGGGGGTGTTCTACTGGGACCCGTTCGGGAGCGGCACGCGCACGGGGATCACGGAGCGTCTCAAGGGCGTGTTCCGCGACCAGATGGTCGTCACCACCGAGGATCTCCGGAAGGCGTTCGATCTGGCGCACGAGGACGCGGACTTCTTCGCCTCGCAGTTGCGCCGCCAGAACCTCGTGATGCGCATCGCCGCCGGCAGCCGGGACTACTACTCCGTCGGCTCCCGGCTGAAGGAGGAGACCGGCGAGGACGACCTCAAGGGGAAACTCAAGCGGCGGTCGACCCACGGCAAGCTCTCGCACGGACAGCTGGAGGAGGCGATCTCGGTGGCCGCCACCTCGGACGTGATCGGCTACCTCCAGGGCGAGGGGCTCATCATCGACATGGACGGGGAGTACCTCGTCCGGAGCGCGCTGGACGAGTTCGCCGAGAAGCTCGCCGACGACCTCGGGGACGACGTGAGCCGGGCGTTCGACGACGCCGGCAACGTGATGCCGACCGGCGAGTACGACTCACTCGTCGAGTCGGAGATCGAGGTTCGCTCGAACGTCCTCGCGCACGTCAGGTCCAGCGGCGCCGACGTCGATAAGCGGGACGTCGTCGAGGCCGTTCAAGACGAGTACGACGAGGAGGGCGACCCCCACATCGAGGTACTCGAGGCGCGCAGCCTCGCGAAGGCCACCGAGCCCTTCGAGCGAATGGTCGAGGCGAGAGCCGAGGATCTCACGCGTCCCCTGTTGCAGGACCTGACGGCGGCCACGGCCGACTCGCTCAAGTCCGAGCTTCGCGAGGAGATCGAGGAGCTCCACCTCACGACGAGCGACGCCGGGAACGCGTACGCACGGACGCAGGTCCGTGAACGCGGCGAGGAGCTGATCGACGAGCGGTTCTGACCACTGAACATCCACCCCACCAACCACCTATCGAACCCAATGCGCTACACTAGCTTCGAGGAAGACGAGGAGTCCGGAACAGTTGTCGCCCGACCGAAGAGCCAGACCGACTCGGCGGTCAGGTTCGAACACGGCTTCGCCGACTGGGCCGACGAGGACAGCGGCAACTGGGAGGAGCTGCTCGCTCACCTTATGGAGGAGGTCCTCGGGGGCGAGGACCTCTCGATCGATCAAGACGGCAACGCGGTGATCGACGTGAACGACGCCGCGGAGACCCTCGCGGAGAGCGAACACGCCCGTAGCGAGGACTCCGCACGGGCCATCATCGACTACCTCGGGCACAACGACATCGTCACGATCGAGCAGTCGACGGTGACGGTGCTGCGGCCGCCCCACACCTACGACGAGGACGAGATGGACCGGGCGGTGAAGATGTACAGCAACTGGGCGGCGGCGTTCGACACGCTGACGGAGCGGATCGAAACGGCGGTCGGCCGCGTCGAGGAGGCGCAAGAACGGCTGAACTCGCGCGCGGAGGACACGACGGACGTGACTGAGCACCTCCAGAACCTCCGCGAGTCGCGCGAGGAGTACAAACAGGAGATGCTCTCGATCGCGGGCGACCGTGACATCGACGACCTCGGCGAGGAGGAACGCCGGAAGTTCGATCACGCTCGTGAACAGTATTACCACTACGACAACCTCGTCGAGCAGGAGGAGAAGCAGGGCGAGACGATCCCGAACCCGAACCCCGACCAGATGGACCTCGGGGAGATCATCAACCAGCTCGAGTCGACCAAGGACCAGTTCTCGATCGAACAGGAACGCCTCAGGGACCGGATCCGGACCCAGCAGCTGTGGCCGACCGACGCGGTCGCCGCCTCCGAGCAGTTCACGAACGTGCTGTCGGCGATGGGCAACGTCGTTCCGAAGCAACAGCGGATGGAGGAGGAGGACGCGCAGAACGTCCTCGACGACCTCCGCGGGAACTCCGACGAGCTCGCACAGATGAACGAGTCCTCCCAGGAGATCACCCAAGGGGAGACGGAAGCCGAGACGATCACGGAGCAGTGAGCATGACGATCGGGGCTCCGCCACGGCCGGCTGTGGTCCCTACGGCGGGATCCGACCCGTCGGGTCGGGATACGGACTCCCGCCTCGGGGCGGGACCGCGAGGCGTGAGGTAACACCGTGTCACGTCCGACGAGCGCCGGCCCGTGGATCGACCGCGTCGCCGTCGTTGAGGAGACGAGCGGACGGGTCCTCTCGTGGGCGGAGCCGCCGACGCCCGGGGAGGTCTGGTCGGAGATCGCGGCGTTCGACGCCGCGCTACGAGGGATCGGCGACCTCTTCGCCGACGCGCTGCCGCTGCCGGTTCCGGCCACGGCCGACGACCCCCGCGTCGCGGAGGCGGTCGAACGGGTGCTCGTCGCGGCGTTCGAGGGGGAGGACCCCCCGGAGGCGGCGGTCGAGGCCGCACGCGGGACCGATCGCCTCGGCTCGGATCCCGCGGACGGTCGCGCCGTACCGCTGGCCACCGTCGGCGGGCCCGTCGCGAACTGGTTCGTGCTCGTGCCGGTCGTCGCCGACCGACTCGAGGCGGCCGCCGAGCGCGTCGAACGCTGCGCCGGCAGGATGGAACTCCACGGCCGCGCGGACTCGGCGGCCGCGTTACGGGACGTGGCGGGCGCGCTTCGTGACACCGTCGCGACGGTCCGGAACGTCGCCACGCGGACGCTGTGGCTCAATCCGCCCGACGGCCTGATCGACGCGAAGGAACGGCAGGTGCGCGAATACGTGACCCGAACGATGAACGCCTACAACCCAGTCGCATGACGAGTGTCAATCTCACGCCGATCACGAAGGAGGACCAGCCGACCTCCCACGTCACCGTCGGAGAGAGTCAAATCAACCCGAACGACGACACCGCACGGGTAACCCACAACGGATACACCGTGGCTTTCGAACTCGACACCGAGGAGGACGGCTTCGCGAGCACTATCAAGAACAAGGCGTACATCAACTCGGAGATAGCTCAACTGTTCGATGGTATCTCGCGTTCGAACGACTTCGTGGTCCGATCCGTTTCAAGGGACGAGGTCCCGGTGTGTGAGTCAGCGACGATACGGATACCGGAAGGTGGAGACGAGGAACTCATCCCGACGCTTCGGAAGCAGGAATCGATCATTCATCCGATCAGGGAGGGACGCCTGATCGACGGCACGGCAGTCTCCTTCGAGGTGGTCGGGATGGTTCCATCCGAGGCGGCAGTCCGAGTGACAGACAGGACGAACATTACCGTTCGTACTGTTTCGGATGACGAGGGATGGGATCCCGTGTTGTCCTCTGAAGAGGATCGGGCAGTAGCCAGTCGATCCACCTCGTCGAGTACGACTGAGGAGCCGGAGTCAACGACTGTACAGGACGACGAATTAGACCAAATTCTCCATCAGTTAGAATCTGTCACCGACCAGATCGATATTTATCGACAACGCCGTCGGGACAAGCGACGCTCTGACGAAGAGATCGACGAGTCGAAACACGAGGCAGTGATGGAGGAATTGCGCGAAGGGACTGAAATCCTCCTGTCGGCAGTCGATGATATAGTTAGGGTGGTACCGGAGGAAACGCACCTAACTAAAGACGCACAGTCAGTTCTCGAGGAACTCAGGAATTCCTCCCAGGAACTGGTGGAGATGGACGGGAGCGAAGAGACGATCGCGGACCTCGACAGCGAGGAAGAGGAACAATGACGAGTGTCAATCTCACGCCGATAACGAAGGAGGACCAGCCGACCTCCCACGTCACCGTGGGGAAGAGCAAAGTCGGACCGGGCGCGAACATCGCCCGCGTCCGTCACGCCGGCCGCGAGGCGTTCTTCCGGGTCGACACCGAGGAGGACGGCTTCGCGAGCACGATCAAGAACAAGGTCTACCTCAACAGCAACGTCGCGACGCTGTTCGGGGGCATCAACCGAACGAACGACTTCTACGTCGACACGGACGTGTCCCTCGGAGCGGTCAGGGCGTGCAAACGAGCGACGATCTACGCCGAGGGCGTCAACGAGGAGGCTCTGACGTCCGCGCTCGCGGAGCGGCAGTTCCTGTTGCATCCGATCCACGAGGTAGCGGACATCGGCGGCGAGCGCGTCGAGTTCGTCGTCGACGAGTTGGAACCGCGTGGGGCGACGACCCTCAGAGTCGACGAGGACACCGAGTTCGAGTTCCTCGACGAGCCGCCGACGAACACGGGCCCGCCGCCGGCCGCAGGCGGCGGTGACGGCGGTGGGGGTGGCGGTCCCGGCGGCGACGGATCGGGGGGCGGAGCCGCGGGCGAGGAGGAGGAAGCCAACATCGACATCACGCCCGAGAACCCGACGACCAGCTTCGAGGAGGACGTCGCCGGCCTCGAGGAGGTGAAACGGACGGCGGAGATGATGCTGTCGCTGTTCGAGCCGGACGTCCGCGACGAGGTGGTCGAGCGGTACGGCGAGGAGTTCGCCGACCGCGGCGGCGGAATGATGCTGTACGGCCCGCCCGGGTGCGGGAAGACGCTCGTCTCGGAGGCGATCGCCTACGAGGCGAAGCACAACACCGACATCGAGGACAGCTACGGCGAGGTCGTCTTCCTCGAGGTCCGCGGCAGCGACGTGGTCTCGAAGTACTCCGGCGAGTCCGAGAAGAACGTCCGCGCCGCCTTCGAACAGGCACACGAGGCGGCCGGCGACGGGTTCGCCGTCCTCTTTTTCGACGAGGTGGAGACGCTCATCCCGGACCGCTCGGACGACATCCAGCGCCACGAGCGCGCGCTGACGAACGCGTTCCTGCAGGAGATGAACGACGTGGAGGACAACCTCCTCGTCATCGGCGCGACGAACATGCCGTTCAGCATCGACCCGGCGGCGACCCGTCGGTTCCCGATCCAGCAGTTCATCCCCCAACCCGACGCCGAGGTGATGGCGGAGGTGTGGCGCACGTCGCTGGGGCGTATCGGCGAGGAGCTCGGTGAGGGGGCCATCGCGGAACTCGGCGAGGCCTCGATCGGGTACACCCCCGCGGAGATCGCGGACCGGATACTGGGCTCGGAACTGCAGCGCGAACTCATCGAGAGCGTCATCGACGGCGACGCGATCACGCCCGACAAGGAGTATCTCATGGAGAAGCTCGAGGAGTCCGAACCCAAGACGGTCCGTCAGTACGTCTCCTCGACGATGAAGCAGGCCTCCGAGCTGGAAGGGTACCCGGAGATGAAGCGGTACCTCGAGGAGCAGGCCCAACAGATCCGCGAGGAGAACGCCGCCAGCGGGGAGTCGGCCGGGGCGCCCGACGGTGACACTCCGGCAGCGACGGGGAACGAGACGGGGGCGGAGTAGCCGTGGGTGACGCCGGCTCGGACCCCGAGCAGTGGGGCGATTCCCCCGCCGACGAGGACTCGGACGGCTGGGGAGACCGGGCGAGCGACGACGCCGGCGACCTCGATTCCGGGTCCGTCGAAGGGGCGAGCGCGGCGGACGTATCCGAGGAACCGGGCGTCACGGCGACCGGAGACGTAGCGCGGGACGATGCGACGCCGGACGACACGCCGCACGATGACGCCGACGGGTCGCAACCGGACGCGACCCGCGAGGCGACGGTCCCCGATCGGTACGTGCAGGTCGACGCCTTCGACATGCCGGAGGTCGCGGCGGCGGACGCGGGCCTCGGCGTCATCGCCGTCGCGACCGCGGACGGCCGGATCGATCTCATCACGTCGGGCGACCGGCGGCGCGTCACCCGCAGGGAGGGCGCGATCGACGTCGCCGTCGCCGACAGGGTGTACGCGCTTACCGACACGGAACTGGAGGCGTTCTCCCACGCGGGGAGCCGCGTGTGGGGCGTCGACGTGACGGACGGTCGCTCGGTCGACGCCGATCCCGACAACGATCGGGTGTACGTCCGGACCGGCGACGGGGAGTTCGTCGTCCTCGAGGGTCGGACCGGCATCGAGGCCGGCCGGTTCGACCAGCCGCACGCCGATGTCGCCGAGTCACCCGCGGTCGCGGTCGCCGACGGCCGGCTCGCGGTCGCCTCGTGGTCGTTCCTGACGGTGCTCGACTCGTCCGGGAGTCTGCTCGACGAGCAGACCCTCTCCGGCGCGGTCACCGACGTGGGGCTGCTCCCCGGGCGTGCGGTCGTCTCGCTGAAGGACGGCCAGCTCGTCGGGTACGAGGGAGACGAGCGGCTGTGGGGCCTCGACGGCGACGCCTCCTGGCTGGCGGACGCCGGGATAGCGGCGCTGGCGG
>ENA-ORDC01000330-ORDC01000330.1-marine-metagenome-genome-assembly--contig:-NODE-330-length-50252-cov-5.974988_pt1 | contig 50252 bp, 54 predicted proteins | sample MGYA00237783_ERZ508515 | MGnify/ENA primary metagenome ERZ508515 (study PRJEB26186, sample SAMN06268792) | marine metagenome | isolation source: Eden Landing Ponds, San Francisco, CA, USA | place... | reverse complement strand
TGTAACTGGTCGAACGCCGTTGCGAGGTCGGCCACGTCGTCGTCGGTTTCGCCCGCGAGAACGCCCCGCAAGTCCGTGACAGACGTGATCGGCCGCACGACCACGTCACCGTCGTCCGTGCGGACGAACTTCACTCGCCCCGGCGTCTCGATACCCAACTGCTCCCGGAACTCCTTCGGGATCGTCGCCTGTCCCCGGGAAGAGACCGACACCACCTTTTCAGATCTCTCCGAACTCATACTTTCTCTCGTTATTACTCAATCCGGATCACGCATAAAATCGTCGCCGTTGTGACCGTCGAAAACCGCTTCGCCGGGAGCGTCGCGTCGTCAGGTGTCGCCTGCGGTCCCGTTTCCGACGACGTCCGTCCGCGGGACCACGTCGATCGTCGTCTCCGAGCCGATCGCCGTCCCGCCGTCGACGGCCTCCACGCGGAGGACCACGTCTTCTGGGGCCGCACACCCGCAGTTGACGAACTCTTCCCACTCCTCGCCGACGGCGACCGGGCCGGCGTGGGCCCACCGCAGATAGCGGCGGTAGGTCGGCTCGGCCATGTTCTCCCGGAGCCACTCGCTGTCGGCGATCCACCAGTCGTCGGTCTCGTCCGGGTCCGTCTCGGGCGAGCGAAACGAGACGACGACTCGCTGGGCCTGGTTCTCGACGGTCGCCGGGTCCGTCGTGTTGACCTCGCGTCGGTCGAACGTCCCCATCAGTCCTCGGTCCCCGCTCTCCACCGGCAGTCGACGCCTGCCCTGGCGGCACTCCCGGCCATTTACTCGGTGTAGGAGCCGACGAGCGCTCGGAGCTCCTCCTCCGCAGGGGCGCCGACGACCTCTTCGACCTGCTCACCGTCGGCGAACAGGACGAGCGTCGGGACACCCCGAACGCCGTAGGAGCCGGCGAGTTGCTGGTTCGCGTCGACGTCGACCTTCGCGACGGTCGCGTCGGTCTCGGCGGCCAGCGTCTCGACGATCGGCTCGAGCATCTGACACGGCCCACACCAGTCGGCGTAGAAATCCACCAGCACGACATCGCGGTCGTCGATGACGTCGTCGAGTGCGGCCGTTCCGTCGACGTGGATCGGTTCATTCGTGGGAGCGGTGCCGGCGTCGGCAGCGGTATCGGTTGCCATCAACGGCTCGTAGGTGCCGGGGCGAATTAATATTTTTGGGTAGAAGACACAATACTATACAATCTAATCCGTGCAACTCTGACGGTCGCGCGCGGTCGTCCGAACACGAACCGGCGTGGAAGTCGGCAGGAATCCCGAAACCCGTCGGAACACGGGACCGCTATGCGAGGAAAACGGAGGAGTTAGCTTTCGGCGGCGGGGGCGGAGGTCTCGGACTGTTCGTACTTGTTCTCGAACTCCTGGATGAGTTGGCCCATCTTCGCGTACCAGTCGTTGAGCATCCGCTGCATGTCGTCGGTGATCTGCGCGGGGTCCGTCGGCGAGTAGACGTGGTAGTAGCCGCCCTGGTCGTAGTTGATCTGGTCTTTCTCGATGAACCCGGTCTGGAGCAGCCGCTGGACGGCACGGTAGGCGGTCGAGCGTTCGCGGTCGACCGCCTCGGCGATTTCGTCGACGGTCAGCGGTTCTTCGGCCTCGACGAGCGCCCGGAAGCACTCCTTGTCGAGCTCCTTGAGCCCGTGGAAACACTCCAGCAGCCCCTCACACTCCATGTCCCGACGGAGCTGCTCGGACATCGAATCTGGCATTGGTATCGGTCCCGTGTACGTATCGCCCGGTTAAAAGACTTTTGCACGGATTGCACAATTTCGCGGAGATCAGTAAGGACGAGGAGCGGCTCGCCGCGGAAACGGATCAGTCGGCGGCGGCTGCCCCCTCGCGACGCGTCATGCGGAGCGAGGAGATCGTCGTGTAGAGGATCGCGAGCGCGACGACGACCGCCGCGCCGATGACGAGCACCAGCCCGAGCAGCTCGAGCGCCGGGTTACCGATGTAGGAGCCGATCTCCCCGACACCGACCGCGATGGCACCGATCAGGAGCATGCCTCCGAAGTAGATCTTGATCCCGTCGGCGTTGACGACGGCGGTCGCGGCGGAGCCGATCCGGGCACCGAGCGCGCTCCCGAACAGCAGCGGCACGACGATACCGAGGTCCACGCCGCCGCCCTGCCCGTAGAGATAGCTCCCGAGACCGCCGGAGAAGACGATTTCGAAGAGGTCGGTTCCGACTGCCACGGGGACCGGGACACCGATGGCATAAATCATCGCCGGCATCCGAATGAAGCCACCACCGACGCCGAGAAAGCCCGACAGCAGGCCGGTCGTGAAGGCAACGGCCGTGATGACCCACGCGGACACGCGGATGTCGCCCCGGAGGGTCACCATCGGGGGAATGCGAACGGTCTGCTGAATGGTCCGGGCGATTGCGGGAATTTCGTACTCGCTGAGGGCTTTGTCGGCACTCTCGTGGTCGATACCACCACCATCGCCCCGGAGCGCATCACGAGTCACCATCGCTCCCACGCCACCGAGGAGGACGACGTAGGCAACACTGATGACTCCACCAGCGAGCCCGAGCGATTCGAGGTAGTAGACGGAGGCACGGCCGGCCTCGATGCCGATGGTCGTCCCGGTAATCATAATCACGCCGAGTTTGTAGTCGACCTGCCCGAGGTCGTGGTGTTTCAGCGTGGCGATGACGGCCGTTCCGAAGACGAAGGCCATTCCGCTCCCCACCGCAACAGTCGCCGGGTAGTCCAGCATGAGCAGAGCGGGGGTGACGAGGAACGACCCGCCCATCCCGAAGAACCCGAACAGGACCCCGACGACGAGCCCGAAGACGACGAACAACGCCAGCAACTCGGGACTCGTCCCAAGGATGCTACCGAGCATGTTCATCACCCCCGACGAGGAGTTTCATCAGTCTGGGCCCGAGGAGTCGCTCGAGGCCGCCGTACCCGACGTAGAGCACGATTGCCTCGAGTAGAATGACGCCGATGAGCAGGGCCGTCTCTGGGTCCCAGGAGGGCAGCGCTAGTCCAGCCATCTGTACCTCCCGCTGTACCCGCAATCAGTCGTTCGGCATTCCCACATTTCTGTTCACTCTTCCCTACCGGGTTGGCGCTTATAATGGTTATGGGATAACTGCACAATACTATATTCCGGTAACCTCCGCTGCACCATCGATAACTTATGGGTGACGTATGTGAATTGCCGGGCTGTTAATGGACCCACAGTCACGGGGACCTGGATTCACTGGTGGCCGGACAGTTGCGGTTCGCTCACGCGTGGCCGGACACTTGCGGTCCGCTCTCTCACCCCCGCCCGGCAACATAACCATAATGGCCTGGGTCGCCGAAGTAGCCCTATGAGAGCACTGTACGCGACCGACCTCTCCGCCGCGAGCGAGGCGGCAATCGAGAACGAAACCGGTTTCGGGTGTCTGCGCCGCATCGGCATCGAGACGATTCATCTCGTGACAGTCGTGCCGGCGAACGTCCACGCCGGAATGCCGGGGCTGGACTTCGAGGGGAACCGCCGGCGTGCACTCGACCGTTATCGGGAGGTCATCGAAGCCGCCGGCTTCGACGTCGAAACCCACGTGGTCCGAGGGACGCCCTATCGCCGCATCAACGGGCTCGCCGAAACCGTCCAGGCTGACATGTCGGTGGTCAACTCCCGGGGGCATAGCCCACTGGAGAATCGCATCATCGGTTCGACTGCCAGAAATCTCGCCCGGACCACCGTCGTTCCGTTACTGGTCAATCGCGTCGAGCGGGCGACGGCAGACCCCGACGTCCGCCGCGAGCACCTCTTTCGACACCTCCTCTTTGCGACGGACTTCTCGGAGAACGCCGCGCGGGCGTTCGGTGCGTTCTCGTACCTCCGGCACGCCGTGGAGACGGCGACACTCGTCCACGTCGAGTCTCCAAAGGACGAGACCGTCACCAGCGACGGCGGGCCACGCGAGCGCCTCGCAGAGCGGGCGAAGACCCTCAAGGACTGGAACATCGACACGCGAATCGAGGTCCGCCAGGGTGACCCGGCAGACGAAATTCTCGCCGTGGAGGAAGCACACACGCCGTCGACGGTCCTCGTCGGGTCGCGAGGACGAAGCCGCATTCGGCGGCTCCTGCTGGGCAGTGTCTCCGAAGAAGTCGTCGCGCGAGCGAAGGGGAACGTCTTCCTCGTCCCGCCGCCCCGGGCGGTCTGAGGTTCGGTCCGGCCGCCCGTCCTTGCCCGTCTAGAGCGCGTGAAGGGCCGTGATGTAGGCCAGGACGAAAGAGAGGACGAACGAACCGGCCCACGCCCCAACTGTCAGGCCGATTTTTCGGACGTCCACGGCCGACCGGCCGCCGACGGCGGCCCCACTCCCGATGATGCCGCTGACCACGATTTCGTTGAACGAAACCGGGACACCCAGCAACACCGCCACCTGAGCAATCAGAAACGAGGGCACGAGCGCCGAGATGGACCGACGGGGACCGAGCGACGAGTAGTCTTGGGCGAGTGACTTAATCATTCTCGGCGCGCCCGTCCACGACCCGACGAGCATCCCGACCCCGCCACCGACGAGCACGGCGAACGGTGAGAGCAGGCCCACCTCCTCGACCAGCGGAAGCAGGGGCCCGACCGCGAGCCCGACCTGACTCCCACCAGCGGAGAAGGCGACGAGCGACCCGAGGGCGAGTAGCACGCGTCGCAGTCCGCCGGCTTCGTCGCGGGCGACGTCCCACCAGACGACAGCGGCGACAGCCAGTGCCGGGACACCGGTGAGGAAGACGGCCGACGCGATACCGTCGACCCCGAGCAATTCCTGTCCCGCTCGCCGAAAACTCCCCGGTGTGTTGCCCGGACCGAGAAAACTGAACTGGACGTTCACCAGGACGGCACCGACGAGACCGACGAGGAGCGGGATGCTGTACCGTTCGGGGACGTCCGACCGCGGAAGGAGGCTCGCGATGGTGAAGGCGATGCCGCCGCCGAAGACGGGCGTCAACAGCCAGACGGCAGCGATTTGCTGGTACTTCGATGGAACCGGTGTCCCACCGAGTGCGAGACCGACGCCGATGACGGCGCCCGTCACGGTGAACGCCGTCGCAATCGGATAGCCCGTCGTGATACCGACGGCCATTAGCCCGGCACCGAGGACGAGAACCAGGATGACGCCAGCGACGGGGAGGCTAATGTCGCCGACGAGGCCGCTCCCGACGGTCTCCGAGACGTTGCCTCCCTGCGTGATGGCACCGGCGAAACTGAAGATGCCGACCAGGAAGGCGGCCCGCATCGTCCCGATGGCGTTCGCGCCGACGGCGGGTGCAAACGGCGTCGCCCCGCTCGACCCGGCGCCGATGACCCACGCCATGAACAGGCTGGCGGCCGCTGCAGCGACGAAGAGGCCAATGAGGGCAGGGTCCATGGCAACTCGAGTTAGTCTGCACTCGTCGCGGCGGTGTCGCGTGACTGGTGCTGGCTCCGCCAGTATCCCTGGGCGTAGGCGCCGAGGAACATCCCGGCCACTGCCCAGAGAATCGTGACGTTCCCGACGCCGAGGCTGGCGTAGGCCGCACCGGGACAGATGCCCGACAGCCCCCAGCCGACGCCGAAGACGGCGCCCCCGACCAGGACGTTCCTGTCGAAGGGCTTCAGCCGGCGCTCGTACGGGCTGCCCGTGAGCGGTGCGGCGTCCCGGAGTCGGGGCATCACGGCGAACGCGAGTCCGGAGACGACCGCAGCCCCGAACATGACGAAGAGGAGTCCGAGGTCCTCGAACAGGAGGAAGTTCAGGACGACCTCCGGGCGCGCCATGTGACTGAATGCGAGGCCGAAGCCAAATACCAGGCCGCCGACGAACACGAGCGGCCCGAACAGGGGATGGCGGTCCTGGCTCACGGGTCGCACCCTCCGGTCGCTCCCGCTCGCGTTGGTCGAGGCTGTCGAGGCGAACACATCAGGGAGTCACCCCCAGTGCGGCGACGACCTGTGCGGTTCCGATTGCCACGGTCAGGAAGGTCAGGACCCCGACGATGGACGTCTTCGACGCCGACCCGACGCCACAGACGCCGTGCCCTGACGTACAGCCCTTGCCGATTCGGGTGCCGATACCGACCAGAATGCCCCCCAGGAACAGTCGCCACGGCTGGACGTCAGTCGTCCAGAGGGTCACGCCGGCCACCTCGTACAACTGGCCGGTCGTCCCGGCTTCGTACAGCGAACTCGTGAGCAGGCCGGACTGGACCGTGACGGCGAACACTGCCGCGCCCAGGACGATCCCGGCCGTGAAGAGGAGTCGCCAGTCACGCGAGGCGACGTACTGCTGAAATTGGGGCTGGTCGGACACGTAGGAGAGGGTCGACTCCAGGAACGTACTCGCGCCCGCGGGAATGCCGGTGCCGACGTAGATGAGGACCGTCCCGAGGCCGACGAGCAGTCCACCGACGACGTATCGGCTGATTCCGTTGGGAAACAGGTCGACAGCCGCCTGGAGTACCACTGGCTCAGTGACCATCGGAATTTTCAGTCACCCGCGAGGGAGTTCTTGCTTGCTGCACAGTTGTTCGGCCCGAGTTCGAGGGTGAAGGCCTCCTCGTCGTCGACGGTGTGTTGCCCGAGGTTCGTCGCGATGATGTCCTCGTAGTTGGCCGGCCGCGGTGGCATGTCCGAGAGAATCAGGTCGACGAACTCGTCTTCGTCCATCGCGAGTGCGTCCATTGTCTCGACGAGCTTGCCGATGGGTGCGGTGTAGGTCCCGTCCTCGGCCGCTTCGGCGGCGTCGCTGTAGTGAGCGCCCCCGACGAGTGTGTCCTCGCGGAGGGTCAGCACGCGCTCGTGGAGGGACTGATGGAGCATTCGCGCCGCGGCCGGCGCCCCGTCGTCGCCCTCCTCCAGGTCTGGCCGGGCGACACTTTCGACGAACAGCCCGTCCCCGGTCGCGAGGAGGGCGCCGTCGACGAGATAGGACGTCATGCCAGTCGTGTGGCCGGGCGTGGAGACGACCTCGATGGTCGCGTCCCCGACCTGGAAGCTGTCGCCGTCGGCTGCCGTCGTCAGTTCGTCGGCGTAGGTGACACCGCGGTCGACGGCGGCGTCGGGGATGACGCCCTCGACGTCGACAGCGACGAGGTCGCGCACGCCCGAGATGTGGTCGGCGTGGATGTGGGTGTCGAGCGCGTACTGCAGGTCCACGCCGAGGTCCTCGGCATCCGCGAGGTACCGGTCGGTGAACGCCCGGAGGGGGTCGATAATCGCGGCCTCGCCGCCGTCGGAGAGGAGATAGCCCAGACAGCCCGAGGACGGTCGCTGGTACTGAAACAGGGTCCCGGCGCCGTCGTAGCGCTCGACCTCGACGGCGTCGTAGATGCGCGCCCAGCCGTTCATGCCGTCCTCGAGGTGCTCGACGTCGTAGCCTCGCTCCAGGAGCGTCCCGGCGACGAACTCGCTTGCCCCGCCTTTCGCACACAGGACGGTTACCGTGCGGTCCCCGGGAATTCGGTCGAGGACACTGTCGTCGATGTCCGCGTCCAGAAACTCGTAGTACGGGATGTTGAGCGACGTGACGTTCTCGCCGTCGATGTGCCACTCGTCGTACTCTGAGGACATGCGCACGTCGAGCAGTGTCACGTCCTCGCCAGCGTCGATACGCGCCCTGAGCGATTGCGGGTCGACCGACTCGACCTCCACCTCCGGAGTCGGGAAATCGTCGGGGTTCATGATACGGTGGCTTCTACCGGGTGTGCGTACAAAAGGATTACCATAGTAATTCCACCGAGACACAATACTATGGTGTCTGTATTGGTCGCACCATTGCCCAATCCCCTGTGGAGCGTAGGTAGGACGGTTCTCTCGTCGTAGTCTGTGCGCACTCCATTTGCAGTCGTCCCAAGTACCGACAATCTTTTACTCGGGTGGTGGGTATTGTGCGGTAGCTCCAAGACAGACAAAGGGAGCAGATAACCAATGAGTGCAGAGTTCGATATCTCGGAAACGCTCGACGTGAAAGGTGCATCGTGTCCCATGCCAGTGGTGAAAACGAAGGCAGCGGTCGACGGCCTCGACGCTGGCGACATCCTCGAGGTGCTGGCAACCGACCCCGGCAGCATGAGCGACATCGACGGCTGGGCCTCGGGGACTGACGGCGTCGAACTCGTCGACCAGATGGAGGACGCGGACGTATACAGACACTACGTCCGAAAGACTGGGTGACCATGAGTACGGACACACCGGAGACGGTCGCTGATGGAACGCCCACTCGCGCGGAACTGGCCGCGCGTGTCGAGGAACTCGAGGCGGCCCTCGAGGACGTGACGGCCACCCAAGACAGCAAGAAGATGAGCATCGTCGCCACGAAGGGCACCCTGGACATGGCCTACCCGCCGCTCATCCTCGCCAGCACTGCGGCGGCCTTCGACTACGACGTGACCGTCTTCCACACGTTCTGGGGGCTGGACATCCTCCACGAGGAGCGCTCGAAGAACCTTCAGCTCAGTTCCGTTGGCAATCCGAACATGCCCGTTCCGAACGCCGTCGCGGCGGTTCCCGGCATGGACCGCGTCACGACGAAGCTGATGGAGCGAAAGATAGCGGACAACGACACCGCCACCATCGAGGAACTCATCGAAACGAGTCTGGACATGGGCGTCGAGTTTCAGGCCTGCCAGATGACCGTCGACCTCATGGACTACGACGAGGACGACTTCTACGACGGCGTCACGGTCGGTGTCGGTGCCGCGACGGCCATCGAGAACATGATGGACGCCGACATCCAGCTCCTCGTTTGAACAGGTTTCACGCGTGGTCCGCGGGTCCGACCCGGTTTCACGCGTGGTCCGCGGGTCCGACCCAGTTTCTCCCCGGTCCAGTTGGCTCGTGTGCCCGTCGGCAGGAGGCTTCTAGGCTGTCCACGAACCGGGAGTAGCACCTCAATAACTTGGGGGTTAGGGGGAGGCGCGCCAGGTTTTCACGGGGTGATAACTCTCGGCGCGTATAACCTGATTCCGTCCGTCCTTCCATCGAGGTTCGAACCGTGAGTACACGAACCAATCCTCTCGAGGAGTTCGAGCGCATGTTCGAGCGCCTGTGGGGCCCGAGGGACCCCTGGGCCGGTTGAATTCGGGCACCAGTCGGATGCCGGTCGACATAGTCGAATACGACGACGAATTCGCCGTGACCGTCGACCTTCCGGGGTTCGTGCGCGACAACATCGAAATCGACTAACTCCCGCCTGCCGGTTCGACGATGGCACACGGGCCCGAGACGCGCGGCTCCGTGTCGGTGGGAAACCACGCCGGTCCCAAGACTTAATTACATCACTTATATAAATGTACTGTAATGACTCGGGTTCTCCACACGGCCGACGTTCACCTGCGGGAGGACACACCGGAGCGGCTGGCGGCACTCGATGCGTTTCTCGAACGGGCCGCGACCGAGGACGTCGACGTCGTCACTATCGGCGGCGACCTGTTCGACCGACCCGAGAACGTCGACCAACTCCGCCCCGCGTTGCGCAACGACCTGTTCGCCGACCGGGACTTCGAGATATTGCTCGTTCCCGGCAACCACGACGTCGAGGCCTTCCGCGGCGACGTCTTCTTCGGTGAGTCCTGCACGGTCTTCACCGAGGACCCGTTCGACCACTGGACCTCGCCGGACGGAGACCTCCGCATCACCGGCCTTCCCTACCGGGACCGGCCCGAGGACGACCTCCTGCTCGCGCTGCAGGACCGGGAACCATTCGACGGGGCGGAGGCGCTCCTCCTGCACTGTAGCCTGGACGCCCCCTTCGAGGACCAGGAGACGGGAGCGGAGGAGGGGCGGCGCTACTTTCCCGTGACCGAGGAACTGCTGGCCGAACTCGGCTTCGACTTCTATCTCGCCGGCCACTTCCACGGCGCACACGAGGTCTCGCTCTCGAACGGCGGGACCTTCGTCTACCCGGGCACGCCGGCCTCGACGACCACCGCCGAGACGGGTCGCCGACGAGTGGCCGTGCTCGACACGAACTCGGGCATCGACTTCGAACCGCTGTCGACCTATCACCACGCGCGCCTGGAGCTGACGGCGACGCCCGGCGACGAATCGGCCATTCTGGAGCGGGTCCGGGAGTGGGCGGACCGGCAGGCCATCGACTGTGCGGAGGCGGCCGTCCGCGTCGACGGCTACGTCGAGATGGACGAGGAGGCGTTCAACGAGGCGCTGGTGGCGGCTGCGGACCCCGCGACGGTGAACGACCAGACCCGGAGCGTCGACCACGTGCGCTCCCATCCGCTGTTCCAGGACTTCGAGACGGAACTCGCGTCGATGGACTGGGACGAGGAGACCGAAGCGGCGGTGACCGAACGGACCCTCGAGGTCTTCAGTCGGCTCGCCGCGGGAGGTGACCTCTGATGCACCTCGCGAGCGCGGCCGTCGACCGCTACGGACCGCTCTCCGGCTGTCAGCCCCACTTCGGCGACGGCGTGACCGTCCTCTCCGGGTCCAACGAGGCCGGGAAGACGCTGTACCTCGAGGCCGTCCTCCGACTGCTCGACCCCGCGGTAGGGGACCAGATGAGTCCCCCGCCCCGACTCTCTGAGGAACCGACCGGACGGGTCGTCCTCGAGCGTGGCGGCGACCGCCACGACTGTGTCGGTGAGACGGCCCTGCGTGATTTCACCCCCGTCGAGCCGAGACATCTCCAGAGCGTGTTCGTCGTCCGGGATAGTGACCTCGCACTGCCAGACGACAGGGGGTATTACACCTCGCTCGTCGAGACCCTGGGCGAGGTCCACACCTCGGAAATCGCGACCATCAAGTCTGCGCTCAAAGAGCGCGGTCGACTCACGGACCGCCGGCTGAACGTCTCGAGCGACCGGTCCCACCACGGAGCGGGCGACGTCCGCGACGACGCCAGCGCACTCGCGGAGGAGATTCGCGAGTACACGGCGACGGTCGAGGACGAGGGACTCGACGACCTGGACGCCCGACGTCTCCGACAGACGCGCAAATTGCGAACGGCTCGCGACCGGCTCGAGGCCCAGCGCGAGGCGAAGGCTGTGGCAGAACACGACCGACTGGCAGCCCAGCTCGAGACCTACCGGTCGACGAGCGCCCGTCTCGCCGACCTCGAGGCGTTCGACAGGGAGACCCTGAGCGACTGCCGGGAGATTCGCAAGGACATCGAACGGGACCGAGAGGACCGCGAGGCGGCCGCGTCGGCGGTCGAATCGACGGAGGCGGATGTGGCGGACCTCGCGGAGTCACTGGGGGAACTCGAGGCCCGCGAGGCCGACCTCGAGCGCCGGGAGTCCGCCGTCGAGGACGCCCGTGACGCACTGGAGACCTATCGAGACCGGCAGGCGGCGGCGACCGGGACCGAACGACGGCTCGTGCTGACGAAGTACGCGACGGTCGCGGGACTGCTCGGCGGCGGAATTGCCGGCGTCGCGGGAGCGGCGACCGGGTTGCTCTCCGCCGTCGCACTCGGTGCCGCGCTCCTCGCCACCGCACTCGCGAGTGCCGTGAGATATCGCCGGGCGAATCGCCGACTCGCGGCATCCGAGACGGCCCGCACGTCCCTCCTCCAGACCGCACGCGACGCCGGGTTCGACGTCGAGAGCGTCGAGGCGGTCGCCCCGGCCATCGAGGCCTTCGAGAGTGACCTTTCACAGGTTCGAGACGACGTCGCCCGGACGGACCAGCGACGCCGGGACGCCGAGGGCGAACTCGCGGACCGTCGCGCGGAACTGGCCGACCTGCAGTCCCAGTTCCGAGAGCGAGAGCGCCGCCTGACGGACCTCCTGGAGAATGCCGGCGTGGAGACAATCGAGGAGTACGAGGCGCGGGTCGACCGACTCGCCGCGGCTCTCGAGAGTGCCGAAACCGTCGGCGCCGGAGAAGACCAGTCTTCTCGTCAGCACGCTCACGCTCGACACGTTCGAAGAGCAAGCAGTCTTCGGCGGCGGGTTCCGCAACGGACTGATCGGAATCGCCTGCCGGCTCTTGGCGCAGGGACGTCTCTCACGGCGTGAACCGAAGAACCTGGACAGCGACGCGAACGGGCAGTGACCGGTCGGTCCGAGGCTCTCCGGGACGGACGCAGTCGGCGAACGGACCGACGCGACGGCTGGCAGTCGCGAGCGCAGAGCGCGACGGTCAGCCACGACCGTCTCGGCCGGGCGTGGTCGGTCACGGGCGTCGAGCGAGAAGACGTGTCGATAGCTCGGGTGCGTATACTAGTTACCGTCTAACACGTACCGGCGTGCCCGCGACCATCTCGGCGGCGTCGGTGTCCGGGTCGTGGAGTACGAGCGCACCCGACTCGTCGGTCGTCGCGGAGAGGACAGGGGCATCGGGGATGCCGTAGTCCGAGGGGTCGTGATACGTCGCGGCGATAGTCCACGTCCGCGCCAACATGCTCGACCCCTCGCTCATGACTGAGAGAGGCTGGCGGCGAACTCCTCGCGCAGGAACGCGGCGAGGCGGTCGGCCTTCGAGGCGGTCGATTCTGTGGACTGTTCGGTCGTCTGCGCGGGAGGTTGGGTGGTACTCATGCGTTGGTGGAGGGAGTGGTGTCGGTGGGAGTGTTGTGTTCGTGGCCGATCACGACGCACGCCATATGGACGGCGATGAGCGCGAGCGCGCTCCACGCGCTCTCGAAGCCCATCACGCCGTACGCCGCGGGGATGTACGCGAGGGGGAGGACGACCGCCGCCCAGAACGCCGCGGCGCGAACGCCCGCGACCGCTTTGTTCCAGCAGGCGGTGGACAGGCTGGACCCGATCTGAATCGGCGCCCGGATCGATGAGGGGGACGTTTGGCTTGACATGGGGAACACCGTCTTCGCTCGACACATGGAGCGCCGGGAGCATATAAGGGCCAGAGCGTTGCCGCGTCTTCAGCCGGATTAACGATTTCCGCGGTGAGTTTCTGACCGTTCACCGGTTTCACCGACCGTTTAAAACACCACGAGAGACAGTTAGAATGTTTATAGCCAGTTTTGAACCTTCAATTTTGCATCTCGGTGGCGAACATCAAATCGCCGGATATCCGCTGCCGACCGCGGCGCTGAGCCCCGTTCACCGCGGGCGCCGAGCGGCGCGCGGGTCAGATCTAGGAGTCGTCGGCCTTCTTTTCGTCGGGCGTCTTCTCGTCGACGGTCTTCTCCACCGTCTCTTCGACCTTCTCGTCCACCGTCTCCTCGACCGTCTTCTCGACGGTTTCCTCGACCTTCTCGCCCACCGTCTCCTCGACCGTCTCTTCGACCGTCTTCTCGACGGTTTCCTCGACCTTCTCGCCCACCGTCTCTTCGACTTTCTCGCCTACCGTCTCCTCGACCGTCTCTTCGACCGTCTTCTCGACGGTTTCCTCGACCTTCTCGCCCACCGTCTCTTCGACCTTCTCGCCCACCGTCTCCTCGACCTTGCCGGTGACCTCCTCGCTGACGGTGTCGCTGACCTCGTCGGCGACCTCGCTCACCTCTTTGTTGACCGTTTCGCCGACCGTCTTTTCCACTTCCTTGCTGACCGTGTCACCGACCGTCTTCTCCACCTCTTTGCTGACCGTCTCGCCCACGCTCTTCTCGACCTCCTTGCTGACCGTGTCACCGACCGTCTTCTCAACTTCCTTGTTGACCGTGTCGCCGACGGTCTTCTCGACCTCCTTGTTGACCGTCTCGCCCACGCTCTTCTCGACCTCCTTGCCGACCTGATCGGCGACCTCGCGGGTCATCCAGTCCGGGTCGAAGCGAGCCATCTTCCAGACGACGTGAACGACGTAGGAGGCGAACACACCGATCCCGAACGCCACTCCCACGTCGGTCCCGTCGAGCGTCGCGATGAGGACGATCGACAGGACGATCAGCGCGCCGTAGGCGATGTCGGTGATCGCGTCGACGCGAGCGGGACTCACCATTTTTCATCCGCCTCCGAGAGCGCGACGCGTCTGCGGGCCGCTCCGCCGCCGATGTCCGTTCGTCGGCACCACGTAGGAATCATTCGTACACTCCCCTTTCCGCGCTGCCGGGCTAAAACTCCCGCTTCGCGTCGGCGCCGGCCACGTGGTCGACCCGCCCGGCGCCCGGAGCGGGGTCCTTTTGTGGCGGATGGCCGAACGCGGGGTATGGACATCGAGGAGGGCGGTCTCACCGTCTCCGTTCCGGAGGCCCGCGACGGGGCCAGCGAGGGCACCGGCGGCGGGGTCTTCTTCAACCCCACGCAGGAGCTGAACCGCGACATCACCGTCGCGGTGCTGCGCGCGTACCGCGACCGCGAGCCGCGCGCGGCGTCGTACCTCGACGCGATGGCCGCCTCGGGGGTCCGAGGCGTCCGCGCCGCCGCCGAGGGGTACGACGTGACCTGCGCCGACGTGGACCCGGACGCGGTCGAGCTCGCGGCCGAGAACCTCGCCGCCAACGATCTGGACGGCGAGACCGTCCACCGCGACGTCAACGCCCTGCTGTACGAGAACGTCTTCGACGTCGTGGATCTGGACCCGTACGGGACGCCGATCCCCTTCGCGGACGCCGCGCTGGCGAACGCGCGCAACCTCGTCTGCGTCACCGCGACCGACACCGCCCCGCTCTGCGGCGCCCACCTCAACAGCGGGATCCGCAAGTACGGCGCGGTCCCGCGCAACACCGACTACCACCCCGAGATGGGGCTCCGGACGCTGATCTCCGCGCTGGTCCGGACCGCCGCGCGCTACGACAAGGCGGCTCGGCCCATCGTCTCGCACGTCTCGCGCCACTACGCGCGGACCTACCTCGAACTGGAGTCGGGCGCGCAGGCGGCCGACGCCTGCATCGGCGAGCTCGGATACGTCGATCACTGCGAGGACTGCCTCTGGCGGGAGCCGACCCGCGGGCTGATCGCGGACCCCGTCGACGCCTGCCCCGTCTGCGGGAGCGACCGCGTGCTCACGGCCGGGCCGCTCTGGCTCGGCGCGGTCGCGGACGCGGAGTTCACGCGAGCGGTCCGCGAGCGCGTCACCGACGACATGGGCGAGGCGAAGCGCGCCCGGAAGCTCCTCGGAACGGTCGCGCGCGAACTCGACACCCCCACGCACTACGACCAGCACCGCCTGTACAAGGAGTGGGGCGAACCCGCCATCGGGATGGACGAGTTCGTCGAGCGCCTCCGGGGCGCCGGCCACGAGGCGAGTCGGGCCCACTACCGCGGCACGGCGGTCAAGAGCACGGCCTCGATCCCGGAGATGCGAGCGGCGGTCCTCGGCGACGACGACGCCTGACGGCCCTTCTTCGTCCTCCTCCATCTCATCGCACCGGTCTGAGCCCGCTCGCATCCGTCCCGTTTTTGTCGCCGTCGCCCGAACCCGCGACCGTGTCTCGTCACTCGACCACCGCGCTCGGAACCGTCCGCCGGGTCGCCGACACCGCGATCGACCGGCAGGTGACGTTCCTCGCCGCCGCCATCGCCTACTACGCGTTCGTCTCGCTGATCCCCGCGCTGCTCCTGCTCGTCGTCGTCGCCAGCGCGGTCTTCGGCGAGGCGATCGCCGCCGAGTTGGTGGCCGCCACCGGCGACTTCCTGACGCCGTCCGGCGAGGAGGCCGTCGCCGCCGCCGTCTCCTCCGCCGGCGGTCGGACCGGCGCGAGCGTGATCGGGCTGGCGGTGTTGCTCTGGTCGACGCTGAAGGTGTTCCGCGGGCTCGACACCGCCTTCGTCGAGCTGTACGGCGTCGAGGGGTCGCCGGACTTCGTGAAGCAGGTCACCGACGCCGCCTCCGTCGTGCTCGGCGTCGGCGTCGGCATCGGCGTGATGGTCGCCGTCGGTGCGTTCGTCGCGGCCGCGGACGCGGTCCCGCTCGTGGAGGCCGCGAGCGTCCTGGCGCTTCCCGCCTTCCTCGCCGTCGTCTTCCTCCCGATGTACTACCTCCTGCCACAGCCCGCGATCGGTGTCCGCGAGGCGCTTCCCGGCGCCGTCTTCGCCGCGGTCGGCTGGACGCTGCTGCAGGCCGGCTTCCAGGTGTACGCCGCGGGCGCCGCACAGTACCAGGTGTACGGCGTGATCGGCGGGATCCTCCTGTTGGTCACGTGGCTGTACCTCGCCGCCGTCGTCGTCGTGGTCGGCGGCGTCGTCAACGTCGTCCTCGCGGGGCGGGGAACGCCGGGAGACCGAGGGCGAGGCGCCGGCAGCGCTCCCGCCGACGAGGAGGCGGACCGGCAGTTACAACACGACCGCGACCGACCCACGGGTATGAACGGTGAGTCGGACGGCGCGGGCGACGCCGGCGACGGGGAACGCCCGGCGGGCGCGCCGGACGTGGCGGCGCTACAGGAGGAGGTGAGCCGGCTGCGGGCGGAGTTCGACGCGTTCGAGGACGACGTCGAGCGGCGCACCGTCGACAAGCCGGCGGTCGAGTCGGAGCTGAAGCGGTACGTCCGGTCGCGAATGCGGCGCGGCCACGCCCGGGGCTGGGGACCGTACCTCGTGCTGTTGTACGGCACGGTGCTGATACTCGGCGCGTTCTCGTTCCTCGACGGGCTCTACGCCATCGCCGCGATGCTCATCCTCGGGCTGTCGACGCTCGGGCTGTACACCCTCTTCATCATCGTCGGCGTCGGCCTCAACCTGCTCGAAACGCCCGGGAAGGCGCTCGATTACGCCCGCGATCGGGGAGACGACTAACCGAGTGATCGACGCGTGACCGGACTCGTCGCGGCAGAGCGCGGGCTCGGCGAGATCGCCCTCGTCGACGCGCTCCCGGAGGTCGTCGTCGTCGCCTTCGCGGCCGTCACCCACCTCGCCGACCCGTGGTTCCTGTTCGGACTGCTGGCGATCGGCTACTGGTTCGCGGACGACCGGTTCGCGGCCGCACCGCGTCGCGCCGGCGCGACCGCGATCGCGGCCGTCACCTGCGCGTACGCCGCCACGGCGCTCGGGAAGGCGTGGTTCGCGGTCCCCCGCCCGCCCGGCGCGGTCGGTCCCGCGGACGTGCCGACGTGGCTCCCCGGCCTGCTGTCGGCGTGGTACGAGGCGCAGGTGCTCTCCGACGGCTTCGGCTTCCCGAGCGGCCACGCCACCGGCGGCGCGGCGGCGTACCTCGCGTTGGCGCTCGTGTACGACCGGGCGTGGACCGCGCGGAAGCGCCTCCTCGCCGCCGTCGGGGTCGCCGTCGCCGTCGCGGCCTCGCGGGTCGTTATCGAGGTCCACTACCTCGTCGACGTGCTCGCAGGGCTGGCCGTCGGCGGGGGCGTGGTCCTCGGCGCGCTGTGGCTCGCGGGCGATCCGCGGATCCGGCGGAGCGGAAGCGGCGGGGCCGAGGACGGGTCCGCGACCGACGGGGGCGGTTCCGAGCCCTACGCCGCCACCGCGGCGCTCGATCCCACGCTGTCGTTCCTGCTGGCCGCGGTCGTCTCGGTCGGCGCGCTGGCGGTCGCCGTCGAGAGCGGGCACACCGGCGAGGTGGTCGAGGCCGGAATCGGGATCGCCACCGGCGCCGGGGGCGCGATCGGCTGGCGGCTCGTCGACGGCGACGAGCCCGCGGTTCCGGTCCGGGTCGCGGTCCCCGCGCTCGCCGTCACCGGCGGGCTCTGGGTGGGCGCGTACGCGCTCTCGGGGACGCTCGCGGTGACGCTGGCCGCGACGACCGCCGCCGTGATCGCCGTCGTCGCGCTGCCCGCGCTCCCGGACCGGCTCGAGCGGCTGTCGGCAGGCCGGAACTGAGCGGGTTTGGCGGACGGGTATCGTGAACAGCACGTGATCGGGAACGGGAGTAGGTATTGCAGATCTGAGGTGGCGATTGAGTGTTTAAACGGCGGTGAGCGACGGTGACGATCGCTTATAAGAACAAGTGCGGTTGGCGCGCCTGCGAGCGGCCGCCACTGGCGGCCGCGAGCCAGCCCGCGAGGGAGTCAGTCGCCCGAAGCAACGCTGAGGGCGACTGACGAGGCTGGGGAGGTGTGAGGTGCGGTGCTGTGCAGTGTGGGTGGAACTCAAAGGGGCAGCCGCGCTCGGCGAACCCCAGCGTTCACGAGAGCGGAGCTCTCGTGAGCCAATCAGAACGCGTCGCGTTCTGATGACGACGCAAGGACCGCAAGGTTGGGAGCGTCAGCGACCGACTGAGGACCGCAGCGAGCTGTGGGAGCCGAGCGCGGCTGGGGCTTTGGAAGTCTCCTCCGCAACAACGTCGATCACGTATAAACCACCAACAGCAACACCCCGATCCGACTTATAAACGACCAACCCACTGAGAGACGTACTCCCCCCATCGGGCGTTCGCTTGGTCTACGCCCATCGGGTATCACGCTTCAAACTCCGGAAAACGCGTGGTAAAGCGAAACCGGACGGACCGAAAGACCGACACCGAAAGGGTCGAGAAACCGCGACCGCGCCGTCGCCTCAGAACGTCTCCAGGTAGCGGTCCTCCTCCCACTCGGAGACCTGGGTGAGGTACTCGCTGAACTCCTGGGACTTCGCTTCGGCGAACTTCTTGGAGGTGTGGGGACCGAGCGCGTCCTGCATCACCTCGTCCGCCTCGAGCTCCTCGACGGCGGCGCCGAGGTTCGGCGGGAGCGTCTCGATGCCGTACTCCTGGCGCTTCTCGTCGTCGAACTCGTAGATGTCCTCGCGGACCGGGTCGCCCGGGTCGGCTTCGGTCTTGATCCCGTCGAGACCGGCGGCGATGAGCGACGCCATGCCGAGGTAGGGGTTACACGACGGATCGGGGCTGCGGACCTCGAACCGCGCGGAGACGCCGGCCGCGTCGGGGACGCGGACGAGCGCCGAGCGGTTCGTGTCGGACCACGCGACGTAGATGGGCGCCTCGTAGCCCGGCACCAGGCGCTTGTAGGAGTTCACGGTCGGGTTGGTGACGGCCGTGAACGCCTTCGCGTGGTTCAGGATGCCGCCCATGAACTGGTAGGCCGTCTCGCTCAGGTTGAACTCGTCGGAGTCGTCGGAGAAGGCGTTGCCGTCCTCGTCGAACAGCGAGATGTGGCTGTGCATCCCCGAGCCGTTGATGTCGGCGATCGGCTTGGGCATGAACGTCGCGTGGAGGTCGTGCTGCTCGGCGACCGCGCGGACGACGGCGCGGAACGTCGCGATGTTGTCCGCGGTCGTGAGCGCGTCGGCGTACTTGAAGTTGATCTCGTGTTGGCCCTCGGCGACCTCGTGGTGGGAGGCCTCGATCTCGAAGCCCATCTCCTCTAAGGTGAAGATGATCTCCTTGCGCACGTCGGACGCGAGGTCCTTGGGGGCGAGATCGAAGTAGCCGCCGTTGTCGTGCGGGATGGTGGTCGCGTTGCCGTCGTCGTCCTTCTCGAACAGGAAGAACTCCGGCTCCGGACCGATCGAGACGGAGTAGCCCATCTCCTCGGCCTCGGCGAGGACCGACTTCAGGACCTGCCGCGGCCCGCCGACGAACGGCTCGCCGTCGGTGTCGACGATGTCACAGATGAGCCGCGCCGCGCCCGAGTCGCCGTCGTTGCGCCACGGGAGCACCGCGAACGTGTCGGGGTCGGGGACGAGCCGCATGTCCGACTCCTGGATGCGCACGAACCCCTCGATGGAGGAGCCGTCGAAGTAGATCCCTTCGGTAAACGCCTTCTCCGCCTGGTGGGCGGGGACGGAGACGTTCTTCACGACGCCGAGGATGTCAGTGAACTGGAGCCGCAGGAAATCGACGTTCTGCTCCTCGATCTCGTCGAGTACCGCCTGTTCATCGGCCGTGAGGCCGCCGTCCGGTTTCGCGTGTTCGTCCGTCATGTTCTGGACGGTTGAATCGTTATCTGCCAGTATAAAGGCCTTATCGCTTGGCGCATGAACCGCCAGACAGGCAAAACTGCTGGACGTTCGTAAAATTCTAAACCCCCGGAAGCGTGGTTAGGTGTGATGACGTACGAAAACCTCGACGCGAAGCTCATCAACTCGCTGCTCAGCAACGGCCGCGCGAGCCTCCGGAGCCTGGGCGACGAGCTCGATGTCTCGGTGACGACCGTTTCGAACCACCTCCGCGACTTGGAGGAGGAGGGCGTGATCCGGGGGTACACCCCCGTCGTCGACTACGACAAGATCGGGTACGACGTGACGGCCGTGCTCCAGCTCAAGGTCGAGGGGAGCGCGCTGCCGGACGTCACGGAGAAGCTGCGCCAGGAGAAACAGATGGTGAGCGTCTACGAGGTCACCGGCGACTACGACGTGATCGCCATCGGGAAGTTCACCGACACGGACGGGATGAACGACCAGATCAAGTCGATCCTCACGGACGCGGACATCCGGGAGTCGAACACGAGCGTCGTCCTGAACGCGGTCACGGAGAACGAGCAGTTCGACCTCGACGTCGAAGAGTAACTCGACCGGTCGCCCGGCTCGAACGCCCAGCCCCGCTCGGAGACCGATTCCGCCCTTCTACTGCCGTTCCGCCGCCGCCTCCAAGACCTCCACCGCCGGGAGCGGCTCGCCGGTGAGCGCGCGGATGTACGCGCCGCCCGCGATGGAGACGTGCGAGAAGTCGTCCCCGCTCAGCCCGTACATCTCGATGGCCCGAGAGGTGTCGCCGCCGCCGACGACGGAGAAGCAGTCCGTCTCGGCGATCGCTTCGAGGACGCCGACGGTGCCGTCGGCGAACCGCTCGTCCTCGAAGACGCCGAGCGCGCCCTTCACGAAGACCCCGTCGGACTCGCGGATCAGCGGGCGGTAGTCGTCGACCGTCGCGGCGCCGACGTCGAGGAAGCCCGTCTCTTTCTGGTCGATGTCGTCGACGGCGACCTCCGCGCGCTCGCCGTCCGGGCCCTCGTACGCGAGGTCGCTCGCGAGGTGGATCGCGTCCCCGCGCTCGTCGAGGACCGACTCGATCAGCTCGCGGTTCCGCTCCCACTGCTCGTCGAAGAGGTCCATCTCGCCCACGTCGCGACCGACCGGGTGGCCCGCGGCGCGGAGGAACAGCTCGCCGGCGACGCCGCCGAGCAGGAAGCGGTCGACGCGGTCGTCCAGCGCGTCCATCACGCCGATGACGTCGGTCGCCTTCGTCCCGCCGACGACCATCGTCACGGGGCCCTCGAACTCCCGGGTCGCGATGGCGGTGTTCGCCTCGTACTCCGTCTCCATCACGCGGCCCGCGTACGCGGGGAGCGCAAGGGGGAAGCCGACGAGCGAGGCGTGCTTGCGGTGGGCCGCTGAGTAGGCGTCGTTGACGTACGCGTCGAAGCGCGGCGCGAGCGTCCGGACGAACTCCGTCTCCGCCTTCTCCTCGGGCGACTCCTCGGGCAGCTCGTCCTCGCACATCCGGGTGTTCTCTAACAGGAGGACCTCGCCCGCGTCGAGCGCGTCGATTGCCTCCAGCGCCTCGTCGCCGTACGTGTCGGCGACGAACGCCACGTCGCGGCCGACGTGGTCCGCGAGGATCGCCGCGTGGCCGGCGAGCGACGTGAAGTCGTCGCGGCCGGGGCGGCCCTGGTGGGCCATGAGGACGACCCGGTGGCCGGCCGCGGCGAGTTCGCGGACCGTCTCCGCGTGGCGCTCGAAGCGGCGGTTGTCCTGCGGTGATCCGTCCTCGATGGGGGAGTTGAGGTCCAGTCGAACGAGGACGCGCGAGTCGGCCGGGAGGTCGTCGATGGTGTCGAACTCGGGCATGGTGAACGGTCGTCGATGGGGTAGTTAAGCGGTTGCGCTCCGGGGGAACGTTGCCGTCGGGAACCGGCCCCGTGGAACGTCGCTGTCAGGGAACGGCACCGTGGAACGTCGCCGTCAGGGAACGGCACCGTCGAGCCGACGCGTCAGCCGGACGCGTCGGGGATCGAGCCGTCTACGCCTCGTCCTGGACGTACGCGGCCATGTCGAGCATCCGGTTCGAGAAGCCGTACTCGTTGTCGTACCAGGTGAGGATCTTCAGCAGCTTCCCGCCGGCGATGACGTTCGTCGACTGGAGGTCGACGTAGCTGGAGAAGGGGAGCCCGACGATGTCGGAGGAGACGACCTCGTCGTCGGTGTAGCCGAGGACGCCGGCGAGCGGACCGGAGTCGGCCGCGTCGCGGAAGGCCGCGTTGACCTCCTCCTCGGTGACGGTCTCCTCGAGGCTGACGACGAACTCCGTGAGCGAGCCGGTCGGGACCGGGACGCGCATCGCCATGCCGTCGATCTTGCCCTCGAGCTGCGGGAGGACCTTCTGGGCGGCGCCGGCCGCACCGGTGGAGGTGGGGACGATGTTCTCGGCGGCCGCACGGCCGCGGCGGCGCTTGCTCATCGGGCCGTCGATGAGGCTCTGGGAGCCCGTGTAGGCGTGGACGGTGGTGAGGGTGCCGGCGTCGATGCCGAACTCCGCGTCGAGCACCTTCGCGACCGGCGTGATGGAGTTCGTCGTACAGGAGGCGTTCGAGACGACGTCTTCGCCGTCGTACTCGTCGTGGTTGACGCCGTAGACGAGCTGCTTGACCGGCTCGTCACCCTTCGGTGGCGCGGAGATGAGGACCTTGTCGGCCCCGGCATCGAGGTGCTGGCTCGCGTCTTCCTTGGTGCGGAAGATGCCGGTCGCCTCGAAGGCCACGTCCACGTCGAGGTCGTCCCACGGCAGTTGCGTGGGGTCGGTCTCGTGAAAGATGCCCGCTTCGAAGTCGGTCCCCTCGACCGTGAGGACGCCGTCGTCGACGCTGGCGCCTTCGAGTTCGCCCATGACGGTGTCGTACTGGGCGAAGTAGTCGATCTCAGAATCGTCCATCACGTCGTTGATACCCACGACTTCGACGTTGTCGTTTGCTAACGATGCCCGGAATACGTTCCGGCCGATACGGCCGAAGCCGTTGAGGCCGACGCGAACTGGCTCACTCATTGGTGTCTAGAGAGGCAGTCGGTCAGTGTAAAATGTTTTCGGATTTGTTGTAAATTTGTGTTTGTTTATGCGCGTTCGAGCACGAATGATTAATAGTGATAGTGCCAGTTCGAGTGAGAGTGGCCGCTCGGCAGTGTCGGTGGGCAGGTAGTGGGTTGGTCCGAAGGCTTTTGAAACGGACGGACGTACTGACCGGTAGGAATGAGACGCGATGACAGTGACGACCCGTTCGACGAGTTCTTCCGGGAAATAGAGCGGATGATGGACGAGATGATGGGGGCCGAAGGCGACGTCCACATCGACCGGGACACTGGTGGCGGTGGGGCTGACCTCCACGTCGATGTTCACGAAACTGACGAGGAGATCCGGGTCGTCGCCGACGTTCCGGGCGTCGACAAGGACGCAATCGACCTCAAGTGCGACGGCACTGTCCTCACGATCAACGCCGAAAGTCCGGAGCGCGAGTACCACGAACGACTGACCCTGCCGACTCGCGTCGACGAACACTCCGCCGCCGCGACGTACAACAACGGCATCCTCGAAGTCACCTTCGACCCCGAAGAGGACTCCGCGGACATCGAACTGTAGCGCGCCCGGCACACGGTTCTGATTTTCCGCGCGCCAGCCCCAGCGCGCTTGCTCCGCTACTGCTCAGCCGTTTGGCGTATCAACGCCGCCAGATCGTCCCAGAAGCCGTCCTCGTACTTGGTCGCCGAATCGATTGTCGGACGAGCGTTCGTCTCGTTGACGACTGCGCGGTCCTCGGTTACTAGGAGGTCGACGCCGAGGTACGGAATCGCCAGTTCGTCGGCCGCGTCTTCGGCCAGTTCCCGGAGCTCAGCCGGCAGTTCCCGCCCTTCGGCTTCGGCCCCGCGGTGGACGTTGTGCTTCCACCGGCCCTGCTCGCGGCTCGCTTCGGGGAGGCGGCGCTCGACTGCGCCGACGTACTCGCCGTCGACGACCATCACGCGGTAGTCGGCGGCGTCGGCCATGTACTCCTGGACGAGAAACGACTGGTCGCCGACCGCGCGGTAGTCGTGGACTAGATCGAGGTAGTCGACGATGCCGAGAAACGAATCCAGGTCGTGGGCCTTGGCCACGCCGACGCCGCGGGTCGTCGAGTTCGGCTTCACGACCACGGGCGGGTCGAACCGCTCGAAGGCCGCCGTTAGCTCGGCCTCGCTCGCCGGGTTCGACACGACCACGGTTTCGGGAACGGGGACGTCCGCACGGCCGAGCCGCGCCAACACGTCGGCCTTGTTCCGCGAGCGGAGGATGGCCTCGCGGTCGTTGACCCACGGCACGCCCAGCATGGCGTCGGCGACCGCACCTTCCATGATTCGGGAGGGATAGACGAAGCCCACGTCGTACTCGCCGAAGGGACTCTCGTCGAGCGGCAGCGTCCGCTCGGCCGTCTCGACGTGGCCCACCTCGATGTCACGGGCCGCCAGCGGCGCCTGCATCCGCTCGAAGGTCTCGGCGTTCGTGGCGACGGCCAGCCTGTGCATGGCTTTCAGTTGTCTTGGAGGAATAAAACACGCTCGCAGCCACTCTCTGCACACGGTGATCGGCCTCTGTTGTGTATCGCGTACTGTCTGCTACCCTCCACAAAATAGAGGTGTATAATGGATAAATGCAAAGTGATTGGAGAAATTTGCAGACAAATACTAAGTATACTGGGGAAAATAAATCACATATGTACGACGACATTCTCTTTCCGACCGACGGGAGTGACGGCGCAAACGAGGCGCTTGCACACGCGCTCGAACTGGCAGAGACGCACAACTCGACGATTCACGTGCTCTCTGTCGTCGATTCGACGTATCTCGGGAGCGCAGCAGCAGAAGCAACGACCATCGAATCGCTGCAGGAACGGACCGAACAGGTCGTAGACGAGACAGTCGAGGATATCGCTGACCACGGCACGGACGTCGTCGCCGAGCACCGAATGGGTGATCCGTACGAGGAAATCCTCGACTACGCCGAGAGTGCGGGCGTCGATATGATTGTCATGGGGACCCACGGCCGGAGCGGCCTGGACCGGTTTCTGCTGGGGAGCGTCACCGAGAAGATCGTTCGGACGGCGGACGTCCCCGTTCTCACTGTGCGTCTCTCGGACACCGAGTCGTAGCCAGTGCAGTTGCTACGGACCTCGAACGGTGGAAAAGACCGACGCCTACGCGATCAGCAGTTCCTCTCCCCGTTCGACCTTGATGCGGCAAGAGGGCGTGATCTTGTTGTAGGCGCGACGGAACGCTTCCTTGACGTGCTCTGCGTCCTCGACGTTGACGTAGGCCGTAAACAGTCGCTCGCCGGCCTGGACCCGGGCGGCGGTGCCGACGATCTTCCCGAAGGCGGCGCGCATCCCGTCGGAGACACGGTCGGCCCCGGCACCGGTCGCCTGCTTGTTCTCGCGCAGGACCTGGTGGGGGAACTTCCGCAGCGTCATCTTGTAGTCGCCCTCTTCGCCGATCTCTTTGATGAGGTGGCGGTTGGCCGACAGGCGGGAGGCCTCCAGCGAGCCGTGGCGGAGCTGGACGGTTTCCTCGACGATGAGGCTGATCTGGACGGGATAGTCGTCAGCGTCCTTCTGCTTGCGGCCCATCTTGTGCTGTGCGATCTTCGATCCGGGGATGCCCGTGATGTACTCGCGTCGGGTGTACGCGGGCTTGTCGATGTCCCGGTACATTGAGGCGGGTTTGTCCGACATAGGTACTCTTGGAGAATACGTCGCCGAGCGGCCCAATAAGGGCTTCGAACCCGCCCGGCGGCGTGCTGTAGTGTCCCACACATCCGCGAACGGCGGAAAACGGACCAGTGCTGCGGCGACTGTGCCACCTGTTCTCGACCTATGTGTGTGTGTGTACGGACTGCCGGTGCTGGTCCGGTAACACTGCTGTCACCGCGCTCTTTTACCATTCGCGCGCGTACGAATGCTACCATGAACATGCTCGTCGACGGCGAGTGGCGGACCGACGCGTACGAAACGACGAACGAGGACGGAGCTTTCGACCGGCAGGACACCACCTTCCGGGACCGAATCGAGGATGACCCCGACGCGCGGTTCCAGCCCGAGGCAGGTCGGTATCACCTGTACGCCTGCCGCGCCTGTCCGTGGGCTCACCGGATTCTGGTCGCCCGGAAGCTGCTGGGACTCGAAGACGCCATCACCGTCGACTACATCGACCCGTTCCGCGGCGAGGACGGCTGGCAGTTCACGCCCGACAAGGACGGCTGCACGCCGGATACGGTCAACGGGGCGGACTACCTCCGCGAGGTCTACGTCGCGGCCGACCCCGACGCGACCTGCCGCGTGACGGTCCCGGTGCTGTGGGACAAGCAGGAGGACACTATCGTCAACAACGAGTCCAAGGAGATCCTCCGGATGCTCGATACCGAATTCGACGACGTGTCGGACAACGACGTGGACCTCTACCCCGAGGGGTACCAGGACGAGGTCGACCGGATCATTGACGACATCTACGAGCCCATCAACAACGGCGTCTACCGCTGTGGCTTTGCGAACAGCCAGTCGGCCTACGACGAGGCCGCCGAGGAGCTGTTCGACGCGTTGGATCACTGGGACGCCGTACTCGAAGACCAGCGCTTCCTCGCCGGTGACCGTTTGACCGAGGCTGACATCTGCATGTTCACGACGCTCGTCCGCTTCGATGAAGTGTATCACACCCACTTCATGTGCAACCACAAGCTCATCCGCGAGTACGACAACCTCTGGCCGTACCTTCGAGACCTCTACCAGCTCCCCGGCGTCGCCGAGACGGTGAACATGGACCACATCACGGAGCACTACTACACCACCCATCCCGACGTGAGCCCGAAACGTATCATCCCGATGGGCCCCGACCCCGACTTCGAGGCCGCCCACGACCGCGACGAACTGCCGGGTGACCTCCCCGAGACGCTCTTCCCGACGGCCTAACTGGGCAGTACCGCCGTCGGATATCGAACGCTGAGCCGACGCTGTCCCTTTTATACACCCAGTTCTCACCTGTGTTCAATGAGTCGGGAATGTGAGCGACGCCGGGGTGTGAGCCCGGTCATCGGTGTCGTCATTCTGATCGGAATTACCACCATTTTGGCAGCCAGCATCGGTGTGTTCGCGCTCGGCTTCAGCGAGCACCAGCCCACGCAGGCCCCGCAGGTCGCTATCGTGGCCGACTACAGCGAGCGGACCACCGGCAATGGGGAGTATCTGAACCTCAGATTCAAAAGCGGCGAAACCGTCTACAGGGACAACCTCACTGTCGTCGTATCGGGTGCGAAGAGTTCCGGCGGCAGCGACGCGACGCTGGACACCGACCCGATACAGGCCCAGGCCTCGACGCGGATTACGTCTGGGACGCAGATTACGATACACCAGGGACAGTTCACCGGCATCGGGAGCGGGGAGTATCTGGACCTGAGCGACGCGACGCTTCGCCTCGTCTGGAACCCGGCGGACGAACCGGAATCAGAAACGTACGTCATCTACCGCTGGCCGGACCCGAGCCAACGTAACTGAGCCGTTCAGACTACGTCGGTGGGACGTCGTCCGTCACTCGGCCAGTGAGAGCGTGACCTCGTCGGTCTCGTAGTCCTCGATGAACGACCCGGAGCCGCCAAGCGAGACGGTCCGGTCGCCGATGTCGACGACCAGCGTGTGTTCGATGGGGTAGGAATTGGTCTGTGGCTCGGCGACGCCCTGTTTCGTCTCGACGACGGTCCCTTCGATAGTAGTGATGTCGTCGTCGGCCTGCACCGCCCGCACTTCCGCGGAGACGCGGACATCGTGGCCGGCGCGCAGGTGGAGCGTCGCCTGGAGGACGGCGTGGCGGAAGTCGTGGTAGGTGGCCGGGAGTGGCGCCGGGTCGGCGACGGTCACCTCGGTGGCCATCAGCCAGTAGTTCCCGAGGAACGACCCCGAAAGTACCGGGACGAGCTGTTGCTGGACGAAGGCGATGGCCCGCTGGTCGGAGTTAGTCCGTGTCACCATCTCGGCCGGGGAGACGAGGCCGAACTGGGCGTCGACGGTGAGCATTATCGGCATCGGCTGGTTCCAGGACCGGGCCACGGAGGCCAGCCCGCTCACGTCGTCGGGGCGCAGGTCGTCGGCGCTGCTGACGACCAGCATCACCAGGACGCCGCGGTCGACGGCCGCGACCAGTTCCTCCGAGATTTCCGGGAGGTACTGCTGGGGAACCGACAGCATGATCTCGCGCTCCGCGTTTCTGATGTACTCCGTGAGACGCTTGATGACTGTCACCCGGGACTTGATGACGTCGAACTGTTGTGGCTCTCGTGCGCTCGCCGAGTATCGGGAATCGAGTGCCCCGCTCATCTCTTCGAGCCGGTCGGTCAAGGCGTCGATGACTTCCTCGGGTGGTCGGGCGCGGATCGTCGTGGGCACGACGTGGTCGTTGACCTCGACGAACCCGCGGTCTTCGAGCGATTCGCTGATGCTGTAGACGTACCGTTTGGAGACCCCGGTGTCGTCGGCGATCTCGCTCGCCGTGGCCTCGCCGCTGCCGAGGATCGACAGGTACGTGTCGACTTCCTTCTCCGACAGGCCCAGTTGCCCCAGCCTGTCCCTGAGAGTCGAATCGTCCATCTGTTCACATCTGGTACCGGCGGCGGATAACTGTGTTTCGGTGCTCTGTGGCCCGTCAACGCTACCGAACCGCCGAAACGGGGGCGTACCGTCGACTGGCCCGCCACCTCTCCAGTAATAAGGATGAAAAACTATTACACCATATTTTATATCCCTCGCGGTGGTGTCTCTCACCAATGACGCTCCGGACGGCACTTAACGACTTCAAGCGGACGCGGGACCGCCGCCACCTGTTCCCGGGCGAGTTCCGCTCTACGACGGGCATTTTCTCCGGACTCGACAGCCGGTTGGTGTACGTTGACAGCGACGGTTCGTTGCGGGACTACTCCTATCCGCTGTGTGGGCTCACGGGGATCGACCGCTCGCGGTTCGGCGTCGAGACGGGGTCGACGACGTGGTTCAGCGCCGACGCCGATCAGCGGTATCGCGGTGACGCCGGCGTCGTCGAGACGGTTCACGACTGCGGCGACTGGGCTGTCGTCCAGACGGACTGTACTATCGAGCAGGCCCACGTCACCCGGTTCGAACTTCGCGGCGACGCGCCCGCCGACGTGTCGATTCGGGCGTTCGTCGATTTCGCACCCGACGGGCGGGACGGCCAACAGAGCCTGTTGATGCACGGAAACACCGTCGAGGCCTACCATCGGTCGGAACACGACTTCGTCGGCGTCTCTACCGAACTCGACACCGTTCAGGGCCAGATCCCCGAGCGGTTCCCCGAACTCGTCGACGTCGACCCGGTCTCGTTCCCCCGAGCAACCGGGGAGCGCCGGTACGAGGATACGACGCTGACTGGTGGCGTCCTGCTGTCCGCGCCCTTTGCCGACGGCGGTGTCACGCTGACGACGCTGCTGACAGACACGAACGACACCGACCGCGACGCGGCGCTGTCGACCATCAACCGGCTGGTGAGCGACCACTACACCTCGAAGACGCTACTCGAAGCGGGCCAGGCACAGCGGCAATGGAGCGTGCCCGCGGACACGCCACGCCGCGAGAGCGTCGTGGCCGACCTCCGCGTCCTCTCGCTGCTTTCGGCCGCGAACGGGGCCAGAATCGCCGCGCCGGACTTCGACCCGTACTACGTCACTTCCGGCGGCTACGGCTACACGTGGTTCCGCGACGACGCCGAGATATCGGCGTTCCTGCTCGAAGCTGACGGGACGTTCGACCTCGGATTATCGCCGTGGCACCAGCGTTCCGCCGCGTTCTACTGTCGCACACAGCGACCGGACGGCAGCTGGCCCCACCGGGTCTGGCCCGGCGACGAGACGCTCGCGCCGGGCTGGGCGAACGCCCGGCTCGAAAGCGGTTCGGACGCCGATTACCAGGCCGACCAGACCGCGAGCGTCACCACCTTCCTCGCGACGTATCTCCGGACCGGCGAGCCGGCCGACCCGGAGTGCATCGAAGCCACGCTCGGGCGCGCTGTCGAAAGCATCGACGACACGCTGGCCGACGACGGCCTCCCCATCGCCTGCCAGAACGCCTGGGAGAACATGCAGGGGCGGTTCACGCACACCGCCGCGACCTTCCTGCACGCCTACGCAGCCGTCGCCCGCGCACCCGTCTGTGCCACGCTCCGGGACCACGCACGGTCACAGGCCAAAATAGTGCTGTCCTCGCTGGACGCGCTGTGGACCGGTGACCGCTACGCCCTTCGCGAACACGACGGGACCATCGACGACCGACTGGACTCCGCGACGCTGGCCCTCCCTGCCGCCTGTCGTGTCGCCGCCGAGACCATCGATTTACCCGTAGAGACCCGCGAACGGCTCTGCACCCACGTCGAAACGACACTCGACGGGCTGGAACGGGACACCGGCGACATCCGCGGTCTCATCCGCTTCGAGGGCGACGACTGGCGGCGCGGCTCGCAAGACCACGAGAAAATCTGGACTGTCTCGACGGCGTGGGGGGCGAACAGTGCCGCTCAACTGGGTGCGCTCCTGCGTGACGCCGACGACAGCCGAGCGGCGGCGGCCTACGCCCGTTCCCGGGACCTGCTGGGCGAGATCCTTCCCGGTGGCTCGCTCGTCCAGTCCAGCGGCTACCTCCCCGAGCAACTGTTCGACGACGGGACGCCGGACTGTGGCACGCCGCTCGGCTGGCCCCACGCGCTCCGGCTGGCAACTGTCGCCCACCTCGCTGACGCCGGGGAGCTCACTGCCGAGCCGCTGAGCGCGCGCGAGTAAACTGCTGAGGCACTGATACGGATTATTGGAGCGATTTACCGGTCTGCTCCGATCCCGGTGTCGGAGCTATCCGGAAATAATCTACAACAATCCGCACGACCCTCCGCGGGAATCTCTTTACGCGGACCGCGCTGCTTGACGTTCGAAAACGTAGCGGATAGCCGTAGGGACTCTATAACTGGTCGAAAACAGCGACTACGTCCGGACGCGGATCACTGACTATCGTCCTACTGCGGTGCTGCGACGGGCGCGTCCTCGCCGGCCGTGACCGCCTCGCCGGTCTCCGTGTCGAACAGATGAACGGCGGATTCGTCGAACGACACCTGCACGCGGTCGCCGATGGCCGGCTCCACGTCAGTACTTACCCTGGCGATGAAATCCGGCGCGCCGTCGCCCTCGAACCCGGTCTCCGACTCGCCCAGATCGAGATAGAGGTAATTGTCGCTGCCGATGGGTTCGAGCACGTCGACCGTCGCCGGGACGGCGCTTTGGTCGCCGCCGTCGCTGACGGAGACGTGTTCCGGCCGGACGCCAAGCACGTACGAGCCGCGCTGGATATTGCCGAAGGCACTGACGCGGCCGCCCGTGAGGTCATAGGCGAAGTCGTCGTTCGCGCCGGTGAGCTGCACGCCGTCGCCGAACGGCTCCGCGGTCACGTCGAGGAAGTTCATCGAGGGCGAGCCGACGAAGCCGCCGACGAACTGGTTCGTCGGGTTCTCGTACACCGTTTTCGGACGGCCGGCCTGCTGGAGTTTCCCGTCGTTGAGGATGACGATGCGGTCGCCCATCGTCATTGCTTCTTCCTGGTCGTGGGTGACGTAGACGGCCGTGATGCCGAGTTCCTCCTGCAGGCGCTGGATCTCCGTCCGCATCGTCGTCCGGAGCTTCGCATCGAGGTTCGACAGCGGCTCGTCGAAGAGGAACACGTCCGGCTCGCGGACGATGGCGCGCCCGAGCGCGACCCGCTGTTTCTGGCCGCCGGAGAGCTGGTCCGGCGTGTCATCGAGCAAGTCGCCGATACCCATCATCTCGGCCGTCTCGGTGACTCGCTCCTGCCGTTCCTTCTTTGAGAGGTCCGTGCTCATCCGGAGGCCAAACGCCATGTTCTGCCGGATAGACTTGTGCGGGTACAGCGCGTAGTTCTGGAACACCATCGCCACGTCGCGCTTGCGGGCGTGAACGTCCGTCACGTCCTCGTCGCCGATGCGGATTCGGCCGCTCGTCGGCCGCTCAAGTCCGGCAATCATCCGCAGCGTCGTCGATTTCCCACACCCCGACGGGCCGACCACCGTTACGAACTCCCCGTCGTCGATGGACAGGTCGACGTCGTCGACCGCCACGATAGAGCCACCGTCGAACTCCTTGCGGAGACCGTCTAGTTCGAGACTCGCCATTACACGGAGTCTCACACCCATCGCTAATAAGTTTGATGGGATTTTTCATAGTAGTTCTAGCGTCGCCGCAGATGAACTGGGACCTCCGCGAGGCCAGTCGGCTTAGCTGTCGATCACCGCTGGTACCACGACGATGTCTCCGACTTCGACCGTTCCGTCGCTTCCGACCTGATCGCCACTGAGAAGATCGGTGCCCCCAATCGGGGTTTCGGGCGAGACTGTCGCGGTCCCCTCGCCGAAGTGGAGGACGATCAACAGTGTCTCATCGCCGTCGGTGCGCTCGTAAGCGACGACTCTGTTCGCATCGCCCGATTCGACGGTGTGAGGAACCGGACGTACCCCGGGCGCACGCAGTGCGGCGTGGTCCGCTCGCAGCGCGACCAGTCGCCGGTGGAAGTCGGTCAGTGCGTTGTCGCCGTCGTGCCAGCGCATCGTCCCGCGCTGTTGCTCGACGCCCCGTTCCTGGCCGGCGTATACCATGGGCGTCCCGGGGAGCGTGAACGTGGCTCCGACGGCCGCCCGCAGCGGCGCAACGCCGCACTCACCGAGGTAGCGGTCTTCGTCGTGGTTGTCGACGTACCGCATATGCGCCGTGCGGTCGGGGTAGCCGTGCTCGGCCGTCGCGTCGAGTGCCTCGAACAGCGCCGACGCCGGTTCCTCGCCGGTCCCGATGTCGCGGAGCGTGTCGAACAGGTCCGTGTCGTAATGCACGTCGAACTCGTTTTCGGCGAATGCGGCGTCGCGCGGGACCGTCTCGTCGAGCAGTAGGAACTCGGGGTCGTCAGCTTTCACCCGCTCCCGGACCTCCTTCCAGAACCCGTGTGGCACGCCCCAGGCAACGTCACAGCGGAACCCGTCGACCACGTCGCGCCACTCGTCGACCACGTCGAGCATCCAGCGCCGGACCTCGAGCGAGTCGTAGTTGAGGTTCGGGATCCGCGTCCAGTTGAAGTAGTGGCCCGGCGCGTCCTCGCCCGCCCAGTCGATGTCGGAGACGTCCTGTGACACCGGAATCCGCTCGTAGTAGTCGGCGTACTCGGGGACGCCGGCCCGGTGAAGTTGGAACGCCGGATGGTCCCGCGAGCTGTGGTTTATTACCAGGTCGAAGACGACCCGGATCCCGGCTTCGTGGAGTCGGTCGACCAGCGACTCGAACTCCCGGCGGGTCCCCAGATCCTCAGCGGTGTCGAAGAAGTCCGTGATGTGGTAGCCGTGTCGGGTCGGACTCGCCTGAATGGGGGTGAGCCACACCACATCGACGCCCAGCGACTCGATGTAGGGGACCCGCCGTTCGATGGCCTCGAAGGTCGTGTCGACGGTCTCGCCGGCGAACGACCGGACGAATATCTCGTAGATGGTGGCGTCGCCGGCCCAGGCCGGCGGGTCGGCCGGCCGTGTGACGGGCACTCCGTCGTCTGCGGTCGCGTTTCCGTTCCCGTCGCTGCACTCAACGACCAGCGTGTCCGCGACGCTGTGGCGCTCGGCGACGGCGACCGCGTGAATCCGGGCTGACTCGGGCAGGCCTTCGCGTGGGACCCGGAGTTCGTCGCCGTCGACAGTTATCGCGGACTCGTCCAGCGCGTCGCGGCCGTCGAGATAGAACTCGACTTCCGGTTCGCTCCCCGACGGGGCCGCGCGGGCGTCCGCCGATACGACGAGGTCCCGGTCTTCCGTCTCACCGGTGAGTTCGACCCGCGGGCGACCGGGTCCGTTCACGGTAACCTCGTCGGTTGCGGTCGACTCGAAGGAGCCGTCGAAGCTGAAGATCGCGTGGTGGGTCCCCGGTGGGAGTTCGGTCTCGATGACCCACTCGTCGCCGTCGCGCTCGGCCCAGTGTGTCCCCAGCGTGAAGTCGTTGAACTTCCCGATGACGATGGCGCGGTCGTCGAGGTCGCCGGTATCACCGTCGCGGTCGAAGTCCTCCGCCGTGACGCTGAATCGGGTCGTCTCGGTGACTGCTGGAAACGCTCTGACGACCTGTTCGTGTGTGCCGTCCGGTGCGGTTAACTCGGCCCGGTAGGTCCCCGGAACGTCCGGTTCGAGATCGCAGACCGGGCCGTCGCCGAGCGTCGCCGTGCTCGCAGCCGGCCGGTCGATCAGCCGCCACTCGGCGGTCATATCCGGATCGGGCTGGCGCGGGGCCAGTTCGACCGCTTCGCCGATGGTGACGAACCGCGGCGGTCCTGGGTGGTGCATACGCCTACGGTACGGGGTCGGTACTGTGAGTGTTACGCTTCTGGTTGAAATTTAGAAAAGATATTACTTCGTTTATTCTCCTCTATCCGATCTGTTGAAACCGACACACAGCGAGGCGAATTCGCGCCGTTTCTCGGAATCTATCATCATTGTCTCCTTCTATTTCCGAATGATTTAAGTTATGAAGGACTATTTCATCCAATATCTATCTATGACAATGGAACGACGGACGGTGCTCAAACGGATCGGCGGTGTCGGGGCGGCTACAGCCCTTGCTGGCTGTAGTGTGCAAGAGCAGGGCAGTGGCGGCTCGGACGGCGAAACGGCTTCCGGCGACGGCTCGGGCGATGGGGCAAGCGGCGGGAGTCAGCAGTCCGGCGGGACCGCGACGGCGTGGTACCAGCTTCAGGATTCCGAGATCCCTGCACGCGAGGACGCGATGGAGACGTTCGCGAGCGAGACGGAGTTCGGCGTCGAGGGATCGGACATCTCCAACATGGAAAAGAAGACCACGAGCGCGATTCCGGCCGGGCAGGGGCCGGAGATCTTCGAGTGGGCGCACGACTGGGTCGGCGACTACTACCAGCGGGAGTTCGTCGTCGACCAGTCCGACGAACTCTCCGTGAGTCTCGACCAGTTCACCGACGCCGCAGCCTCTGCCGTCCAGTTCGACGACGCCGTCGTCGGCCTCCCGCACTCGGCGGAGACGGTGACGCTCATCTACAACGCCGATATCGTCGACGAAGCGCCCGAGACCGTCGACGACATGGTGGCGGCAATGGAGGAATACCACGACCCGAGCAGCAGCCAGTACGGGCTCGCCGCGCCGTTCAATCCGTACTTCACGAGCGGCTGGATCCAGGCCTTCGGCGGCTACTACTTCGACCCGGAGCAGGACCCGGCGCTCGGGCTGGATGCCGACGAAGCCATCGAGGGGCTCCAGTTTGCCCTCGACACCCTCCGCCCGTACATGCCCGACGACCCGACCTACGAACCCCAGGCCGCGACGTTCTCGGAGGGAAACGCCGCCTTCGCGGTCAACGGGCCGTGGTACCTGGCGACGCTGAACCAGAACGACGTGAACTACGAGGTGGCGACGTTCCCCGAGATCGACGGCGGCGAGGTGACGCCGTACACCGGCATCTCGATGTGGTACTTCGCGGACGCGATGAGCGAGGGCGGGGCCGACGCCACGGCCGCCCGGAACTTCGTCGAGTGGTTCGCCACCAACGAGGACCACGCCACGCGCCTCGCCGAGGAGCAGGGCGCGATCCCGGTGCTCGACAGCCTCGTCGGCAGCGACGAACTCCCCGACCACGTCCAGACGTACTCCCAGACCGTCAGCCAGGGGGTCCCGATGCCGACCGACCCGCGCATGAACAAAGTGTGGTCGCCGCTTGAGAACGCCCTCATCGAGGCGTTCAACGGCGACGCGACCGCCGAAAGCGCACTGACGACCGCCGCCGAGGAAATCCGCAGCAACTGGGAGTGAGAAACGCTCATGAGTACGGTTTCACGGGCGGCGGACCGCATCGAGTCGGTCCCGTTTCTGACGCGGGACGACGCGTCGTTACTGCTAGTGCTCCCGGGGCTGTTCGTGTTCTCGGCGTTCATGCTGTTCCCGGTCCTCTATCTGCTGGGCATCTCCTTCACCAACGCAGAGCCGGCGAACCTGTTCGCCGGCGAGGGCGTCGTCGCCGTGCTCACGTTCGGCGACGCGCTGTTCGTCGGCCTGGAGAACTACGTCGACGTGCTGACCGACGGCCAGTTCTGGAACTCCTTCGGCGTCACCTGGCTGTTCGTCGCCACGAGCGTCACGCTCAAGATCGGGGCGAGCCTGGCTATCGCGCTTATCGTGACCAGCGACCTCGTCCGCGGCAAGCGCGTCCTGCGGTCGCTCATCATCTTCCCGATGGGGCTGCCGCCGATTTTCACCATCACGGTGTGGCGCGGCATCTTCAGCTCCGCCGAGTTCGGGCTGATGAACCAGCTGCTGACCGCGTTCGGCGCGAGTTCGGTCGCGTGGCTGTCGGGCCGCTGGACCGCCTTCGTCGCGTACAACGTCACGGAGGCGTGGCTGGCGTACCCGTTCATGGTCATCATCACCGTCAGCGCACTACAGGACGTGCCCGAGGAACTCCACGAGGCGGCCGTCGTCGACGGCGCGGGCTTTCTCGCACGCTTCGCCCACATCACGCTCCCCTCGATTAAACGCCCCGTGCTGTTCGCGTCTATTCTGACCTCTGCGGCGTCGTTCCAGCAGTTCCTCATCCCGTTCGTGTTCAACCAGGGCGGTCCGGCACGGGCGAACGAACTCATCGTCGTCTACGGCTACCGCGAGGCGCTGTCGTTCCAGCAGTACGGCCGCGGTGCGGCCATCAGCATCATCGCGCTCGTGTTCATCGGCGCGTTCATGTGGCTCAACGTCAAGAAGGGCAAACTCGCCGATGGGGTGAACGACTGATGCTGCTCGGCGCAATCGCTCGGAAGCTCGGCGACGACATCAAGACGTTCGCGACGATGCCCGCACGGACGGTACGGAAGTGGTCCTACACCGTACAGGCGGTCCGTCGGGGCGAACTGCCCGCGTCCGAAGTCCTGAAAGTCATTCTCTCGACTATCGCGGCGACGGTGGTGGTGCTGGCACTCCTCTTTCCGATCTACTGGATTCTGATGGCGGCCCTCTCCGGCTCCGGCAGCTCGCTGTACACTTCCGAGAGCTTCTCGTTGCTGCCCTCGAACCCAACGGTCAAACCGTTCATCTGGGTTATCGGCGACCTCATCGTGCCGTCGTACTCGATCTCCGCCGCGATCCCGTTCACCGACCTCGCCTTCGTGTTCCAGACGCCGGGTATCGAGATTCTGGACGCCTCTGACTACGGCGTCGACCGCCCGTCGGAATTCAAGCGCTTCCTCTGGAACAGCCTCATGGTGGCGATTCCGACCGTGCTCATCGCCATGTCGCTCATCATTCCGGCGGCCTATGCCCTCTCGCGGCGAAAGTTCCTCTTCCGCCGGAAGATCCTGTTCGTCTACGTCCTGATGACGCAGGTCGGTGGTGGGCTCGGCGTCGCGCTGCTCATCGGGATGTACGCGCTGTACGTCCAGTTCGGCATCAACGACAGCAAGCTAGCGCTTGCGGTGTACTACGCGGCGACCGCCGTGCCGTTCAACACCTGGCTGCTGAAGACCTACATGGACGGCATCCCGGTCTCCTACGAGGAGGCCGCTGTCGTCGACGGCGCGCCACCGTGGCGCGTGGTGACGGAGGTCATCATCCCGATGTCCACGGCGGGGCTGGCGACGGTGTTCATCTTCGTCTTCCTCACTGGCTGGACGGAGTTCGTCGTCGCCCAGACGCTGCTGGGGACGGAGAACTACACGCTGCCGGTCGGCCTGTACGCGATGGTTGACGAGTACTCCATCCCGTGGGCGCGCTTCTCCGCGTTCGCGCTCACCTTCGCCTCGCCGATCATGCTGGCGTACCTGTTCGCACAGCGCTACATCGAGGGCGGCCTCTCCTTCAGCGGGATGGAAGGCTAAGCCGGCGCGACACCTGCCGTCATCCAGCAGCCCTCGTAGGGTGCTTCGTCTTGTTTTCTGACCGTCCACCGGTAGCTCGACGTCGTCCCGTTCCCATTGACGACCGTCACCGGCTGTGACGCGGTGTCGCCGTCGCGGTCGAGCGGTCCGTACCGCACGCCGGTCGCGTTCAACAGCGGTTCGAACCCACTTCGAATGGTTCGGACGAAGTTCGAGTACGGCCCTGTCAGATCACGGTTCGACGGGGACGCGAACTGCCAGGTCGTGTTGATGCCCTCGTTCGTCGCCGGATCGTTGTTCTGGAGCGCCAGCACCTGGATGTGGACGACAAGTCCCGGCGGGCGCTCGCAGTTCGGCCGCAGTTCGAGCACCCGCGGCTGTGTCACCGCCGACCTGTTGGCGTCGACGGAGACGTTGCCCCAATAGCTCCCCTCGCCTGTCGTTTCGACTGCTCGCGTCTCGTCCGTCGGCACGTCGGCGGGCGTTATCGTCGCTTCCGACCCTGCCGAGTCGCCGCCGCCGAAAAACGCCCCACAGCCCGCCAGTGAGACGAGAACGGCGAGCGCGACGAGCACCAGCGGCCGAACGGCTGTCATACACCTGTATTGGGGTGGAGCCCCTTCGGTGTTCTGTCGCCGCGTCCGTTCGCTGCGTCGCTTGGCAGCGGTCGATGCCGTCAGCCGAGTCGTTCCTCGACCGCGTCGATGTCGCTCGGTTCGTTGACGTTGTGACACCACCCGTCGAGTTCGACCGCCTCGACGCGGTGGTCGGCGCTCAGCAACAGGTCGATTGCGTCGGGGAGTTCGTATTCACCCCGTTCGGAGGGTAACGTCAGCGCGCAGGCGTGGCCGATGGCCGGTTCAAAGACGAAAAAGCCCCGCGTGACGAGCGTCGACGGCGGGTCCGACGGTTTCTCGACGAGACCGGTCACCCGCCCCTCGTCGTCCGTCGTGACGACGCCGGTCGTCCTGGCTTCGGCCTGCGACACGTCCTCGACGAGCAGCGTCGCGCTGGCGTCAGTTTCGCGGTGGCGGTCAACTGCGTCGCTCAGGTTCGCCCGGCAGACGTTGTCGCCGTTCAGCACGACGACGGTCCCGTCGACGGCGGTGCGGGCCTGTTCGAGCGCGTGGGCCAGCCCCAACTGGTCGTCCTGCTGGACGTAGGCTATCGGCGCGTCTCGATACTGGTCGCCGTAGCGGGACACGATATCGTCGCCGCGGTAGCCGATGACGACGACCAGGCGGTCGACGCCGACGGACAGCAGCGCGTCGAAACAGTGTGTCAGCAGCGGCTCTCCGGCCACCTCGACAAGTCCCTTCGGCTTGTCCGCAGTGAGCGGTCGCATCCGCGTCCCTTCGCCGGCAGCGAGTACGACGCCATCCATATCCGTCCCGATGCTCGCGCCGGCTAAATGCCTGTGGGCGAGCGGGTTTTGTCTCTGGCCCGCCAACTCCACTGTATGACTGAGGAGTGTGACACCTGCGGCCGGTCAGTCTCCGCCGACGAGGCGATCCGTCGGGAGACCATCGGCGACCTCGACACCGACCGCTGGCAGACGCTGTGCTGTCCGGACTGTGGTGCGCGGCTCCGGACCGTCTTTGTCGGCCCGGACTAGCGGGGAAAAAGACAGGTGGCAGCAGCGTGTGGCTCTGATTCATGGAAGACGACGCGTGGCGTTCGGTCGAGATCATCCGCGACACCGACGGCGTTCCCCACGTCCTCCAGCAGAAGGTACAGGTGTTCACTAGCGGTGTGTCCGAGGAGTCGGCCGGCTACACGAAGCCGGCGATGGAACACCGGTTGGTACCGCTCAAGGACCTCACGAAGTTCGGCCGGTCGTAAGGACCAGCCGTCGGGGCACTCAGCGCCTCGGCCGATAGCTCGGGTGCTGGACCGGTTGGACAACGAACACCTCGGGATACACTTTTGCGCCCATCCGAACGAGTAGCAATAATGGCTGAACCGCTGTACGTCGGTGTCGACCGGAGCGACGAGTCCTGGGTCGCCGTCGCGTTCACCGGCGACGGCTTCGACCACGCGTCGGTGTTCGACAGTATCGGCGAGTGTTGGTCAGCCTACGACGAGCGCGCCCGCAGGATACTCGTGGGCGTCCCGATCGGACTCGTGGAATCCGGCGAGCCGGACCGCCGGTGTGACGAACTTGCCCGGTCAGTCCTCGGTGAGCGCAGCGCGACGATCCGCACACCGCCGGTGCGAGAAGCGACCCGAAAACAGCGCTACTCGACGGCCAACCGCGTCCACAGGCGCAAGACTGGACACGAACTCTCCGAGCAGGCGTTCGCACGTAGCGACAGCCTTGCTCGGGTCGACGAACTCCTGCAGGAACTGCCCGAGGCTGCCGCGGCCATCCGGGAATCCCACCCGGAGGTCTGTTTCAGGGCCTTCGGCGGCGAGCCGCTTAGCTACTCGAAGCGCACCGCCGGGGGATACGCCGAGCGGATGCGGGTTCTGGCCCACTACGACCGCGACGCCGCCCCGACGGTCCAGAAAGCCGCCGAAGCGACTGGTGGCACGGCGGTGGCTGTCGACGACGTACTGGACGCCGTCGCCCTCGCGTATACGGCGCAACCGGGCGACGGGGAGTTGTACACGCTGCCGCCCGAGCCGCCGCGAGATGCGGCGGGGTTGCCGATGGAGATCGTCTACCGGGCGGCGTCGCCACTGGTCGAACAGTGACGTGTCTCGACGAGCGCCGTCGCTCGTCGTGAGTTATGTGCGTGCCAGCGACACTGCCGTGTACGCTACGGTACACCGCGACCGCTGACAAGTGATTATAGTGCTAGACTGTAGACAGAACCCGTCTTACAGTCGCGTGAGGTTGGTCGCACGCGGACCCTTGTCCGCCTGCTCGATGTCGAACTCGACTTCCTGCCCCTCTTCGAGGTCAGGGCCGCCGACGTCTTCCATGTGGAAGAAGACATCTTCGTCCGCATCGTCGGTTTCGATGAAGCCGTAACCACCAGTGTCGTTGAAGAAGTCGACAGTGCCTTCCGCCATTGTTAGAGCCGTGTGACGTTGTTGGCGCGCGGACCCTTGTCCGCCTGCTCGATGTCAAATTCGAGCTCCTGTCCTTCCTCGAGGTCCGGGCCGCCGATGTCTTCCATGTGGAAGAAGACGTCTTCGTCCGCGTCCTCAGTGTCGATGAAACCGTAACCGCCAGTGTCGTTGAAGAAATCAACCGTTCCTTTCGCCATTGCAACCAAAGAGATGCCAGCACCACGGATAACAGTGTCGGTACGATGCTCTGGTAGGAAACAGAGAGAACCGACTGCAGTCTTGCGATTATGGGGTGTGTAATACTGTCATGCCACATTGCGTCGCCGGATCTCCCATCCGGCTGTAGACGCCCTTGTACCACATCCGGTCTTACCGTCTCACTAACCAAATAGAATTAGACGCGTGAAACTGATATATAATTATGTACCGTGGCGTGCGGGCCCGTCTCGCGCCGTGGCTGCTCGCTGGCTTCGGTCTTGCTCTCACAGGTTCGGCTGTTATCTGGCACCTCGGTATCGAGACACGGCGCATCGGGCAGCTCGGCGGCCCCGCACTCGCACTGGCCCTCGACGGACTGCTCCCACTGGTACTGGTGTATGGCAGCTATCGGCTCGTCTCGTCGTCGACACCGGGGGAGCAGGTATGGACAGTTTTCGTCTGGAGCGTTGTCGGCAGCGTCGCGGTCGGGGCTATCATCGGCTTGAGTGTCTTCATCCGTATGATAGAAGGGCGGACAATCGCCGAACCGGTGTTCGTCACCCTGTTGGCGATGGATACGGGCGCTGTCACGGGTCTCGTCGCGGGCACGCTCGCGGTTCGAGCCCGTCAGGACGCCAGCCGTGCGACCCGAACCGCGAGCACGCTGTCGTTCGTCAACGACCTGCTCCGACACGATATCGCGAACGGTCTGGTCGTCATCGACGGCCGTGCGACGATCATCCAGCGCAACGCCGACTCCGAGGTCGCACAGACGGCGGCGGACGCGATCCATGAGCAGGTAACCGAACTCGATACCCTGGTCGACAACGCCGGGGCCGTCGCAGAGACTCTCGGTTCCGATCCAGCCTTCGAACCGACCGACATCGTCGCAATCGCCGAGACGGTGATACAGCGAATCGAGCAAACACACACGATCGCTATTGAGCTTCAGGCCCCGGACAGCGCGATGGCCTATGCCAACGAGGCCGCTCGCCCGGTTCTCCGAAACCTCCTCGAAAACGCCATCGAACATGGGACGCCGGCAACCGAACTCTCCGCCGAAGGGACCGCGACAGACGGGTCCGCGTTGCAGAGCGAGGCGCGGCCGCCGGACACGACTCAGGCGGCGGCAGACGGGCACGACCACCCGTCGGTGTTCGTCGCGATCCGCGAGACCGGCGACATCATCGAGACTCACGTGATCGACGACGGACCGGGGATTCCCGACGACCGGCGCGACAGCATTTTTGACCCGCGAGCGGGCGACACGCACGGCGGCGGGCTCCATCTCGTCGAGACGCTCGTTACGAGCTTCGGCGGCGGCATCTACCTCGCCGACACCGCCAGTAAACCCGACACGGCCTTCCCCGACACCGACCTCGACGGCGCACATTTCGTCGTCGAACTCCCGCGGGTATGACACCGATCCGCACGACCGACGTTTCTTGATTGTGGGGGGCACAGTGAGGGGTATGTTCCCTCGCTTGCGTGCTCAGGGTCCGGCCGCGCTCGTCCCGCTCGCGTGGCTGCTCGTGGGACTGGCCCATCTCGATGCGGTCACTGACCGGACGGTTCTGGTCTTCCACGTCGTCGCTGCCGTCCTTATCGCTGCCTTCGCTGCCCTCTCGTGGGACGAGATGGAGTCAGGTGTCCTCCGGGTCTGGCGCGACATTCTGCTCGTCGGACTCCTGCTGACCGTCGGCGGCATCATCGGCTTACGCTACTCCCCTCTCCGGGACCCGTTCCTGACAACGACGATACTTGGGTGGATGGTCGTTCCGGGCGTGGGCCTCTACTACACCGGCAAGCGCGTTCCGGCAGACCAGCGGGCGTACACGGCTGGGGCAGCGCTGAGCGTTCTTGGTGCGGCGGTCTACGCCGTCGCGCTGTTCCCGGCGGCAGAATCCGCGCTGCTCGCCGGCATCGCGCTTGCGCTGGTCGGCCAGACCGTCGGTATCGTCCGGGCGGTTCGCCAGTCGGCCGAAACCGCTTCAGACTAAGGCCGCGTCGAGTTTCTCCACCGGATGGGGCGGTTCGCCGTCGCTTTCGTCCCAGTCGTCCAGTTGCGTGCGACAGGACGCGCCGGGCGCGACGACGGTATCGCCGCGGCTCTCCCCGATCTGGTCGAACAGGATCGAGCCGATGGCCTTGCTCATCGAGAAGTGCTCGGCCTCGTAGCCGAAGGAGCCGGCCATGCCACAACAGCCCGAGTCCAGCGGGTCGACGTCGTAACCGGCCCGCCGGAGGACGCCCACGGCGTGGTGGTCCTTCTTCGTCGCCTTCTGGTGGCAGTGGCCGTGGTAGGTCAGCGTCTCGCCCGCCGTGTCCCAGTCGGCCCCCTCGTCCAGCCGGAAGGTGTCGAGGTACTCACAGACGCCGTAGGCGTTGGCCGCGAGCGTCTCCACGTCCTCGCCGGAGAGTAGGTCCAGGTAGTCCGACTGGAACATCACGGCATCAGAGGGTTCGACCAGCACCACGTCCCAGCCCTCCTCGACTGCGGGAACGAGCGCGTCGACGTTATCCCGCGCTGTCGCACGGGACTTGTCCAGAAACCCCTTCGAGTGGGCCGGTCGCCCGCTGTCGGTCCGGTTGGCTAGCTGGACGTGGACGCCCGCGGCTTCGAGCACGCGAACGGCGGCCTTCCCGACTTCGGGGTGGCTGTAGTTCGTGTACGTGTCGGGGAACAGCAGGGCTTGCCGCTCGGCTTCGTCCGCCGGGACTTGCGGACCGCGCTCGTCGAACCAGTCCTGCAGCGTCGTCCGCCGGAAGCTCGGCAGCGTCCGCTCGGGCGCGATACCGACCGCCTTCTCCAGCACGGTTCGAGCACCCGGCACCTTCGTCGCGAGGTTCGACAGCGGCGCGAAGGCACTTCCTAACCCCGCCAGCGCGTCGACGTTGGCGAAGATTCTGTCTCGGACACTGGAGCCGTGTTCCTGGTGGTAGGCGTGGGTCACCTCGGCCTTGAGCTTCGCCATGTCGACCTCGCTCGGGCAGTCCTTCGCACACCCCTTGCAGCCGATACAGAGGTCCAGCACCTCGTGCATGAACTCCTCGTCGGTGGGATCGTCCGGCAGGTCGCCGCTCATGGCCTGCCGGAGCATGTTGGCCCGGCCGCGGGTCGTCGTCATCTCCTCCTCGGAAGCGCGATAGGTCGGACACATCACGCCGCCGGTGGTCTCCTGCGGGCCGCGACAGCCGCCACAGCCGTGACAGAGTTCGACCATCCCCTGCATCCCGTTGTCGTTGTCCCACTCCAGCGCGGGGTCGAAGCCGGCGTCGAACTCGTAGGCTGGGTCGAATCGGAGGTTCTCGGTCATGTCGACCGTGCGCGCCCGCTCGGGTTTCTCGCCGGACTCGATCTCGGCAGCGTCGACGCCGACGACCTGGCCGGGGTTGAGCAGCCAGTCGGGGTCGAACGCGGACTTGAGCTCCCGGAACGTCTCCCAGAGGTCCGGGCCGTAGAGCTTCTCGTTCCACTGCGTGCGGGCGCGGCCGTCGCCGTGTTCGCCCGAGACGCTGCCCCCGTATTTCACCACGAGGTCGGTCACCGCGTCGGCGATGGACTCCATCGTCTCGACCCCCTCGACGGTCTTGGTGTTGATGAGCGGGCGGATGTGGAGCACGCCGGGCCCGGCGTGGGCGTAGAAGGAGGCGAAGGTGTCGTGTTCTTCAAGGATCTCTTGAAATTCGGCGACGTACTCCGGGAGATTCGCCGGCGGGATGGCGGTGTCCTCGATGAACGAGCCGTGTTTCTCGTCGGTCGTCCGCGAGAGCAGTATCGGGAGGCCGGACTTGCGCATCTTCCAGAATTTTTCCCGTTTCGCCTCGTCGTGGGCCTCCATGGCGTCGAACGCCCGCACCGGCGCGTCGACGACGGTCCGGCCCGCAGTCGGGTCAGCGGCGGGGTCGACGCCGTTCGTTCGGTCCGCCAGCAGGTCTGCGACCTTCCGCCGGCCGGTCTCCGCGTCGTCGGCGTAGAACTCCACGATGAGGACCGTGCGGGTCCCCTCGGGCAACATGCCGACCACGTCCTCGAATTCGGCGGTGTCCCGGGCTAGGTCGATAAGCACGTCGTCGAGCACCTCGACGGCCGCCGGGTCGTGTTCGAGGATGTCCGCCACGTCCTCCATCGCCTCGATGAGCCCCTCGTAGGCGAGCAGGGCCATCGACTTGGTCTCGGGAATCGGCTCCAGCGAGATCTCGGCTTCGGTGACGATGGCGAGGGTCCCCTCGCTGCCGGCCAGCAGTGAGGCGACGTTGACGGTTCCGTCCTGCGCGTCTTCGAGGACCCAGTCGAGGTTGTACCCCGAGACGTTGCGCTTCAGGTCCGGGTAGTGGCTCTCGATTTCCTCGCCTTCCTCGGCGAGTATCCGCTCAATTTCGGCGTAAATCTGGGCTTCGAGGTTACCGTCGGGGTCCGCCCGGTCGCGGAGTTCCTCACGGGTAAGTTCGCCGAAAGTCGTGACAGTGCCGTCCGCGAGGACGACCTCGCACTCCTCGATGTAGGCGTCGGTCTTGCCGTACTGCAGGGAGTGGGCCCCGGTGGAGTTGTTGCCGATAGCGCCCCCGAGCACGCTCTTGTCGCCCCACGCGGGGTCTGGAGCGAACTTCAGCCCGTGGTCGGCCAGTTCCCCGTTCAGGTCGCCGAGCTTGATGCCCGGCTGCGCCCGTGCCCGCCGGTCGTTCGGCCGAGTCTCGACGAGTTCGTTCATGTACCGCGAGAAATCCAGTACGACGGCCTCGTTGACAGTCTGGCCGGCGAGGCTCGTCCCGCCGCCCCGGGGAAGAACCGGAATCTCTCGCTGGGCACAGTAGGACATGACCGCGGCTACGTCATCGGTTGACCGCGGATAGACGACGCCGATTGGCAGCACCTCGTAGAGGCTGGCGTCGGTCGCGTACAACTGCCGCGAGTACTCGTCGAACCGGACCTCGCCGTCGATGCGCGCCTGCAGGTCGTCGACGAGGCCCGACCGAGCGACGGTGTCGTTCTGGTAGTCGTAGTTCGATACCTCGTCAGCCGAAGGGTCTATCCGGGTGCCGGAATCGGTTGCCATGGTGTGTATCGTTTCCAGTCGCCCGGCCACCGACGGACCGGGCACTCGGCGGTTTGCTGTGGCTGTTCTAGCTGTACGCCTGTCAAAACAGTTCCGCTACGGTATCCCATCACGCACTGTTGACCCGGTCGAACGGCTGCCACAGGCACGGCGTTTCTGTCTCCCCGTGATAGCACGTGTTACGCAACTGTTAATATCAATACTAGACTATATAAGGTGATTATGACACACAGCACCGATCCGTTCGAGACGATGCTCCGACTCTTCGCACAGACGCGACGGACAATGATGGACGACAGCCAAAGCCGCTGGACAGACGACAGTTTGGGCCGCCGGCTGGGTGACGATTCGAGACGCCGGATGGACGACAGTCCGGGACTCCGCGCCAACCGACCGGCCACGGACGCACGCCGGAGCGGCCACCGCCGGCACGGCATCGACACGAACCTCCACGTCGACGAGACCGACGACGGGTACGCCGTGATGGTCGACCTCCCTGGCTTCGAACGGGACGACCTCGTCGTTCGCTTTGAGGACGGCGTCCTCAGCATCCAGGGCGAGACCACGGTCGCTGCGGAGACCAGCGACGGCGCTCGCCGACACAGCCGACGGGTCGCTGAACGGGTCGCTGTTCCAGAGCCGGTCGTGGACGACGACATCACCGCCAGCTACCACAACGGCGTTCTCGAAATAACGCTACCGCGTGCGGGTGACGCTGCCGACGACTCCCACCGGATCGATATCGAATAAGCTCTTCTCTCCCGGTCGCTTGTCTGCCGATTTTAAACAGATGTTCCGTGAGTAGACCTTAGCAATCCGCTATCTGGATATTAATCAGCCGCTGTTGATTTCTTACTCGCTGTATAGTCCTGCTTACCGCCTCTATAGTCTCGTGCGACCGCCGTCGACTGCGTGCTGTGAGGCCGTAACATGTCCGAAGCGACCTGGGACGTTCAGGCCGGCGCAATCGTCGAGCGGCCGCGGAACGTCCGGAACCACCCGCTGTTGAACCGCATCTACGAGCGACACGACGAACTCATCGCCGAGCAGCTCCCGGCCGGCCGGACGCTCGAACTCGCGTTCGGACAGCACATGCATCCCCGCGCCGATATCGGGCTGGAAGGCTGGCCGTCAAACGCCGAAACCGTCCGCAAGCCGGCGCTGGCCGGTGACGCCCGAGCGCTCCCGTTCGCAGACGATTCCTTCGACGCCCTCATCGGCCGTCGGTTTCTCCATCACGTCCCGCCCGCGGACCGCCGTGACATTCTCCGGGAAGCCGCCCGCGTGCTCCGCCCCGGCGGCCGCGTCGCCCTGCTCGAAGGGACGCCGGGGCTGTACCGGAAGCTCACCAAAGGGGCCGCGTTCCGACTGGGGCTGCTGGAGGAAGACACCGACATATACGGCCATCTCTCGGCGGACGCCGTCACCGCCCTCGTATCCGGACCGTTCGATATCGTCGAGAAACAGACGCTCGGGTCGCCGTTGATGCTCGCGAGCATCTCCGAGTCGGATGCGTCGGCGCGGCTTCTCGATCTCTACGAACGGACGCAGTTCGTCAAGTGGTGGACGCTCGCGGTGGGTGAGCACCCCGATCCCGATGCCTGAGTGGCTGTCTCCACCGCTGTCTGCCCGTCCGGTACGGTTTGGGTTTTCTCGGCCAGTAGTGGCCACGCTGAACGCCGCGAGTGCTGTGTCACAGTGGGTGTGCCTACAGATCTGCAATCACACGCAGTTCGCTGTCAGTTATCGTTCCGATAGCGTCGGCGGCGACCTCGAGGTCGTCTTCGTCGGCGTCACCGAACCCGAGTCCTTGCACCCAGGCTTCGGTGAGGTCCGGGTCTGGTTCGACGTACGCGACCTGTCCCTTCGGATCGACCTCAGTCACGATACCGATCTGCTCTCCCTGTGCGTCCATGAGGAACTTCCCCTCGTCTTCTGTCGATAATACTGCCATTTCGTCTGACACCACAGGCCGGATCAAGTAATAAACGTCGGTCACGCCGACGCCGGCCACCCGTGTCCCTGGCGCTTGCCGTCGGCCGGCATCCGATCTGGCTCGCTAGTACCGTGAGAAGTTCTCGTCGGGGTAGACCCCCTCGTCGGTGATGTCCACCACATCCAGCGTCGCCAGCCGACTGAGGCGGTCTGCCGCGTCACCCTCGTCGACGCCCAGTTCCACTGCCCGCGCCAGAACGCGGTCTCGGCTGGGTACAGACTCAATGAAGCCGTCGCTGTCCGTCTCCGTTTCCTCTGCGATGATTGCCTTCAGGATGGCCCCGTGTTCCCGCTTCGACGGCGTGGTGCTGTCGCCGGTCCAGTCCACGCTTAGCGTCCCGTCCTCGTTGACGTGGGAGACGACGAACCCGTCCGGCAGCGCTTCCGTCACCGCCGCCACCAGCGCCGCCCGGTCGAGTCGCGCCTCGAACCGGAACCGCTTACCGTCTTTGGACTGCCCGAGACTCCCGACGTTCGCACCCGCTTCTGCTATCGCCTCCGAAACCGCGTCGGCAAGACGGTCCTGTACTGACGCCGTGACGGTGTCCCGCTCCGCACTGAGGTCCGCGAGTTCGTCGGTCAGCGCCGCGTGGCGCTCCATCTGCTCGTGTGCTGGCTCCTCTGTCATACCCATGCCACTCGTCGCCACGGAATTACCTGTTCCGGCGGCCGCCTGCAATTGAAACCGATCCCAATGCCGTGTAAATCGGATTAATTCGGCCAAAAACGGCGGTAAGACGGGCTGACGGTGTTCCTGCATGAAGTGGCGTGGGGCACTGGATCGAACCACAATGAAAGCCGAACGCATCACGCTCTCCGGGGTCGGGGCGGTCCTGCTCCTCACGGCCGTGGCCGTTCTCACGCCGTCGCTGACACTCGGCCTCGTCGACTGGCACAGCGCGTTCGAACTCCTCCTCTGGGGAACGACAGTCCTGTTTGCCACGTCCGCGCTCGTCTGGCTCGTGCTTACCTACGTCATCGGTGCCGGCTACGAACCGCCGACCCCCGTCCACGGCGGCGACGACATCCAGGTCCGCATCCTCACTGTCGACGCCGCAGACGTCGTGCAGGCGACCGTGGACTCACTGCCCGCGACGTTCGACGACGTCCGCGTCATCGCCGAGACTGACATCGACGTCGACGGCGCAACCGTCCACGCCGTTCCCGACGGGTTCGACTGTACGGCGGTCCGCAAGGGTCGCGCCATCGAGTGGGCCCGCCGCACGCTCGACAACGACCGGGAGTTCGTGCTGTATCTCGACGAAGACAGCCACGTCGCGTCCTTCGAGGGGCTGCCCGACGCGGATATCGTCCAACTCCGCGAGGAGCCCCGCCGCACTGGTTCGGTGCTGTCCTATCTCGCCGACGTCTACCGGATGGGCGTCCAGGTCGAACAGCGCGCCTTCGCCCGCCTCTCTATCCCGCTGTTCGCATGGGGCGGGGGCATCGCCGTGAGGCAGTCCGCCGAGGACGAAGTGACCTGGAACCGCGAAACTATCGTCGAGGACACCGCGTTCGTCTGGGCGGCCGCCCAGCGACTGGAGGACTTCTCGTTCGAGCTCGCGACGGCCACCTGCCGCAACGAAGCCCCGCCGTCGCTGACCGAAATCACTCAGCAACGCCGCCGCTGGGCCGCCGGCAACCTCGAAGCATCGACAGATCTGCCTGTGGGCTACCAGCTAGTCACTCGTGTTCGGAACTACGCGTGGGCGCTCTCGCCGATTGTCACGCTCATCGTCGTCCCGCTGTCGGTTCTCGGCGTCGGCGTTGGCTCTAGTGGCCTGTTTACGCTTGCCTCGGTTACGCTGGGGCTGCTGACGCTCTTCTGGTATCTTCGCGGCGTTCAGTACTACGGCCCGGACAAGACCGAGTGGCTGCTGGCCGCCCCGCTTGCCCCGCTCATCACTGTCGTCCACTCGATGGGTACTGTCGCCGGCATCCTCGACCCGCCCGAAGGCTTCCGCGTCACGGAGAAGGTCGGCGACGGGTAACCCTAGCTTCAGCCGCTAACTGGCTCTCTCAGGTGCTTGGTTTCAGGCCGCCTGTCGTAACGCGATTCAACGTGCACCGCTTGCTCAGGCGTTCGCGGTCGAGAACAAAACGCCGCCTCCCGGATTGTGAACTTCCGAGAGACTCGCTACGCTCGTCTCTCGACTTCCCGCTCGCTTCGCTTGCGGGAACGGGGACAGCTCGATCTTCAGTCGAGTACGTAACACCCTCGAATGGAAATCGAGTAAAATCGGGATGCCGCCTCCCGGATTTGAACCGGGGACAGCTCGATCTTCAGTCGAGTGCTCTCCCAGTCTGAGCTAAGGCGGC
>ENA-ORDC01000329-ORDC01000329.1-marine-metagenome-genome-assembly--contig:-NODE-329-length-50269-cov-9.972785_pt1 | contig 50269 bp, 43 predicted proteins | sample MGYA00237783_ERZ508515 | MGnify/ENA primary metagenome ERZ508515 (study PRJEB26186, sample SAMN06268792) | marine metagenome | isolation source: Eden Landing Ponds, San Francisco, CA, USA | place... | reverse complement strand
AGCGCGACGACGGCGTTGACCGTCGCCCACGGCGCCATGATGTCGGTCACGAGCGGGTAGCCCAGCACCGACGCGAACCCCCAGTAGAAGCCGAACTGGACGACCGTCGTCGGCCCCTCGTCGCGATAGCGGTCGACGACGAATCCCAGCACCGCGAGCACGGAGAGTGCGAGCGCGCCGTAGCCCATACTCTGGAGGAAATCACCCAGGTACGGGATGTAGGAGTGGTCCTGGTGGCTGCCCTGGACCCAACCGCTCCACAGTTTCTCCGCCGCGCCGCCAGTCGAGAGCCAGAGTATCTCGGGGGCCATTCCCGGATCGTCGAGGACTTTCCCGAGACCAGGGCCCGACTCCGTTCGCGCGCGCGGCGCGTAGAAGAAGACGAGGATCGCCACGAACTCGACGGCCGCGACGACGACCACGACGGCGTTTCGCCACAGGAGTGAGAGCCCGCGTTCGACGTACTCTCGGGCCAGGAAGAGCCACTCGCCGTCGTACTCGCGGTTCCGGAGGAGACTGTGGTCGACGGCCAGTACCGCGGCGCCGAGCCAGCAGACGGGGTAGAGGATGGCGTTTTCCTTGACGGTGAGCGCGAGCGCGAACGCGCCCACGGCACCCAGGAAATACCGGCGTCGGCCGGTGTCGATGGTAGCGACCCCGAGGGCGAAGGCGGCGAAGGCGAAGGCGGCGACGAGGGGGTCACCGCGCATGAACCGCGAGTAGTAGACCAGCGCGGGGGTAAACGCCAGCAAGCCGGCGAGTGCGGCGACTTCCAGGTCCGGGAGGCGGTCGCGCAGGCACAGGGCGGTGAGCGGGAGGAGCGCACTCAGGAGGGCGACGGCCAGTCGCATACTGGCGTCTGTCGTCCCGAAGACGTCGAAGACGAGGGGGTTGACGTGGTGGTAGAACGGGCCGTGGATGATGGGGCGATACTCGACGTTGCCGGTCTCGATGTAGCGCAGCGTCCAGTAGACGACGCGGGCCTCGTCCCAGTGGGCGACCCGGCCACCCAGGTCGTAGAGGCGGGTGACCAGTCCGAGAATCGCGATGTCGAAGACGACGACGTGGACGGGGTCAAGTCCGACCCTGTCGAGGGCGCTGGTGGCACGCGACCGGAGAGACGCCGCGTCGACTGTCGCCATTGCCGGTGTGGAGTGGCGGACTCCTTAGAACCTTTCTGATCGATGGGACGTCGCCGGTTCGGCCGACCCATCTCCCGTTTGCCGGCGCGCTCGGCGTCGGCTCGCCGGCCGACCGACCCACCTTCGATAGTTCTTTGAGGCGCGCTGGAAAGGTCCGAGTATGGTACGGCTCGGGCTGGTCGTCGCGCAGTTCGACAAGGAGGGATCGGTCATCGACGGGATGACCGAAGCGGCCCACGAAGCCGCCGAATCGCGCGACGCCGAGGTCGTCGCGACGGTCGAGGTACCCGGTTCCTACGACACGCCGCTGGCCGCCGACCGACTCGCTCGCCGCGAGGACGTCGACGCCGTCGCCGTCGTGGGCGCGATCGTCAGCGGCGACACCGGCCACGACGAGGTCATCGCCGACGCCGCCGCACAGGGGTTGACCGACGTGAGTCTCGACCGTGACACCCCCGTCACGTTCGGCGTCATCGGCCCCGACATGAGTACGGCCGAGGCCAGAGACCGCCTCGACTACGGCGGCCTGGCCGTCGAGAGCGCGGTCGACCTCGCCGAGGACCTGCCCGAGCCCTGATACCGGCTGCATCGGACTCTCACAGACCACGAGAGCGACCACCAACGAGACACGACAATGGACTTTACAGCACGCGTCGAACGGATCGAACCGAGCGCCACCGTGGCGATAAGCAACAAGGCCACCGAACTCGAGGCAGACGGGGCGGACGTCGTCGACTTCTCGATCGGCGACATCGTCGACTTCGACACCCCCGAGAACGTCAAGGATGCCGCCAAGGCCGCCATGGACGCCGGCCACACCGGCTACACGCCGTCGAGTGGTATCCCCGAACTCAAGTCGGCCATCGTCGACAAACTCCACGCCGACGGCCTGACCCAGTACGGCCCGGAGAATATCATGGTCACGCCCGGCGGCAAGCAGGGCCTCTACGAGGTCTTCCAGACGATCATCGAGGAGGGCGACGAGGTGGCCCTGATCGACCCGGCGTGGGTCTCCTACGAGGCGATGGCCAAGATCGTCGGCGGCGACCTCACGCGCGTCGACACCACCCAGTACGACTTCGCGCTCGAACCCGCACTCGACGACCTCGCCGACGCCGTCTCCGACGAGACGGACCTGCTCGTCGTGAACTCGCCGGGCAACCCCCACGGGATGGTCTACTCCGACGAGGCCCTGGAAGGCGTTCGCGACCTGGCCGTCGAGCACGACATCACCGTGATCTCCGACGAGATCTACAAGGAGATCACCTACGACGGCGTCGAGGCGACGAGTCTCGGGACGCTGGAGGGCATGGAAGACCGCACGATCACGCTCAACGGTTTCTCGAAGGCCTACGCGATGACCGGCTGGCGCCTGGGCTACTACGCCGGGCCCGAGGAACTCATCGAGCAGGCCGGCAAGATCCACGGTCACTCGGTGACCTGTGCGGTCAACTTCGTCCAGCACGCGGGCGTCGAAGCCCTGGAAAACACCGACGAGGCGGTCGAGGAGATGCGGTCGGCCTTCGAATCGCGCCGTGACACGCTCGTCGATTTCTTCCACGACCACGGCAAGGACGTCGCCACGCCGGAGGGAGCGTTCTACATCATGCTCCCGGTCGACGACGACGACGTCGCCTGGGCCGAGGAGGCCGTCGAGGAGGCCCACGTCGCGACGGTGCCGGGGACGGCTTTCGGTGCGCCTGGCTACGTTCGACTGGCCTACGCCAACGACGAGGACCGCCTCCGCGAGGGCGTCGAACGCCTCGCCGACAACGACCTGTTGTAACGGCTGTTTTCGTCGATTCTTCGCCCGCTAGCTGTGGCAGTGAAATCGACTGCGACCGACAGCGACGGTTGAAAGCCCTCGACACGCTCGCTAGCTGGAAGAGAAGACGTGACCGCTACTCACAGTAACGGGTGAAAGCCCTCGACACGCTCGCCAGGTGTGACCGCAACCGACATCAGCGGATGAAAGCCCTCGACACGCTCGCGGTCGCTGAGCGGGATATCCGCGCTCTCGGCACCGCCCGCGCGGATACTGGCCCGCTCAGACGACTAGATGAACGCGAGCGCGCCTCGCCCTTTCATCGCACGATATCACCTGCAGTCGATCAATCTGCTAGCGAGCGTGCCGAGGGCTTTCATCGCACGATATCTCCTGCTGTCGGTCAACCTGCTAGCGAGCGGGCCGAGGGCGTTCATCGCACACCGTCGAGTACGGTTGCAGTCACGACTCCTCTCACTCAGAACAATTACGCGATATCACACTCGTTGACAGGCAGGAGTACAGTTTTCACCCACCCCTGCACAGCCAGTCCATGCGAGACCATCACCGAGAGGCCCTCGACGTCGCAGTCGAGGAGACGAAGTCGAACGACGAATTTCTGGCGTGCATCCTCGCGGGGTCGGTCGCGAAAGGCTGGGAACAGCCGGATTCGGACGTCGACGTCGTGGTGGTCGCCACCGACGAGGCGTTCGAGCGCCGACGCGCCGACTGGGACCTGACCACCTACGAGATGAAAGAGACCAGCGAGGGCGACGTACCCGTCGATACGAAGATCGTCGACCGGACGTTCCTCGAAGACGTCGCCGAGCGCGGGAGCGAACCAGCACTGGCGGCGTTCGTCGGTACCGAGGTCCGCTACACCGAAGACCCCGAGATTACAGCCCTCGTCGAGGAGATTCCGACCTACCCGACCGAGGAGAAGACCGACCGCATCGAGACGTTCTACAGCCAGCTGCAGGCCTATCGCTGGTACGTCGGCGAGGCCGCGAAGCGGGACAACACGTACCTCGCACACCAGACCGCCACGAAACTCGCCCTGTTTGGCGGCCGATTGCTCCTCGCGAACGACGAGACGCTCTTTCCCTATCACAAGTGGTTCCCGCGAGTGCTCGCAGAACTCGACGACAAACCTCCGAAGACGATGGACCTGTTCGAGCGGCTCCTCGACGAGCGAAACCCCGATGCCGCCGAGGCGTTCGTAACGACAATCGAGGAGTATCGCGAGTGGGAGACGCCCGACGTCGGGTGGGGCGCGCGATTCATGCTCGACCGCGAGTGGCAGTGGCGCCGCGGACAACCCGCGCTCGAAGAGCTATAGCTCCAGTGGCTTGCCGTTGAGGACTGTTCAGATGCGTTCGAGGTCGTCCGGAGCGACTCTCAGCCTCGTTCGTCGAGGATCCGGTCGACGATGTCGCCGGTCGAAAGCAGCGCGTCGTCGTAATCGGGTTCGTACGCGGAAGCGCGACGCACTGCACAGTCGATACCCCTGTCGTCGAGGGCGGCCCGGATCTTCCGTTCGTCGTGGTGCTGGTCGAACCCGAGGGCGATGACGTCCGGTTCGAGTTCCTCGATGGGGACGAAGATGTCTTCGGGGTGACCCAGTCGCGCCTCGTCGACGGGCTGGAGACCGGCCACGAGTTCGCGCCGCTGCGGACCCGAGACCACCGGCTTCGCCTTGTGCGTGACGTTCTCCGAGCGGGCGACGATGACGACGAGCTTGTCTCCCATCTCTGCGGCGTCCTGGAGATAGTGGAGGTGTCCCGGGTGGAGGATGTCGAAGGTGCCCTGGGCGACGACGATACTCTCGTCCTCGCTCATCGGTTCCCCCACCCGCCGTCTTCGTCGGGACGTCTGTCGACGGCGTCCTCGCGGCGGTCGACACCCTCTTCGAGGAGTTCCTGGTCGATGTCCTCCTGGGTGAAGTCGAAGAACTCGTCCTCGGGGAGTTCGACGTCGAGCACGTCCAACTCTCTCGGGTTTCCTTCCCTGTCGAAGGCCTGCCAGTCGTGGCGACCGTAAGGTGCACCGATGATGATGTGGACCTTCCCGCGGCCGAACGTCTGGAGGTCGGCGTCGCTCGGACGGAGGACGCCGTTGGGGTGGGAGTGGACCGACCCTGCGGCGGTCCGGTCGTTGGGTATCATGTTCGTCTTCACGGTCGCACTCACGGGGTTCGATTCGGTCCCCGGGATGACGAGCACGTCCGTGAGGACGGTCCCCTCGTAGTCGAAGCCCAGTTTCCGGGCGTCCTCGCCGCGCAGAAAGCCCATGTACTCGTCGGGATGGGCGTCTTCGGAGGCTTCCAGGGCGAACTCGAGTGCGGCCTCGGCGATGCCGACCACCTCACCCGAGCGGAACAGTCCCATGGACTGTTGTCGGGTCTGGCACGTTACAAGCGTTCCGGACGCTCGCTGGAGTGTGGGTTCGTTGTTACGTCCCAGGAGGTGTTTCCCGTGTGGATCTGGATACACTCAGCGGTGCGAGTTGCGGATCTTCGGCTGGCTCACTAGTTGCTCGCGGAGGTGTGGCCGTACTCGACAGTGTGTAGTGAAAGCCCTCGACCCGCTCGCGGTCGCTGAGCGACATATCCGCCCTCGGACAGCCGCACCGCGCCGCACTCGCACGGATAGAGGCCGCTCAGGCAACTGGCTGAACGCGAGCGCGCCTCGCCCTTTCAGTCCGCCAGGGACCGCACAGCACCGTCCCTCACCGCCCCGCACAACACCGCATCGGCCTCACACCTCCCCAGCCTCTTGCGCTTCTCGGGCCTGCGGCCCTGCGATGCTCATCCCTCGCACGGTGTCATCTCGCGCATAAAAGCGCTCGACAGCGCGCGCCCCCGGTGGTCGGTCGGGTGGGGCACTCACACGGCGGACGATGAGAGAAGCGTTCCGGAGGGTTAAACTGCCGTGGGTGCCGAATCCACAGCAAATGTCACCTGCAGACGACGCCGGGGGTTCCGGCGTCGCGGTCCCCGACAGCGGGACCACCGTCTACGACCTCGCCGACAACTGTGATTTCGAACACGTAGAACCGGACGAATACTACCTCGGTACCGTCAACGGCGTCGTCGAGTACGGCGTCTTCGTCGACCTCTCGGACGACGTCTCCGGGCTGGTCCACAGCTCGAACCTCCAGGGCAGCTACGAGGTGGGCGACGAGTTCGTCGTCGAACTCGACGAAGTGCGCGAGGACGGCGACGTCGCCTTCGCCGAGGTCGACATCGACGAATACGACGTCGAATCGGTCGAACCCGACAGCGACGACGTCGACGACCTCGGCGACCTCGTCGGTGAGCAGATAACGCTCGTCGGCACCGTCGTCCAGATCAAACAGACTAACGGCCCGACGGTCTTCCAGGTCCGCGACCCGACCGGTATCGCACCCTGTGCCGCCTTCGAAGAGGCCGGTGTCCGTGCCTATCCCGACATCGAACTCGACGACGTCGTCCGCATCGAGGGTCGCGCCGAGACGCGCGACGAGGCCGTCCAGGTCGAGGTCGACGACCTCACGCTGTTGACGGGCGAACAGGCCGCCGAGGTCCGCGAAGAACAGTCGGCGGCCCTCGACGAGGTCGCCACGCCCCACGATATCGACCCGCTCGTGGAGTGGCCCGCACTGGAGAAGTTGTGGGACGACCTCGAAGCCGTCGCGACGCGATTGCGCCGCACTGTACTGGAGGGGCGCCCCATCCGGATGCGCCACCACGCCGACGGCGACGGTATCTGTGCGAGCGTCCCGCTCCAGGTCGCCCTCGAACGGTTCGTCACCGAGACCTACGAGGACCCCGAGGCGCCCCAGCACCTCCTCAAGCGCCTGCCGAGCAAGGCGCCCTACTACGAGATGGAAGACGTCACGCGAGACCTGAACTTCGCGCTGGAAGACCGCACCCGCCACGGACAGAAACTCCCGCTCCTCTGCATGCTCGACAACGGGTCGACCGAGGAGGACACGCCCGCCTACCGGAACCTCGCCCACTACGACATCCCGATCGTCGTCGTCGACCACCACCACCCCGACCCCGAGGCCGTCGAGGGACTCGTCGACGAACACGTCAACCCGTACCTCCACGACGAGGACTACCGGATCACGACCGGCATGCTCTGTGTCGAACTCGCGCGGATGATCGACCCCGACCTCACCGAGGACGTCCGGCACGTCCCCGCAGTGGCGGGCCTCTCGGACCGGTCGGAAGCCGACGCGATGGCCGACTACCTCGCGCTCGCCGCCGAGGAAGGCTACGACGAGTCCGAACTCAGAGACGTCGGCGAGGCGCTCGATTACGCAACGTTCTGGCTACGCTACGACGACGGCGGCCAGCTCGTCACCGACGCGCTGAACGTCGACTGTGACGACGAGGACCGACACCGCGAACTCGTCGACTTCCTGGCCGAACGCGCCGAGCGCGACGTCGACCGCCAGCTGGACGTCGCGATGGACCACGTCGAACACGAACGTCTCGACAACGGCGCGCATCTCTACCGGATCGACGTCGAGAACCACGCCCACCGGTTCACCTACCCGGCACCGGGCAAGACGACCGGCGAGATCCACGACCGGAAAGTCGCCGAGACGGGTGACCCGGTCATCACCATCGGTTACGGTCCGGACTTTGCAGTCCTGCGCTCGGACGGCGTCCGCCTGGACATCCCGGAGATGGTCGAGGAACTAAAAGAGGAGATCGAGGGCGGCGGCGTCAGCGGTGGCGGCCACCTCGTCGTCGGGTCGATCAAGTTCGTCAGCGGGATGCGCGTCAGCGTCGTCGAGGCGCTCGTCGCCAAGATGGCCGACGCCGAGATCGACGAGGAACTGGGGAGTTCGGCCCCGCTCGTCGAGGACTGATACTCGACCGGGGATATCTCCCTGACCTGGTTTTTCTCGACCCGCTTCGCAGACCTATTTTCAACTCACCCACACACTGTGTCATTCGGTAAATAAAAGTAGGAGGGTAGCGACCACTCGACAAGTACCGTCGGTGGGCAGTGGGACCGACGGGTGGGTTACGATGACAGGAACCGTGGTCTCCGAGAGGGGTGTACAGAGTGGTGACCGAACGAGCCGTGGTCGATACGAGCGTAGCAGTCGACCGGCGTCCGGAGGGACGTGTCGATGACGGACCCGGAACGGTCGATCACAGCGTTGTCGCTGTGTCTGCTAGTCGTCGGGTCGATGTTCGTGCCGGCGGTGGCGCTGGCTGACGCGTCTGCCGCGGCCAACGCCGAAGTCATCACCGACTGTCAGACGCTCTCGGAGAGTGGGACGTACGAACTGGAGGGGAATCTCGCGATTGACGAGAATTCCGAACGAGAAAACTGCATCGAGATCACCGCGAGTGACGTCACGCTACGCGGCGGCGAGGACGGGTCAACCGTCGAATTCACCGGTGAGGAGATGGGTTCTCGCGGTGTGTTTGTCACTCCCGGCCAGAGTAACGTAATCGTCAAGAACATCGGAACTACTGGGTGGTTAGACGGGGTGGCCGTCGGACAGGTAGGATCTGACCCGGTCGAAGACGTGACGTTGAGGGAAGTCAACGCTTCGTTTAATCAAGAGGGGATCGTGATCGGACGTTCGAACGATGTGACCATCCAGAGTGCAAACACCTCGACAAATGAGGCGGGGATCGTCGCTACCAACGGCGGTGATGTCACGGTGGAAGACACACTCGCAGCCAGGAATTCAGAACAGGCGTTCGACATCCGATCCGAAGGGGAAGTGACAGTCACTGACACGACGGTCCGAGATGGAGAGGGGAACGTGGAAATCCGGGCTGGCACAGGAACGGTGACAGGCCTCACTGTAGAGAATAATCGTGTGTTCGAATCTGAAATCGTCGAATTCGAATTTACGGATTCCGGTAGCGTCTCTGACGTCTTACTGACAGATAATGCCGCGCGGTCTGGACTCCTTGTCCAAGGCTCCGCGAACGTAGGTCTAAATAGTATCACCATCACCGAAACGGGCAGTGAAATCACCCAAGGATTATCGCCTGACCGGGGCGGACTCGTCATCGTCGAGTCGTCGAACGTAGCGGTGGCAGATGCGACGGTGACCGATAACGACATGAACGGGATCTCTGTTCTCGGGTCGCCGCAGGTGACGATCAGCGAATCCACGGTCACAGGGAACGCCGACGGAGGGATCTCTACGATATCTGGGGATGAGCTGAGAGTTCTCGATACGGTTCTGAGTCAAAACGACTTTGGTGCAGTGTTTTTCGCCAGTAACGACGTCCGGGTTGAGGGGGTCGAAGCGACCGAGAACCTGGGAGGGGGTCTCGGGTTCGCCGACTCGTCTGACGTGGTCGTGACCGGTACCGTAGTGACGGATACCGGCGGGACGGAGAGAGGAACGGGCCAGGGCTTGGTCTTTCAGTCGACCGGAGCTTCTGTTCGGAACACTGTGCTCCGGAACAACGCAGGGAGAGATGTCGTCTCGGAGCCGGGATCGGGCGAGGAAATACCGGTGATTCCGGTGTCTCCTGAAGACGAGACCCTTGAGTCTGCACCCACCAGCCCCGTTCAGCTCCCCTCGACAGTCGAACCATCGATGGGGACGCTGACGGCGGCTTCGATAGAGGGCGAGCCACGATCCGTCGCGTCATTGACGACCGACGGTGCGTCGACACGAGCCGTCGGATCGGTTGTTCAGGAAGTGGACGGCACGGAGCCTGTCGTCCTCGAGAATGTGTCGCTCGGGACCGCACCGGTCCTCACAGAAGCGACACTCGAGGGTGCGTATCTCGAGGTGGTCACGGCTGAAGGAGAGACGCCCGGACTGCCCGTGAACTGGGTCGAGACCGGTAATTACCTCCTGACGGGGAGTAACGCCGAGGGCGGCTACGCGGACCTTTCACTTGATGCTCCGGAGGACATCCCGAACTCGGTCACGACCTCCTCGCTACGGGTCTGGGAATTCTACGAAACTTGGCAGCTCTTTGGCGGCAGCGACGAGACGGCTAGCCCGACCGCAGAAAGCACTGTGACCGGCTCTACTCGACTCATCGCACTCCTGGGTCAGGAACCGCCCGAGGGCAACTTCTCTCTGGGAGACCTCTCGACGAACAGTCCCGTCCGACCGGGTGAGACCGTCTCGGTCGATACGACCGTCCAGAACGTCGCCGACCGATACGGTACCCAGAACGTGAGCCTGCGCGTCGGCGACGCGATCGTCGATCACACGACGCTGACGCTCGAACCCGGAGAATCCCGGGATCTGACGTTCGAATGGACTACTAGCGAGGACGATGCTGGTGACTACGACCTGACGGTGGCGAGTGCAAACGACACCGCCACGACCACCGCGACTGTCGACCCCATCGACCCGGCCAACTACACCGTCGACATCGAGTCGACGACCGCACCGGTCGAGGCAGGTGGGAGCATCGACGTCGTCGCGACCGTGACGAACACCGGTGAGGTGACCGGCGAGCAGGCGGTCACGTTGCAGGCAGGAGACGAGACGGTGGACACGACCACACTCGCCCTGGAACCCGGCGAATCACGGGAGCTGACCCTCTCCTGGGAGACGTCGACCGACGACGCCGGTGACCACGACCTGACGGTGGCGAGTGCCAACGACACGGACCAAACGACAGTGACCGTCACTGCGCTCGAACGCGCCAACTACGCGGTCGACATCGTGGCAGCGGACGCTGTCGTCGAGGGCGGTGCGACTGTGGACGTGGTCGCGAACGTCACCAACGTCGGCGACCAGACCGGCGAGCAGGTCGTCGAACTCCGCTCCGAGAGTCAGGTGTTCGACGACACCACGCTCGGACTCGAACCCGGCGAGTCACAGGAGGTGACGCTGAATCTGCGGGTCGCCAGCGGGGCGAGCGGACAGTTCCGACTCGTCGTCGCATCGGCCAACGACACCGATAGCACGCTTCTCCGGGTCCAGGGCGACGATAGCGATGATTCGTCGACGCCGGCCCCAACGGCCACGCCGACGCCCACTCCGACCCCGTCCCCCACTGCCACACCGACGCCGACGCCCACCCCGACAGATACGGCTGCTCCGCCCGATGGGGGCGACGGGACGGCGACGCCGACGCCGACGCCGACACCCACACCGACAGCGACTCCCGCGCCGACGGACACCGTGACCCCAGTCCCGGCGGAGACGACGGCACCGACGGCCGCAGAGGACGCGCCGACTGACGTCCCCGGGAGCGACGACTCGGGACTCCCGCTCTGGCCGCTCTTGCTCTTGCTCTTGCTCGCTATCGCGGCCGGCGGCTACCTCTACGTCCGGCAACGGCAGCAGTAGCCGCGGCCCTTTTCGTCTCACCTCGGCCCGACACCAGTATCGGGGCCGAACTCGACACGGCGGACGACCAGCAAAGCGAGGACGACGACGCCCGCCACGGCGACGACCGATCCCCACGGGAGTGACCCCGCCCCCGAACCCGAACCGCTACCCCCGGCCGACCAGTCCGCCGCGAAGACCTCCCGATAGTAGCCAGCGACCCGGTCGCCCTCCAGGACGACCATCACTTCGCGATTGTCCTGGACTGACTCTCGGTTCCAGTTGAGACTCCCGACCACTGCCTGGTCGCCGTCGACGACCACCCCCTTGGCGTGAATCTTCTCGTAGCGGCCGGCCGGGTCGGCGAGTCTCGCCCGGATGGGCAGGCCCTCGCTCTCGGCGCGTTCGCGCAACCGCTCGACGATCCGACGGTTGTCCTCGCGGACGTACCACGCGCTGCTCAACAGGACTCGCACGTCGACGCCACGCCGGGCCGCCCGTACCGTCGCGCGCAGGAAGCGGTCGTCGGGGCCGTCGATACTCAGCTGTAGCACGTCGACCGATTCGGTCGCGCTGTCGAGCATGGCGGTGACCGCACGACCGGCGTTGTCGGGTGCGACGAGCAGTTCGGTCCGCTCGACCGGGAGTGTGGCCGGGTCGTGACGGCGCGGATACGACCCGTTGGCCGCCGAACGCGTCGCGAACGAGCGTCCGCGGCGGAACTGTCGCCACCCCTGGACGCCCGCCCAGTCGGCATCGGCACGGAAGGTGTCCGCGAGACCGGCGACGACGTCCGGATTCGTGGTCCGGACACCCCACCCGCGACTGGCGTGCCCACCAGTCCCGGCGGGTTTCCAGTTTTCCGTCAGCACGAGCGCCCGGTCGTCGACCACTGCGTACTTCGCGTGGTGGTAGGCGTAGCGATCACGAGGTCCTCCCACCAGTTCGACGGTGACGCCCGCCTCGACCAGACTATCGAGGAGTCGCGCCTCCCGACGCGAGAGGCCGTCGACCGGGTTTCCTTCGAGCAAGAGGCGGACGCTGACTCCGCGGGCGGTCGCCCGTTCGAGCGCCTGTGCGACGCGGCGGGAGGTGAACGTGTACCCCGCGAGCAGGATCCGTTGGTCGGCGTCGCGGAGCGTTTCGACGACGATGTCGGGCGAATCGGGTAACACGAAGGCGGTAACGTTTCCCCCCGCGCCAGTGACGACCGGGCGATCCGTCCGACCGATGGATTCCCAGGTGACGACCCCGCGGTCGTCGAAGCGGCCGCGCTCGCCTTCGGGTGCGTCCCGGTAGCGTGCCGTCGCGACCGTCTCGTTGCCTCGGGTGAGGCGCAACTGCTCGCCGCCGTTGGCCAGCGAGGGCATCCCCTCGACACCGACGACGTGGACGTCGGTCAGGTTCCGGACGAGTGCCGGCGCAGCCGTGACCGCGACGCGTCCCGTCCCAGAGAGTGCCACCGCGTCTTCGCCGTCGTCGAGTCGGTACGTCGCGGTCGCGGTTCCGTTCCCGTGTCGCTTCTCGTTCTTGCTCCCGGTCGAGGCGGGCAGATCGAGGACGACGAACTCGCCGCGGTCGCCGTCCGCGACGGGATTCGGATAGACGGCGACGATCGCAGCGTCGTCGGTCCCGTTCCCAGACTCCGGAGTGGCGCGTTCGACGTCCGCGGCGACGGAGGCGGTCCCCGGAACTGCACCGACAGCGACGACGCCGGCGACAGGAGCGAGTCCGAGTACGAGCGCGAAGGCGACACGGAACGCGAACGCGACACAGGGCGCGAACGCGACACGGGGCGCGGGGCGTGACACGACTGCCGCTGGTCGTGCGTTCGGATATAAAGTTCAGTACCCGCGTCGAGAACTGAGGCGTGGCGTCGATTCAGACTGCTTTGCCGGCTTCGGCCTGGACGATGTAGGCGCGGTCGTCGGTGTAATCGGCCAGCACGTCCAGCGCCCGCTCGGTGCCGATCTGGTTGAGCGCCCACGCGGCGCTCGCCCGCACTTCGTCGGCGTCGTCGTCTTCGAGGATGTCGGCGAGCGGATCGATTGCCCGCGTATCACCGAGGAGACCGAGCGCCCGCGCGGCGGCGCTGCGTACCTCGTAGTTGTCGGCGTCGAGGCGGTTCGCGACCGGCTGGGTGGACTCCTCGCTGCCGATCTCGCCGAGCGCGCGCAGAGTGATCTTCTGGAGTGCGGGGTCGCCGTCGCCGTCGATGAAGTCGTGGAGCGTCTCGCATGAGCGGTCGTCGCCGATCTTCCCGAGGATCGTCACACACTTCTTGTCGCGCTTCTGGGCACGCTGGTGGATCGCCTCGAAGGCTTCCTGGGGGGCCATCCGGACCAGCGTGTCGAGAATGTTCTCCTCCATGAAGTCGGAGTCGAACGTCTCCAGGCCGAGCAGGATGGGTTCGGGTTCGCCCAGTTTCTCGTAGACCTTGATCGCGTTCCACTCTGGTGGGAAGTCCTTGCGGTTCTCGGATTCGAGCACGTCATAAAAGCCCTGGGCGTCGAGTTGCTGACGGACCGTGAGGTCGTCCCACTCCTCTGCTGCCTCGACCGCGTCGGCGAGTTCCTCGGCGGCGGTCAGGAGTGTCTCGATAGTTTCAGTGTCCTCGTCGGGATCGAGGTCGGCGTTCTCGACGGCGTCGGCCGCCTCGTCGAGTGCACCGACGAGCGCGTCGGCTTCCTCACCCTCGGCGACGAAGGACGTGTCGAACTCGTCGGCGACAGTCCCGAGGAACGCCTCGACGGCGTCGACGACGTCGGGGAGGCCGTCGTCGGTCCAGCGGGTGTCCGCGACCGTCGAACTGGTCTCCTCGACGCTCTCGACGACGTCCTCGGCGTAGGGGCCGCGCTGGTCTTCGAGCCGGTCGCGCAGGTCGGCGAGCCGGTCTTCGAACTCGGCGCGCGGGTCCTCGGCGTCCTCGTCGTCCTCGTCCGGTTCGGGCAGGTCCGCCGCCTCGATGTCCTCCTCGAGAGAGTCGAGGTCGGCCTCGACCGCGTCGAGGTCCGCCTCCGTCTCGGCGGCGTCCAGGTCCTCGTCGGCCTGGTTCAGGCGCTCGTCCAGCGTGTCCGCCGACAGCGCTGTCTCCTCGGACGCGGGTTCGTCTGGGCCGTCGGCGTCGCCCGCCTCGGCATCGTCGTCCCCGTTGCTCATACCAGTGTGTGCGATTCTCCGGGGCAAAGGCGTTTTCATTCGCGGGCCGGGGTGTGACAGCCACCATCGGGAACGGGTCACTCCCCTTCGAACTCGCCGGTGAGGTCCGAGAGGCCCTCGATCGGCCGTTCGGGGTCGACGCTACTCCGGTGTCGGCTGTCGGTTCCTGTGTTTCTCGGCACCGATCGTCAGACCCGCTTTCGCCTGGTCGGCGCTGTCGAGGCTCAGGTCCTCGACCGGTACCTCGTGGACGTCGTCGTACTCCTGGACGATGTACGTGTAGTAGTACTGGACCGCCCGTCGGGCGTTCTGTGCCGGACTTCCCTTCAGCACGTCCGTGTTCAGTGCGAGGTGGACGACCTCGGGGAACGGGAGCCCCAGCACTTCCTGAGCCGCTACGATCGCTTCGTGGTCCTCGTCGCGTATCCGGACTGGCTCGGACATACGACGTGGTCGCCCGGTCACCCAGTTAAGTGTAACGGTGTGTAACTAGTCGTTTCAAACTGTTACGACCCGTTACGAAGATGCGTACAGGGGTAGCTGGCGGGGGAGATACCCTCGACCGGGTACCGGTTCCATCGAGACTTCGTGAACCAACGGTTTCGTTCCTCTCGTCGCGACGGCCTGTGGGCCGCTAGTCGGTCAGACCGGATCGGGGTGCATATCACGGCAGCGTGCCAAGCGCCGATATGAACCGCCGAGCCTTCCTGGCGACGGGTGCGGGCGTCGCCGCGACGGCGCTCGCGGGGTGTTCCGTGGGCGGGAGCAGTGGGACGGCGACCGAGTACGACGTCGGTATGACGACGGCGGATTTCACCCCCGCTGCTATCACCGTGAACGTCGGCGAGACGGTCGTCTGGCGGAACACGAGTTCGCACGCACACACGGTCACCGCCTACGAGGACAGTATCCCCGAGGAGGCCGACTTCTTCGCGTCGGGCGGCTTCGACTCCCAGTCGGCCGCCGAGAGCGGCTGGACCAGCGGGACACAGGGCTCTATCGCTGCCGACGGGGAGTACCGCCACACCTTCGAGGTGCCCGGCGACTACGGCTACTACTGTATCCCCCACGAACCGTCGGGGATGGTCGGCACTGTGACCGTCACCGAATCGACCGCGACCTCCGAGTAAAATTTCGTTCCGTGAACGCCGTCAGTCGGCGGCTTCGACGTCTTCCTCGTCGACGTCGACGGCCGCTTCCTCTTCGGCGGCGACCTCTTCCGGTCGAGCTTCGAGCGTCGCCTTCTGGATCTCCACGCGGCGAAGCGGGTAGATGGTCTTTGCCTCGTTGTAGATGGCCGAGGAGAGGCGTCCCTCGACGACGCTGTCGATCAGGTCGGAGTAGGTGTGTTCGCGGGCCGACTCCTCGACGAGGTCGATCATCGTCCGGCGAATGGCCTTCTCCTGGCTCTCGTCGGCGCTCTTGGTCGTGAGCGCCACGGGCTGGATCTGGACACGGTAGTCGTCCTGCGTGAGGACGGTGATGTAGGCCTCGACCTTCGAGGAGCCACGGCGAACGAGCGAGCGCAGGTAGTCCCGCGTCAGCTCGTGTTTGATAAACTCGGTGTAGGCCGAGTCCGAGGCCACCTCGTTGACCTTGAACGTGAGCTTGGTGTTGTTCTCGCTGGCGTCGTCGCGCAGGTCGCCCAGCGTCGTCTCGATGGTCCGGCCGAGGACCTGTTCGGATTCTTCTGCGATGGTCTCGCCCAGCTCCTCCCGGTCGAACTGCTCCGGGGCGAGCAGGGTGTACCACTGTTTCTGTTCTCTGCGTCGTGAAACTGATCGGTCACTCATGATGTGTCGTTGTCGCTGTGTGTCGCGTGTGTGTCGCTATCGTGTTCGGTCGTGAGCTGTGCTGCTACCGTCGCGTTGACGACGTAGTCGTCCACCGTCGAGCGCAGGCTGCCCGTCGAGTCCCGCGTTACTGTCGTGACCACGCGGTCGTCCTCGACCCTGGTCGCCATCTCCGTCGTGTTGTCCGGACGGAGCGCTGCGGCGACTCGGTTGGCTGTTTCCGCGTCGGCGTGATTCGTCGTGATCGTCGCGCGCCGACTTTCGGACGTCTGTGAGGTTCCGCTGGCGCCAGGTGAGACTCCACTTTCACCCGCCGAGGGGGTCCGGTCCTCGCCCGTCATGCCAGGGCCTCCCTCGTCGCGGCGACGAACGCGCTGGCTTCGGCGTCGAAGCGCGCGCGGCCTGTCGTCCCGGTCGCCTCGCCGGTCCCGTCCAGGCGCTGGGCGGCCGTCCGCAGTATCGAGTCGAGGTCGCGGTCGTCGGCCACCACGGCGGCGGTCCCGTCGACCGCGACCAGCGTGACCGGTTCGGGCGAGCGATAGGCGTGGACCAGCCGGGCCACGGTCCCGACGGGTGCGTCGGGGTCGGGCGGTCGGGCGACGAACAGGCCGTCGTATCGGCCGGTGTCCGCCGCCCGGACCGCACCGTGTGCGCGGTCTGCGTGGTCTCGCCAGGCTTCGACCGCGTCGTCCACGACGTCCTGTCCCAGCGCCAGCGCGATGCCGGTCCCGGGTCGCTCGCGGGCGACGGCGTCGAGCACGTCCGCGTAGCCGCCGACCGTCTCGACGGGGCCGCCCGTGAACGGGCGACAGATTCGCTCGACTGCATCGCCGCCCCGTGGCGGGACGTCGTCGTCGCCGACCGCCTCGACGGCGACCAGCGACGCGAGTTTTCGGCGGCTTTCTTCCTCGAGATCTGCCGCGTCCGTCGGCAGGTCGAACTCGTCGAGCAGGTCCGCCGCGGCGTCCCGGTCGCCCGAGACCGGCAGGTGGACGAGCGTCGAATGGGCCAGTCCGTCGGCGAGGTCGGTCGTCGGGAGCGCGAGTCCGGGTCGGCGCTCGAAGCCTGCGTCCGCGACGAATTCGGTGACGGGACTGTCCGCGACCCGCCCGTCGGCGTGGACGCCCGCGAGTGCGAGCGCGAGGAGGTCGTCGCCGCCTGCACCGCTCTCTCGGCCGCTCGCACCGACAACGCCGAGTTCGCGGGCGGCGGCGAAGGCGGTCTCACTCGCGGGACGCGCGGTCCCGGGCAGGTGCAGATCTGCGCTCGCGTCACTGCGTCCGACGGCGACGGTGCAGTCTGCGTCGGTGCCGCGGGCTGCGTCGACCGCCAGCGGTGCGAGACTCACCTGGAACGGGCGGTCGAGCGCCGCGAGCGTCCGTGCGAGGACCGCCCCCGCCGCCAGTCCGTCGCCGGTCGTCGCACCGACTATCCGGACGAAGCCGGCGTCGTCGACGCGGCCGGCGACGTCACTGGCGGTGGGCTGGTCCACGTCGCTGCGCTCGGGCCCGGTGGTCGACATTCCTTACTCGAGCAGGTCGACGGCGACGTCGTAGCTGTAGGTGAACTCCTCGTCGAGTTCGTCGCCGCGGTAGTAGTCGACGAGTCGGCGGATCTTCGACTCCGCGTTCTGGAGTGCCCGCTTGTTCTGGTGGTCGCCGGGGTTCTCGTCCATGTGCTCGCGCAGTCGGACAGCCCGCTCCATGAGGTTACGCAGGTCCTCGGGGATCTCGGGGTCGGCGTCGTTGTCTTCGAGGATCTCTGTGACTTTCTTGCCTGTCGCGAGCGAGACGTCCGGGACGGGTGTCCCGCCGACACCCTCGTCGCGGAGTTTGACGCCGATCTCGCTGGGGCTGTGACCAGCCTCGGCGAGTTCGACGACCCGCTCTTCGATGGCTGCTTCCTCGACGTCGCTCCACTCCGGTGGTTCCGTTGCCGCCGGCTTGTCCGAGTCGGACGAGCCGCGACGGCGTGTGTGCATTCGTGCCATGTGTTGGTTGGAACGCTACGTACCGCTGTCCGCCTGACGGCGGCGCCGCGATGCGCCTGCTCGGCGCGAACACGGCCGCAATCCCGAGCCACGCAAGCGCGTGGCGAGTCAGATTTGCGGTCGTGCGTTCCCACCCAAACCTCGGCGCTCGCACATTAAACCGTTTCTACTCCGGTCTCTCTACCCGGTCGAACCCCGATCGTTCTCCCTCGGGACTACTTTGGCTATCACGCGTGATAATCCCTGCAGTCGGTTTATGAGTCGGGGGGTCGAACCGCGAGCAGATGAGGCAGACGGGCGATCGCCGGGGGGCGAACACGAGCCGTGGACAGGCCGGGCCGTTGAGTTACGCGCTGGTCTTCGCGATGATATTGACGGGGGCGACAGTCGTCCTCGCGACCGGCGGGATAGCGCTGAGCGACGCACAGGACAGCGCGGAGGCCCAGCGGGCCGAACACACGATGACACTGTTCGACTCCCGGGCGGCGATGGTCGCCCTCGGCGAGTCGGGCTCTCAATCAGTGTCGTTCGGGCAGGACAGCGGGATATTCGAGACCCGACCGACCGACGGCTACCTGATGATCAAACACACGAACTACGACGGGGCGGGGGCGGACATCGAACTCTACAAGGAGGCGCTGGGTGCCGTCGTCTACGAGAACGGCGAGCGGGAACTCGCCTATCAGGGTGGCGGGATCTGGCGGAAGGACGCCCAGGGCGACGCCCAGGTCATCTCACCCCCGGAGTTTCACTACCGCGGCGCAACGCTGACGCTACCGGTGGTCCGCGTCGACGGCCACGCGAGCGGGTCCGGGAGCGTGACTGCCCGGATCACCGGCGCAACCCGTGCGGAGATAGTCTATCCAGACGCTTCCGAGACGTATCCGGGCCCGAGCCGGCAGTACTTGAACCCGATCCGGGAAGGAGAGGTTTCGGTCTACGTCAAGAGCGACTACTACCGCGGGTGGGCGACGTACTTCCGCGAGCGGACCGAGGGGGAAGTAACCGTCTTCGACAGCAACCAGACGGTCAAGGTCAAGCTCAAGTCCATCGGGGGCGCACCCGGGGAGTTCGACATGCCTGACGAGGGGAGTTCGCTTCCCGTCGAGGGGTTTGGCGGTCCACTCAACGAGTTCGAAATCACACTCACAGCCACAAAAACCGGGAACGGGAACGGAAAAGGGAGACAGTTCACCGAAAGCCACTGGTCCTTTTTCAGCGATCAGGGCGGTGACCAGTTCGAGATCCATATCAAAACCGATGGCTCGACCAAATGTACCAGCGACGATCCATCGGGTGACCTAGATGGTGACGTCGGGCTTAGCGTCTACTACTATAACTCGAGTACTGACACCTCCCATGAATGGGTGAACTCCGGCATCGATCCCAACGACCCCGACACCGCGATCGACGCAGACTGTGAGAACAAGCAGCTCGCTATCGATTTCATGAGCGAGAACACGAATCTTACCTACGAGGACATAGACGACGTGGAAAACGTGCCGGGTGGCAGCAATAAGTGGGAGTTTGGTGACAATATCAACAGTAGAGAAGCCCCGGCCACGCTCACCGATCATCCAGAGGGGTTCGCAAAGGGTGAGGAGGACAGCGTAAAGGACGTTCTAAATTATTACATGTCCCGGATGGGAATCAATTACGACTTGACAGTCACAGACGGACCAGGTAATAACAATAATAATAACAACGGGAAAGGATCGGGGAGAATCGACGAGGGAGAGTCCTACGGGACGCTCCTCTACGATGAGGACGCCAGCGGGCAATACATCACGTACCTCCACGTCACCGACAACGAAATCACCGTCACTATCGACAGCTGACTTCGGTGGGGATGACTGGCTACGGTTTCCGACCTGCTTCTATCACAGCGTCTCTCATCGTACCGGGTGTCACGAGTCTGCAATAACGATGGACGGGAACACCTTCTGACGTTCACACGGACTGCTGTGACTGACCACTGGCGTTGGTCGGCCCGGTCTGGCTACGTCGGGCGATAACACACTGTATCAGCCCTCGATAGAGACATCGATGCGTGCCAGTGTCACGTAGACGGAATCTCTGTCGGAGAAAGTACACGTAACGGTCTCGGAAGCGGTGCCGGGGAAAGTGACGATCGAGCAGTCGGTGTTCGGGTAGCGTTCGAGGTGCTGGCGCCAGATCTCCGCTCGGGGCGTTGTGATGTTTAGCCTGAGTTCGTCGTACGTGTCGGTCTCTTCGCCAAGCACCACTTCCGAACTGACACCGACTGCTCGGACTCTGACGGTCGTACCGCCAACCTGTCTCTGAGGTGCCCGCAGCTGGACGAGACGTATGACCGTCCGTTCACTGTCGTACTGAGAAGGGAACCCGTCGATGACGACACCGCCGTCATTTTCCTGTCGGAGTATTGCCCCGGACGAATAGACAACTTCGGTGTCCTTGGTCCCCTGCCAGATGATCGGGTCCGACTCTATAACGAAGACGAACCGGTCATTCGTCGTTGTATTCCGTGCTGTGACGTTCATTATGACGGTCCCGGTCGTCCGGAGGCTGGCCTCGCTGAGACTGATCTCGGTCGCGCGACTCGGCGCATCCTTGGCGTGGACGTCGCGCATGTTGTCGGCCAGCACGTCGAAGGCCCGCTCGGCGTTGTTCACCTGCTCGGCGTTCCGGGCGCTGTCCAGTGACGTGAACCCGGCCACCGAGATGATGCCCACCATCGACACGACGAGGCTGAACACTAAGACGTAGCCGACGACGTCGCTGATACCGCGCCGACCGAACTCGGCCCCGACCCGGGCTGGCTGGTCACGCATAGCGGTCACCTCGCCCGATTTCGATCTCGCCGCCTGTCGTATACTCGACCACGACGAACCCGCCGTTGAATTTCGTCGGTGCGACCGCAGTCTCGTTGGTCAGGTCGACCTCGACCTCGACTGGTGCCTCCTGGCTGGACAGCAGGAGGTCCGGGTTCTCGTCGTCGGTCACGTTGATCGTGTAGCCCGACCGTGCTACCGTCGAGGGGAGCGCCCGCTCGATGCGCACTTCCCCGTCGGTAGAGGCGACGGCGAGTCGGTCGGCGGCCTCGATGTCGGCGGCGAGTTGCTGGCCGATGACCCGCAGTTCCGACTGCTGGGCGCGGTCACGCTGGTCGGTGATGTAGTCCCCGCCCGCGATGAGCAGCCCCGTGATCAGGAGAAAGGCGACGGCCAGGCCCAGCGTGTAGTCCAGCGCGATCGACTGACCGCGCGGATCCGACCGCGGTCCGGCGGTGCTACGCATCGTCCCCTCCCGGTTCGGCCTTCCGTTCGGTTTCGAAGTACAGGTCGCCCGAGTCGTAGGTGACCCGAACCGTCGCGTCGTAGATGGCCGTCCTCGTGACCGGTGGGGCGTCGCCGGTCGAGTTGTACACTATATCGACTGATCCCTGCCCCTTGGCTGCCATCAGTCGGTAGGTCCCGTAGACGTTGTCGGCGTTCTCGTACTCGACCTGGCGGATAGTCGAAATGTCCTCCCCGAATCGAAGGGCGGCACACTCCGTGCCCCCGAAGGTACCCGCGGAGACGTTGATCCAGAACGGGTTCCCGTCGTCGGCGATGCTACACGTCCTGGTGTTGTCGTTCCCGTCGGTGACGTCGACGACGTAGTTAGTCCCGCTGGGGCCGTCGGCGCCGTAGTTGTCGTGATAGACCGCCATCTCCCAGGTTTCGCCCGCACCGTCGGAGGCGACGACGGTGAAGTTGCGTACCGGTTCGGAAGTGTTGACGTTCTGTAACTGGTCCGGGTCGGTCACCTGGATCCGGAACGCCCGGGCGCCGTCGCTGTCAGAGAACAGCAGCCAGTTCCGGAGGTCCGTCGAACTGTTGAAATCGCGCTCCTGGTAGGACTGGTCGATCCAGGTCCCGCTCCGATGAGAGACGTACTCGACACGCAGGACACCGCCGTCTGTGAGCTGCTGTGTGCCCGTCAGTCGCTCGATATCCGCGATTCCCGACCTGAGTTCGCCTATCAGTGTCGAGTTGTCGGTCGTGTTGTGCTCGTTCGCGTAGCCGATCACGTTTTCGGTCCCGGCCGCCACGTCGTTGGCCGTCGCGACCGCGTGGGTCGTGCGAGTCCCCTCACCGCGGGTCGCCAGGTTCTCCGCGTAGATGACCGAGTTCAACAGGAACGCGAACGCGACGAAGATCGCCGCGAGGACGAACCCTGCGAGCAGGAGTAACTGCGCCCGGTCACGGCCGCTTGCGTCCCTCGAGTGTTCGTCGCCGGGCCTCAGATGCGCCACGCGACCACCTCCACTCGCAGGCTGTTGTAGACGCTCCCGTTGACCACGTCGGGAGCATAGAACGACGAGGTCTCCGCAATCCGCGTGCCCGTCCGGTCACCGTCCGAGTCCCGGAGGATGGCGTCGTTCGAGACGACGACCGTGCGGGTGGCGCGGACTGCGTTGTCGCTGGGCTCGCCCACGTAGACCATCCGCTGGCGCCGTGTGGTGCTCCCGTCGCCCGCCTGGAAACTCACGTGCACGTTGTAGGCGATGCCACGCGTCCCGAACGCACGGTCCAGCGCGTCCCCGAAGTCGTTGTCCGGGGGCCCGCGGGTGTAGTAACGCCCGTTAGTCGCGTCGTGGAACCGATCGCCCGTCGCGTTCCAGAGCAGTACCGCCCGTTCGAGCGTCCCGTCGTCGGCCGCCCCCGCTAGCACCCCCTCGGCGACCGCATGCTGCTGGTTCTCGACGTGCTGACTGGACGTACTCGCCGACAGCGGCGTCACCGACGTCATCTGCAGGGCGAAGATGACGCTCGTCAACAACAGCATCGCCGCCACCACCGCCTCCAGCGTGTGGACCTGCCCTCTGGCCCGGCCGGCCAACCCCGGCCGGTCGGTCGTGTCCCCGGTCCCCGCCCGCGAGCGGGTCGTCGGCTCCATTCACCACACCTCCACGCGCATCGTCACGTCCGTCCCGTCTACCGCGACGAACCGTCGGGCAGTGACGGTGTCGGTGGTGCTCCCCGGCGGTCTCGGTCCGGCGGTGAACACGGTGTCACAGTCGCTCGACGTCTGCTCGACGATGCGCTCGCCTGCACTGTGCCAGCACAGCGTCTCCTTTTCCGGCCCGCCTGCGACGTCTGCCTGCATCGTGACGTTGACTCGTTTCCAGTGTTTGACCCCGACTCGCTCGGTCAGGTTCGCCCCCGAGTGCCGGCAGTGACTCGGGCTGGTGTCGTCGAAAAACGCTACCGTACAGGCCGCGTTGAGGACGTGTGGCGTATGCTGCTGGGCGAGCAACCCCTCGGCGAGGCTGTCCCCGACGCGGTCGGCGACGCCGATGTTCTCCTGGGATCCCTCGATGAACGGCTGCATCGTCCCCGAGACGAACACCAGGACGCCGATGAGCGCGAGCAAGAACAGGCTCGCCCCCAGCGCGAAATCCAGCGTCGTCTGTCCGCGCTCGATGCGGCTTTCCCCGCCGAACCGCTCCGCGACGCCGTTTCGCCCGCCCGCCTCTGTTCCCCGGTGGGGCGTGGGCGCTCCGCGTGAGTCGCGCTCTGTCTTCGACTCGCTGTCCGATACACTTGCTCTCATCCGTTGAAGTGACGACACCTGTCCATAGATCGTTCTCGTGCGTGCCTTCCCCCTGGCTTGCAACGTTGATCCGTCTAACGCCGAAGACCACTTTATCAGTTGCCCCTTCGTTACCGTCTGTGATAACCGGGCCGCCGTCGATCCGGCTCCGTGGCTCGACCCGGACTCGCTCCGATGGTTCGATGGGTTTATCAGAACCGGTCGGCAACCCTGAGATGCTGCGGGCTCGTAGATCAGAGGTAGATCACTCCCTTGGCATGGGAGAGGCCCCGGGTTCAAATCCCGGCGAGTCCATCCGAATTTCTCGGCTGTGACCAGGGTTCACGACTGCAAGGTACGGACTCTGAAACAGCTGGATTCGCCACTTCTGGGCTGAAGAACACTCCCTGGCAGAAGAGAGTTCATCAGGATTGCGGATGCGGGTCACCGCCGTCTTGCGATTCTGAGAGGGAACAGAGGTGGTCGGCGTGAGCATCCGCGAGGACCGTGTCGACCGCTCACTCCCCATCTGTGAGTTGTGTGGCTGCGAAATCGACCGCCCAAGAAAGCGCTGCGCGGCGCTCGACGACGGGAGGTGTCAGCCGTGATCCGAACGCAGACCGCGAGGGCCGTTCACTGTTCCAAGGTTACCTCGGCCCTCAGCGGCGACGCGTTCCAAGATTTGGAACCCCGACCCAAGGAGGTGGTCGGGCTTGCGTAACGTCTCACGGCATCGCAATGAGCGTTACGCCGTCGATTCTTTGAGTGCGTGTCAGGCTCTCGCCAGTTCAACAACTCGAAGCGGTGATCGAGAGGTCGCTCCCGTCCTCGACGAACCGCTCGCGAACGATGTGTCGGGGTGGAGGGCGTGAGTCGAAATACCCGGAGGGGTGCGGCTCTGAATCACGTCCGCGTCAGTCGGTTGTACGACGTTGAGAAGGACGAGCCGATCCCGTGCTACTGGCACCATGGCCAGCGCGTCTCGGGGAGTCAGGACGACACCGAAAGGACGAGCGAAAACAGCAACCGGGGGGCCTGAGTCGTGTCTCGCCACGCCAAGGCTGCCCCGCACGAAGGCAACGTCCGATTCACGATCGGAGTTCACCCCGACGACCACGTAACTGACCACGGGCTTGGTCCCTACTATGCCATGGACAGCCTCCTCAAAGACTGGGGCGACCGCTGGCAGACAGAGGGAAAACCGACGGAAACAGTTCAGTTCATGGGCGAGCAGTGGGCCACCTGTTTCGATTACTCGAAGAGCGGTCTCGACCCATGGGATCACCCGAAATTCCAGATCCAGCAGGTCCGCGAGTTCCACTTCTATTTCGTCGCGACCGACTCACCCCACTACAGCGGCAAGCGCGCCGACCAGGACGATCGGGTGAAAGGCGGGACGATCACGGTGCGTCCACGCTGGCCTGATCTCAGGTCTAACGGGAAGCCAGTGTCTGTACCCGACTACGGCGCACCATACATCGACGTCCAGGTCCAAGCGTCGAATATTCCCCACGAGGAGTATCTGACCCTCGTGAAGCGCGTGATGACAGCGTACGGTATCGCTGGGCGATATTTCGACCACCCCCATCCGGACAGTCACATCGACGACCTGGCCTACTACGTGCGCCTGTTCCGGGGTCAGAGCGGACCGCTGTACGCCCCGGACGGCCCGATTGCCCGGGCTCACACGCTCATCCAGGGTGACCGGACCGGCTATCGGAAACACGTCGAAGACCACACCAAGATCCCCGGTTACTACGTCACCGCTACTGTCGAGGACGAGAAGGCCGGGGAACTGGTTCGCGGCCATCGGCTCGGGAAGGAACTGAAGCACTACTACCCGAACCATCCCGACGAGTACGAACCGGATCAGGCACCCTACCATCCGAAATTCGAGGTTTCGTACGAGACGAAGCGAACCGAGGAGACAGTGCGATGGAGCGACCTCAAAGACGCTCGTCGTGAACTCGAAGAGACGATTCTGAACAGCCTGGAATGGTGCGGGGTCGCGACAACCGCCGAGAGTGACGTGTTCGTCCCGTTCGATCCCTATTGGCGGCTCGAAAACACTCGCGAGTCTCGGAAACTCGTGAGGTGCCCTCTACCGAAGATCGAGAGCGACCAGGAGCATCGAGTGATGCAGTTGTGGGGCAGGATGACCCAGGCCGACCGAGACGTCACGGAACTACTGTTGACCGACGGTGGGAAGATCTCACCGAAGGAAGCCGCCGAACGGACGGGCAACACCTACCGGACGGTGCGGACGGTCATCGATCGGATGGAGGGACTGATCCGTCACACCTACGGCGAGATGGAACTGGAGTCGAAAAAGATCCAGCAGGAGCTCCTGAAACGGGTTCGAGCAGCTGGCGACTCCTTCGAACAATCTATCGAAAGCGCGACCATGGACCTCGCCGACGCAGTTGACGATCGGCTACCGAGCGCATGGGTCCGCCTCCGTCGCAAGTACGCGATTAGCGAGGTGGACCGACCAGACTGTCGGAAACTGTTGAAGATAGGTTACCAGCCGAGTGACGATATCGAGGCCAGAGAGATCATCCGTGAAATCCAGACAACCTACCGCCAGCACGTCGAATCGAATGTCTACGGTATCCACGTCGTCGTGACGATGGCTGATGGGACTCACAAGCGATGGCGTGACATGCGGGCCGCTTTCCAGAAGTCCGTCGAGCGACACAAGGAACTAGAGCGTCACAACGAGAGGGCGCGGGAGATATTCGACTTTGAGGCCTGGACGGACGCTGGCTGTCCGCCGGCCGACGAGTGGGGCAGCGACGGGTAGCCGCTGTCCTGGTTAGAGGTATCACTATTCCATAGGCCATTTTACCGGTAATTTCAGCCGATATCTGCCCTCAGTTCCAGAACTTACTGCGGGAGGACTCCTGATCGGCTTCCCATTTGGGTGCTGCCGAGAGAGAAAGCGGAACACGCGTTTCCGGTTTCCTCTTACTCGTGTGCCTAAGGGCACAACATCAAAACACCCTTCTATACCCTGTAGAACGGGTAAAACGTCACACCGAACCAGGGTCGGCTTCTCTACCGGGTTACTATCAGATGAGATCCTGTCGAGACAGCGGTTTCGTGGAAATGTCCTCGCTGTTAGAGGCACCCGAACGGTGGCGAAGTCTAAGAAAACGTTTTGTCACTGCGGCATAGGAAAACAGACAGTCAGATGTCCGGGCACACAATGAGTACTACTCCGACACCAGAGCGGTCCCTTGACAGATGGGTGGATGATGACTGACGGAAACTATCCTGTTCTGTTCGAAGCATGCACGCCACGAGACGACGTGCTCGACGGGACACTGCAAGAAGACCAGTTCGCGGCCAGCCTGGCGACTGTTGCCCATTCGCCCGATGATTCCGCACCCGTCTATCGAGACGCCGCCCAGTTCTTCGATATGACCTACCCGACGGACGGGCTGCAAACGCTTCTGAGTAACCTTTCCGGTCGATTTCTCGCGGGTGGCGGGCACGACTCGGGCGGCTATTCGAGTAGTATCCTCTGTCTGGATACCCGGTTCGGCGGCGGGAAGACGCACGACCTCATCGCGTCGTATCACCTCGCGACGAACCCGTCCGAGATTGGCGACCTCGACAGCCATCTGGACGAGAGTGCGGGCGACATCGGTGAGCGCTACCTGACCGCCGTCGAGGACGGACTCTCCGTCGACACCGCAGTCTTCGTCGGGGGGAACGTCGACGCCAGGAACGCACGGAGCGACACGACGGATCCGAACGCCCCGAACACGCGAACGATGTGGGGCGAAATCGCCTACCAGCTCTACGGGCTCGACGGGTACGAATACCTCAAGGAATACGACCAAGACCGCACCGCGCCCGGCGGCAACACGCTGAAAGGCCTCTTCGACCTCGGCGACGGCCCGGCGTTGATCCTTGTCGACGAGATCGCCGCCTATCTCGAAGTCGCATCGGCTGTCGAGGTCGGGACCGCGACGCTCGCGAGCCAGACGCTGGGGTTCGTCCTCTCGCTGCTCGAAACTGCGTCCGAGGTCGACGACGTCACTGTCGTCTACAGCATCGCGGATACGGCCTTCGAGGAGGAGGCAGAGGAGGTCCGGACGCTCGTCGACGAACTCAACCAGATCGGCCGTCGCCAGCACAAGACGGTCACGCCGACGTCCGAGACCGAGGTCGGACAGGTCCTCCAGCACCGCCTCTTCGAACACATCGACGACGGTGCGGCCGAGAAAACCGCGGAGTCGTACTTCCAGTACTACGCCGACAGCGAACGACAGTTCCCACAGGAAGCGACCGACGCGAGTTTCGTCGAGCGCCTCGAACGGGAGTACCCGTTCCACCCGACGGTCGTCGACACACTCACCGAGAAGATCGACACGATTCCGAAATTCCAGCGGACGCGTGGTGCGCTGAAACTGCTCGCCAGAGCGGTCTACTATCGGTGGAACCACCAGCCCGCACACTACGACCGCCACTGGCTCCGGCTGTACGACCTCACGCCGGCGGACGACGCGCCCGACGGCAGCATCGACTCGACGCTCCGCGAGACGCTCTTCGAGTTCGTCGACCTGAGTTCGGCAGTCACTGCGGACATCTACAGCGAGGACGGCACGGCTCACGCACAGCTTGAGGACCGCAAGTGGACAGAGAAGGGAATCCCACCGCTCGGCACGCACCTGACGACCACGGTCCTCTGGCATAGCCTCGCCTTTGGTGAGCAGGCCACCGGACTCACGCGGGCGGGGCTAAACGCCGCGCTCGGTCATCCAGATATTCGGTTCGACAACTACGATTCGGCGCTGGCGGCGCTCGAAGGCGGGGACATGAACGTCGCGTGTTACTACCTCTACGACGAAGAGCGCGTCCGGTTCAAGTCCGACCCGAACCTCATCCGCATCATCGACCAGCGGGTGGACAACACGCCCGACGCACAGGCCCGCAACCGGTTCGAGTCCCGTCTCGAAAACGCCGAGGTCGGAACGGGTGCCTTCGAGACGGTCGTGTTCCCCGAATCGCCCGCCGACCTGCCGGACACGGTGTCCAAACCCCAGCTCGCGGTGATGCACATGGACACCGCGCCGGTCACCGACGGCGGGAGCGAGATCCCAGACAAAGTCGAGACGCTGTATCAGAAGACCGCCTCGAAACACGGCGGGGACACCCAGAGTCGGGTCTACAAGAACTACGTGCTCTTTCTCGCACCGGACGCCGAGCGCATCCAAGGCGCTATCGACGAGGCGCGCCAGCTGGAGGCCATCGAAGCCCTCCTGGACGACTCCCAGCAGACGGCCGATCTCTCGAACGAGCAGATCGAGGAGCTCCGCGAGCGCCGCGACCGGACCCACGGCTTGCTCGGCGAACTCGTCCGTGGCGTCTATCGGCACCTGTACTACGTCGACCGGGACGGCCTTACCCACCTCGCCATCAACGCGACCGAGGCCAACGGCGGGACGACGCTGGTCAACGCTGTCGAGGAGACGCTCGACGACCGACTGATCCGGGCCGATGCCGAGCCGAAAGGTGTGGCGTTCTTCAAACAGAAACTATGGCAGCAGACTCAGGACAGCATGACCACCGAGCAACTGGTCACGCAGTTCGCCAAGAAGCCGGGGCTCCCGTACCTCCTCAACACGAAGCCGCTCCGGAAAACCGTCGCGAAGATGGTCGACGAGGCGGGGTACGCCTACTGGGACAGCACCGCCGGCGAAAAGGGGGTCGCCTACTGGGACGGCGATGCGGACGACGACCCGGAAACGTGGGAGAAAACGGGGGCGTACGCGGAGTCACCGGACGTCGAGACGGCCATCAGCGACACGGACGTGAAGATCGGCGACGACTACGTCGTCTACGTCGATATCGACGCACTCCTCACGGTCCATCACGACGTGATCAGGCCACCGGAGACTCCGAGCGGGACGTGTGCCGAGGAAGGGTGTCCGGTCGAGATCAGCGTCGACCAGCAGTATTGTGCCGAACACGAGCCGGAGATACCGACCTGTAATCGATGCGGGAGAGAGGTATCGGAGGGGTTGACTCCCGAGGGGATCTGTCGCGACTGTGCAGCGCCAAGCGACTGGGACCGGTCGACGAGTCTCATGACTGCCTCGCGGGCGTTCAACGAGGCACGCACCCACGCGCTCGGCGAAGCGTCGGAGAGCGCCCCCGGCATCGACCGGGTCACGATCGAGGTCGGCGGCGACGACCAGCTGTCGAAAGGGTCGTTCATTGCCGGGCGGCAAGCCTTGAAGGACCGGGCGGGGAACGTCACGGTACGGATGCGCTACGAGACGGAGTCGTCGGGCGGGGCGACCTACGAGGCGAGTTTCACCGGCGGACTCGACGAGTTCGACAGGGTGACGAACCAGCCCGACCCGTTCGGTGGTGCCTCGCGGGTCGAGTTGAAGTTCCGGGTCGACTTCGACGAGCCCGAGCCGGTCTCGGGGAGCGAGGAAGACGTGCTCGCGGAGTTGCGCGACGCGCTCGATCAGACGAGCATCGACGTGAAAGTTCAAGCCACAGGGCCGGTCGAACTCCCCGCAGAGATCCAGCAATGACGTCACACTCCACGACGGACGCCGAGGCGGATGCGGAACCGACGGCTCCGCTCCCGGGCGAGGACTTCGGTGTCGACCACTTCGGCAGTAGCGTCTACGGCGGTCGGCCGACGTTCGCCCTGTCCCGCCGTGACGACGCCGACGGCGCGGCGCTGACGCTGTACGAACTCCTGCCTGAGGACCAGGCGAGGACTCGCAGCGAGCGCCTCGAACGGGCGAACCCGAACCGCAGGCTCGTGGTCGAACCCTTCGAGACGGTCTTCGGCGGAGCCAGTGCGACCGTCGAACGGTGGTCGTGGGAGGGCTGGACGGCGGTGAAAGTCCGGCAACTCACCGGGAGTCAACTGCGGGCCGTCCTGCCACTGGTCCGCGAGGCGCTAGACGGAGCCGACCTCGACGACGGCGCAGTCACGAGTTCGGGTGACGGCGAGGCGTTCCTCCCGGAGGCCGTCGGCGTGCGACTCGCGCTGGGGTTCCTCGGCGTGAAGCCGATCCAGCGCGTCGACCGGATGCGGGCGTTCTGTCGCGGTATCGCGCGGATGAGTGACGAGGAGTGTTACTACTGGCACGCGACGTGTCGGTCGCCGTCGAGTCCCAACGGCGAGAAAGCGCTGCGGACGCTGCTGACTGACCATCTCTAAGCATGAGTGAACAACCGATCCAGGACGAGGAGGAGTCGCTGAAACCGCTCGCGATCGAGGGGAAACTGCCGCTGAAAGCAGTCGGGATCGAGAACCTTCGGGAGGCGAATCCGCAGTATCTTCCTCCGCATCGGTACCTTCACCCGTGGTTCGCGAGGCGGCCGACGCCTGTATCACGGTTAGCGGTCCTTGCTTCGACGCTCCCGAAAAACACCACATCCGACCAACTGCTACAGTGGATGCAGATTGGACCAGATCGGGAGATCGATGATCCCCTGAGCGATTACGTCGAACGGAAGAAGGCAACTGAATCGGAACGTAGTGGGAACCTCGAAAATCACTATGGATACCCTCGGCCATTTACTCAATCACCCACGGATCCGGAGCGATCAGAGATACACAAAATTCTCAGAGAACACTGGGATGGTGACTTACCCTCTGTCTTAGATCCGACAGCGGGTGGTGGTGTGATTCCCTATGAATCGCTTCGATATGGGCTTCCAACTCATGCGAACGAACTGAATCCGATACCGTCCCTAATTCTGAAGGTTCTTCTGGAATACGCACCGGGAATTGGCGATATTCAGCAAACCGTCCGGAATTGGGGCGAGAAGATAGATAGGCGAGCGAAGCCTGAGGTGCAAAAATACTTCCCGAGTCAACGAGAGGGGCAAACTCCAGATAACTACGTCTGTACCTATCACATACAATGTAATTCCTGTGGGACAGACATTCCGCTAGTTCCAAAATGGTGGATTCGAACTAGGAGTGATGGTATCCGAGTGGTTGCCCGTCCAGAAAAACAAGATAACGGTAGCATAGATTATTCAGTCATAGTTGACCCTACCGAGGAGGAACTCACGGGTTTCACTCCCGGAGATGGTCCAGTTTCCAGAGGAGGTGACGCTGAGTGCTTGAGCTGTGGTGTCGTTACTGAAGACGATGAAGTTCGATCTCGAATAAAGAACGGCGATTTTGAATACCGCCCGTACTGTGTCCGCTATCTCAAAAGCGGTGGTGACCACGGATTTCGGTCTCCAACGGATGCTGATATTGAAACCCTGGAAAAAGCACGTGAGAGAATTGAATCTAACTTTGAATTATCTTCGCTGCTCAACACACCAATTCCAGAGGGGAACAAATCAACAGAATTATTGAATTATGGAATCTCTGAGTGGCGGCATATGTTTTCGCCACGGCAACTGGTATCCCATTATGAGTATTTATCGGCTTTCCAGTACTATGAAGAAGAGGTCTACAACCAACATGACCAGGAGACGGCAGAAGCAACCTTAACTCTCCTCTCTTTCGCTGCAAGCCAGACGATCAATTATAATTGCCGCCTTTCTTCATGGCATCATGGGAAAGGATACCCGAACCCGCTATTAAAGGGTAAAAACTACGCGTTCAAACGTGTGTTTGTCGAAAATAACATCTCTGTCGGAGGGGTGGATTTCTTATCACACCTTGACAAGATTCTGGATTCATACAATGAAATAGTCTCATATCTCCCTGAGAACTCAGATATGGCAAATGTGATGACTACTGATGCTGCGGAACTTCCTTTCGATGACGATGAACTACAAGTAATCGTGAGCGATCCCCCATATTATAGCAGCATAATGTACGCTGAACTCTCCGACGTGTTCTATGTCTGGTTGCGGGAATATCTCGGTGACACATTCCCAGATCTCTTTACTTCTGAGTTGACAGACAAGTCCGAAGAAGCCGTTGCCAATCCTGACCGGTTTGAATCCGTAGCCAGTGACTCAAATTCAAAGACTGCGCTTGCGAACGAGTTCTATGAAAGCAAAATGAGTCAAATATTTTCGGAGATGTATCGAGTTTTAGAACGGGGTGGCGTGATGACAGTAATGTTCACGCATAAAGAGACCGATGCATGGGATACATTGACTATGTCGCTCATCAACTCCGGATTTACGATTACCTCTACTCATCCAATCACTAGTGAGATGCCTCAGCGAGCAGGGATGCAACAGAGCGCATCTGCAGATAGTACCCTCGGTACTTCCCAATCGGTGTGAGAGCCGAAGCTAAATCGTCGCTCTGAATGAGGAGGATGTCTGGTTGAGATGATGTGTTCACGATCCCCCAACCAGACGGCGAACTTTCGGCCCGGGACGTCAAAGAACTAGCGGCTGGCCTCGTTACACAGCTCCCGATGGAAGGAATCGAGGGTTCGCCCCTCGATTCCGACGATATTTGGGCTGTCGTCATCCTCGCAGCCGTCAATCAGACCTCTGTGTGGGAGGTCTGCGACGAGACAGACGACACACCCTGCGACGATACCACCATGGACTGGTTGCACACTCTCGACCGAGGCTGGCTCGAATTCGTCGCCAACCTCTTGTTTAGACGTCTCGCCATGACGATTCTCGACCCTGACCGGTCGAGAATCGTCTCCGTCGACTTCGTAGATAATCCCTATCATGGCACCTACGCCGACGATGCCGGTGAACTCTGTCGGATGGGTGCCAAAGACGGTACCACTACGTGTCACCGTTACTGCACCGCTTATCTCGTCTCAAACGGCAAACCAGTCACGCTGGCCATGACCGCCGTCCGTAGCGACGAAAAAGAGGCCGACGCGGTCGAGCGTGTCCTCGACCGCGTCGCCGCCTATCCCTTCGAAATCGACCTCTTGCTCGCTGATCGCGGCTTCTACAACGAACGCGTCATCCGCCGAGCCCGGGAGATCGCTGCAACCGTCGTTCCTGTCCAGAACAAGGGCGACCGCCTCCAGGACAAACTTGACACGCACTGCTCGTACATGACGACCTATCGGATGTACAAAGACCGCGAGCGGGAACTGGATTTCCCGCTCGCGGTCGCTGTCTCCTATCACGCCGGCGATCGAGGCAAACACGGCGAAGTCGTTCGAGGGTACGTAGCGTGTGGCCTAGCCGACCATACGGCCAAAGAGGTCGAACGATTCTACCGGAAACGCTCGGCGATAGAGACGAGTTATCGGCTGTTTCGTCAGGCACGAGCAACCACGACGACACAGGATCCGATCGTTCGGTTTGCGTTCGTGCTGGTGAGTTTCCTACTGGAGAACCTCTGGGTGGTATTACGATGGGCGGTCGTCGCCCGCCCACGCAGGGGCGGGCGCGACCTCCCCACTGAGTTCACGTTCACGACCTTCTGTGACTGGATCAGACACGTCCTCGAAGAGGAACTGAACAAGCAGTGGTCGATCGAGATGAACGGTGTCGGCGTGCCTGACTCCTACGGGACGGCCGCGGGCTGAGGCCAGCCCGCGGCCTGGGACTGCCCGTCGTGAGCGATAGCTCTCATCTGAAACCTCGAAATAACCGCTAAGAGTGCATTCTTCCCTCTCAGAACGCGGTCGAAGTGGATGCAACCAAATAGACAACGACGATCACTGGAGAAACTCACGGATTCAGTGACTCGCCGAAATCTCGATTGGGAAGTAACGACCCTTCTGCTGACGGGACGGAAGCCTCTGCAAGAGCGCGATTCAGAAAACACTCTTCCCACACTGTGGAGTGATGTGAGGTCCGATACTCGAATGGCAGCGAAAGAAGCTGCTCGCGATCTTATTGAGTCAGGTGCAAGTCTCACCAAAACGGACGTCATAATCAGCGCGTTCGGACCGACGCTTCGCGTCTTCGCGGACGCATACCCAGTGGTCGACGATGAGGACAACGACGTCCCGCCCCGCCGCGCGCTGGAGGAGGCCCGCGAGGCAGTCACGCAGGTGCTGGTCAACGAGTATCTCGACGCAGAGGGTATCGAAGACCTCGACGACGTCACCGAGTGGTACGTCCTCTGCTGGCTGGTCCACGAGCGACAGACGTTCTCCTACGACGAGGGCCGGCAACTGGGACTGGGCATCGGCGTCGACATCGACGACATCAAACGCGACACGAAGACCTGGCGCAAGAGCCGCGGCGACATCAGCCTCCGCGGGCACGACGGCCGGGTACAGAACATCAACGAGAAACCAGAGAACCGCTCCAGTCGCACGCCGGTCAACCCCGACGACCTGTCTTTCGGCCTCGCGCTGGACAAGGTCCACGCGGCGATGCACGTCTACGACGTCCAGGGCGAGAGCGCCTGCTGTGACTGGCTCCGCGAGCGCAACTTCGACAGCGACTCGACGTTCAAGGCGACGCTCAAGGCGCTGTTGCAGGTTTTGCCACACGACCACGAGGACTGGGAACTGGCGCGTGACCTGGCGGCTGGGCGGACGCGGGACGTGCTGGACCTGGATTTCAGCCCGAACGTCTTCACCCAGGACAGCGAGGGGACGTCACAGCGGAACATCAGCGACTACTGAGTTTCGCGGGCCCGGCGAGTGGTCGCTCATCCAGCGCGTGTCGTCGAATCGTTCTCAAACTCAGTTGCGGCTCTCGATGACGTCCGGACCAGAACGATAGACCGCCGTCGAACGGCTGGCCCCAGAACGTTTATTCGGCTTCGCTGGAAACGTACTGGCACGATGAGTGAGGAGACAGCGCAGATCTATCGCCGGGCCCGTCGCAACGGCGTTTCCGCCGTTGAGGCATGGGACGAACTCGGCGACCTCGCTGACGAAGTCGACTGGGACGTCGAGCGAATGCTCTCCGATCCCGACGACGCATTCTCGGAACCCGAAGTGTCGCAGTAGCGGACATGGACGTCTTCGACTCGAACGTCTGGATTTACGGACTGACGCAGTCCTGCGACGAGGCGGTGGAACTGGTCGAGAAGGTAGTCACCACTCCGTACCACGTGGGCGTCAACGCCTACATTTTCGACGAGGTGATGCAGAATCTACGACGCTCGGAACGTCCCGGAGAACGGATCGATCGGATACAGACCCGATTCGCCGACATCGTCCACGACACGCACACGGTCCACGGACCCACACAGTCCGAGATTAGTCGGATGGACGTGGAAGACCGTCGGTCGGATCCGTGGGTCGGGACACTGAGTGAACTGCTCGGCGTCCAGGAAAAAGATGTCCCCATCGTCGTATTCGCACACGACTGTGCCAGCGACCACGATGCACCACCGACCACAATCTTCACCGCGGACCAGGATTTCGCTGCCGCCTCTCCCGGCGAGTACTTCCGGGACGTGGACGTGGCGTTCGTCGATTGTTCGGAATGACCTCGGCCCGTCTCTCTTGTCCCCCCGTCCCACCCGCCGGCTGCGACTGGCACCGCGAGTGCAACTTCGACAGCGACTCGACGTTCAAGGCGACGCTCAAGGCACTGTTGCAGGTGTTGCCGCACGACCACGAGGACTGGGAACTGGCGCGCGACCTGGCGGCTGGTCGGACCCGCGACGTGCTCGACCTGGATTTCAGCCCGAACGTCTTCACCCAGGACAGCGAGGGGACGTCACAGCGGAACATCAGCGACTACTGACCAACCGGAAAGAGAGACGCTGCTACTCTCGAAACGTAGAGAGGGTATCGCTCACACCGCTGGATCAGTACCGCAGAGTCAGGTAAGCTCGATTCCGAATTCAGAACGGACGATGTCTTCGATTCCAGCCGCTGTGAAGTCGTCGAATACCTCCTCGTCTATCGACTGCCGAACGGCATGAGGCCGGTACGATTCGGACTCCAAGTTCACCGCCTTGACGTCCCGAAACACGGGTCGGAGGTCAGTGTAGGTGTAGAGAGAGGGGTCACCGTTCTCTGGTCGGACCCACAGTTCCCACTCGAACCCATCCGATAACACCGTGAGCGCGTGGAAATCTAGGTCCATCTCCAGATACTGCTTGACGTCGTTTCGCGCGTACTCGATTTTGTTGGGCGTTTTCGCCTCTCCGAACAGTCTGAGGTCTCGTTCTTTCGTGATCGAGACAGGGACCGTCGTCAAACAGAAGTCGGGGACTCCGCGGCCGCGACGCCAGCGTGGGGCGTACTGAACTGGTTGCGGCCGCAATGAGTGGTCGAGCGCGCGCAAGAGCGGAAAAACGAGCGTTTCTTCGACAAACCGCTCCGGTTTCTGCCCTAGCTGCTCCCCTTTCAGATACTTTCCATCGTTGAGCACTGCCTCGAAATGGGTCGTGCAACTCCGTACCCCGATTTCCTTCGTGAAGGCTTCTACTACACGGAACACTTTGTTGCACACGTCTGAGTGGTCCTGGATGTGCGTGTCCTTCGTCATGATTGTACGCAGAGACGCGTCGGTGGCGTCGGTTTGTTGGATTCCGCATCACTGCGCTGGTCGGTACCACTCACGCCGTAACGACACCCACTCATTCACTCGTCACCCTACCCTCACTCACTTCGAGCGTGACCTCCTGTTCCGGTTCGAGTGTGGACAGCGTCGTTTCACCGAGTTTCTTCCCGTCGCTGTCGAGAAATTGGACCCGTAACGTGCCCGCGTCCGAGGCCCGTACAGTCGTGCCGGCTTCACTCTCGTCGAACTCTGCCAGCGTCGCCCGGTCGAGGTGGACCTGCCCTTCCTCGGAGGCGTTGAGCAATCGACTCAGGAACTCATCCCACGTGTCCGTCGAGCCCTTCGCCTGTGACAACCGGTCGTGTACGCCCGAGTCGATGGTCAGGTTCGTCCTGTCACTCATCGGTTTCGAACTGTCCTGTGTCCGGCGCCATCTTGACTCTTTGTGACACCTATCTCTGACCCCTGCTCGCGGGAGGGGACGAACAGTCCACCGCGGCCGTCGTTTCGGAACTGACCTGTAGATTTATCATTTCAGCCCCGCTCCTCTCACGTATGGACGAAGCAGAGACTGTCGACCGGGTGGGTGGGGCCGAAGGCGACGGAGATTGCCTGGTGGTGGTCTCTGCGGACCGTTCGGACGCCGAGAAGCGCGAAGCGTACACTGTCGAATGGCGTGAGCCTGCCAACAAACAGAGCCTCGCCGACCGCGTCCGAAACTGGTTGTAGGTTGGCCGTCTCTGGGCTCGGTCCGTCCGTCGCGAACGCAGACAGACACTTAAGTGAATCTGTACGCAAGTGGCAGGCACTCGGAACACATGTCCCTGCTTTCGGACCGCGACTGGAACTCGATCTACGAGAGCCAGCCACTCGGCGAGAGTGCCTATCTGGTCGACGAATTCTACAACCCGGCCCTCGAACGGAGCGTCCGCTACGACCGAATCGCGGGGTACTTCTCCAGCAGTGCGCTCGCCGTCGCCTCTCAGGGGATCGACGCCCTCCTCGACAACGACGGCGAGATGCGACTCGTCGTCGGCACGGAACTCTACACGACCGACCGCCCGGTGCTCGAAGCGCTCACCGACGAACTCAGCGACTCGCTCGAAGAGCTGGACGACGAACGACTCGACGCACAGCTCCAGTTACTGGCTCGCCTCCTCCGTGACGGTCGCCTCCACATCAAAGTCGCCGTCCCGCGCGAGGGGTCCTGGCGCGTCTTCCACCCGAAGATGGGCGTCTTCCACGATGGGACGGGGAACGCACTCTCGTTCGAGGGCAGTGTCAACGAGACCGTCGGCGGCTGGAAGAACAACTACGAGCGCTTCAAGGTCCACCGCTCGTGGGTCGACGAACAGGCGACCTACGTCGAGGCCGACGTCGACACCTTCGAACGCCTCTGGGCGAACGACCACCCCTACGTCGAAGTGTACGACCTCCCGACGGCCATCGAGAACGAACTCGTCGACTGGAAAGACCCGGATTCGGGGTCCGAACTCGACGAGGCGGTCCAGATCGCCCGCGGTGAAGCCCCACCGACCGAGCGAGACGAGGCACACATCGTCAGAGACGGGCATCTCTCACCGGGCGGCCTCGCACTCGCCGAGGAGGGTGCCACGATCGACCCTTGGCCACACCAGCGCGTCGTCTCGGACACCCTCGTCAACACCTACCCGAACAGCTTCCTGCTCTGTGACGAAGTCGGGCTCGGGAAGACCATCGAGGCGGGGCTGACGCTCTCTCGCCTCGGGCTGACCGGGGAACTCGACACCGGACTCCTGCTCGTCCCGGCGAGCCTGACCATCCAGTGGCAGGAGGAACTCTGGGAGAAGTTCAACCTGAACACGTACCGCTACGAACGCGGGAGCGACTACGAGTACGCCTTCATTGACGCGTTCGGCCAGGAACGAGCGGTCCCGTCACCTGCCGACCTCGAACTCGACGGTAACGAACGCGAACAGGCGTGGGTCGACAGTCCCATCTGGCGGTTCCTCCACGACCATCGCCACGGAGAGAGCGAGGACGACAGTACCGGACCGGCGATCGTCGTCATGTCCTGGCACACGGCACGACTGTCCGACCGGTGGGACCAGGTCGCGCCGCGCGACGGCGGCCAGGTCCGGACGCGAGCGGACGTCCCCGCGAGCTGTCGCGGTCGCTCGCCGGACGGCCGCGACGGAGTGTGGGACGCCGTCGTCGTCGACGAGGCCCACAACGCCAGGAAAGAGAGCAGTTTCTACTCGCTGCTCGAACGGCTGCGAGAGCACACGCAGACCTACTACCTCCTCACGGCGACGCCGATGCAGTTGCACGCCGGCGAACTCTACGACCTGATGTCGCTGCTGGACCTCCCCGGGGCGTGGGATAGCCAGGGCGACTTCGTCGAGTTCTTCGAAACCCGGCGCGCACTCTCGGTGGCTCTGGAGGCCGAGATCGGCGAGAGCGACGGAGAGCCGGACGACGATTCGTGGTCCGCACAGGCGACACTCACCGAGGGGCGGTACCAGGACCGCCTGCCGGGCGACCGGAGTCTCTCCGACCGCGTGTTCGACGCGATCGCCGCTGAACTGGATGTCGACGACGGCCGACACGCGCGCTCGATCGCGAAACGGCGGCTTCTCCAGGCCTGTGACCTCGCAACTCAGTACGGCGACCACTACGACGGGTACGTCGAGACGTTCGAAGCCGCGATGAACGAGTACGACGTCGACCCGTTCGACGCGAAAGAAGACGAGAAACTGAAATACCTCCTCTATCCGGAGTGGAAAGTCGAGGAAGAGTGGTTGACCTTCTCGCGAAACGACCGGCTCGCGGCACTCGACGAACTCACTGACTCCGGCTGGCGAGTCGTCGAGGACGTCCTCTCGGAGTCGACGCCGGTCGACGCACTCGTTCACCGCAACACCCGGGACACACTTCGGAAATACGAACGCGTCGGCCTCCTCGACGCGACAGTTCCGGACCGCAACCCCGAGCAACACAGGATCGAACTCACCGACGAGACCCGACGCGTCTACGACCGCATCGATGATTACACCCGCAAGTTCTACAAACTCGCCCAGCAGTCCGACGAGGCGGAGTCACGGGCGATCGGTTTCGTCATGACGACGTACCGCCAGCGACTCACGAGCAGTGTCTATGCCATCTCACAGAGTCTCCAGAACCGCCTTGAGAAACTCCGGGGACAGCGTGCGGTGCTGAAAGGTAAGCAACGGGCAGAACAACGGGACTCGGAGCGGACTCGGCAGGTTATCGTGGAGTCACTCTCGGAACACGACCTCGATGATGTCGACGCGCTGGACGAACTGGAGGGGGGCCTCACAGATGCCGACCTCGCGGACGTGATCCCTAACGTCACCGACGAAGGGATCGAATTGCTTGAAGAGGAGATCGCCGAACTGGAGTCGTTCGTCGACGAACTCGCCGCGATCGACCGGGACCCGAAGATCGACCAGCTGGTAGACGACCTCGATGAACTGAGTCGAGCAGGACACAATCGAGCGATCGTGTTCACGCAGTATGCGGACACGATGGATTTCATCCGCGACAGTCTCGTCTCGATACACGGCGAGACAGTCGCGACCTACTCCGGACGCGGCGGTGAAATGTACGAGAGCGACTCGGGAACGTGGACTGGGGTGGGCAAAGAGCGCGTCAAGCGGGAGTTCGCGACCGACGACGGGCAGGTGGATATCCTCGTCTGTACGGACTCGGCCAGTGAGGGACTGAATCTCCAGGAATGTGGCGCGCTCATCAATTACGACCTGCCGTGGAATCCGATGCGAGTCGAACAGCGCATCGGCCGGATCGACCGCATCGGTCAGCGCTACGACGAGGTCACGATACTGAACTACAGCTACGAGGACACTGTCGAGACGGATATCTACGAGCGACTGGACGCTCGTATCGGGCTTTTCGAGAACGTCGTCGGGGACATGCAGCCGATTCTCTCCGGAGTGAGTGGTCAGATCCGGTCTGCGACCCTGGAATCAGACCCGGACGAGAGCCGAGCCGCCGTCGAGCGTGCCGATGCCGAGTTCTCGGAACAGATCGAACAGCAAGACCAACAGGACCGGGTCGATGTCGGAGAATCGCTGGATACGGTCGATGACCCTGTGGCCCAGGACGTAATCGACGAGGCGAAGCTGGATGCGTGGCAGTCGTTCCGGCACCCGGACATCACCGACGTCGGAGCCGACGATTACCAGTATACGCCGCCGTTCTCGACACAGGGCCTCGAACAGGTGTTCGTAGACAACGAGGCGCTATCCAGTGCAGGAATCCGATTCACTGCAGGAGCCGACCTTGACGAAGATGTCCCGGATATCGACCGGGACGACGAGTCGAGGTACGACAGTCTGGTGTACCGGTTGGAACTTGGAAACGTGGTCACCTCCCCCCAGGGCCTGGAGGAGGGAACGCTCGCAAAAATAATTGCATCCGAGGATACTGCTGTAGCAGTGACGTTTTCTGCGGAATTTGCAGATGAGTATCCATCCATCCATCACCTTGCGCCAGGGAACCCACTGGTGCAGAAACTGGTTGAGGTAATCTTAGCAACGGACGACAGTCCTGAGAGATTGAACAAGATAGATGAATCCGGGTCTGGATTCGACCTTCCTCTCCTGTCCGCGTGGGGGAGAAAGAGGACAGTTGCGGTGATTGGTGAAAACGGACGTGTCTCCGAGGAACTCTCTGCCGACTATCTCTCGGAGTGGCTCAACAAATTTATCGACAACCGTGTATCGAGCTTGTGAAGTGCGTTATTGTTAGTATACAGTCTTGTGATTCTGTAGTCAGACGAGTTGTGGTTCTATCTCATGATGTCACGATCAGCTAATCAACAGCGGTTGAGTACTCGCAGAGGTGAGGGAGAACAGGACATCAACTCGTCCGTGTCTGTTCGTTTCACCCGATGAGTAGTGGTTATATCGTCAGTCAGCGTTCGAGCCAGTAGTGCCAGTCCGCGATGGCCTGCTCAGTGTTATCGCTCGGTTCGATGGGCTCCAGTTGTTCCAGTGGTACGCCAAGTTCACGGTCAATCCACTCTACGGTCACATGCATCTGACTGAGAGTGGGTTCCGTTGACGACATCCCGACTACACGCACCGTTTCACCTTCCTTCAGAGGCGACTCCTCTCGCTCGGTGACACACCGCGCTTCGAAGGGGAACTCCATCGTATCGTCCAGATAGGCGTACCAGCCCATCGCAGCTTCCTCGGGACTGTAGGTATCGACAGTGATCCTCATCTCGATGCGTTCTTCCCGTTCTTCGTCTCTGTCTTCCCGTGTCATGGCCCACCGCCAGCGCGCGTGTGAAACGAAGCACCGGACTTGAACTCGGTCAGTTCCTCGATACGGTCTTCGAGTTGCTCGATCTCCTGTCGCAGTTCCTGGGCCTCCTCGCCTTCCGTAGCTGCGAGTTGGTCTTTGAGTCCCTGGAGTCGCGTTTCTTTGCGCTCCTCGTCTACCTCGGCTTTGCGGACGTACTCGCTTTCGTTGACCTCGTAGACGTCCGACTCGGAGAGTTCCGTCACGTCCAGTGCGTCGTCCACCTTGTCGCGGTCGACACCCATGACGCGTTCGCGGTCGATCCCGGCATCTTCGAGTCTCTCTAGTACCTCGTCCTCGTCTTTGAGTGAGCGATTCCTGCGTGTGGTCCGCTGGACAGAGCCGAACGGACCGCTCACTGGACGGTCGTGGTGGAGCCGATTCAGGAGGACATCAGCAACGTCCTTTCGGAGGTCGTTCGCGTTCCGCTGTACGTCCGAGAGCAGGGTGTAGAGGTTTACGAGGGCACTTGTCTCCATATCTTCAAGGACAGCCACGTCGTGGCGCTCAAGTGCGTCAGCGAGCAACAGCGCGTCGGCGTACACCTCCAGGTCTGGCTCCGTCCGTTCTCTATCGTCGGCCTCTGATCCAGCTTTGCTTTCGAGGAGCTGGCTCGTAGTCGGTCCTTCCGTCTCGATGATTCTCCCCTTGTCTTCATCGATCTCGAAGCGCGGGTGGAGGCTCCACACCGCTGGATACGGGTCGGCGTCGGGCGGAAGCCGATCGAGTTCGAAGCCGTCTTGCTCGTCCACGATACGACGATACAACGTCTCGAACTGGTCGCGCTGGAGTGGCCGTGTCTCGTCCACGTCGCGGTTGAGGAACTCGACGATGATCCGGTGTTCCTGCACGTCCGAGATCCGGAACCGATCGTGCGACAGGGGTGTGATCAGCGTAGCTCCATCGGGGAGATCGTCCAGTTCGTTAAGAAGCGTGTTCCAGCTGACACCGAACGGCATATCGGACTGTTAACTGGCTAAGGACAAAATGATGATGACGAAGCTACCCCTTCGAAGATTTTGTCATAGCGTGTCATAGAAACGTTCGCAAACCCTATTGCGGTCATCGGTGAACGATCAGTACAGAAGAACGAGAGAACACCTTCCGTACAAGACCTATCGGTTACTGAGCAGGAACGACGTGCGAGATACAGAGGTTGACGGCACCGTAGAAAGGGTAGTCGATAGGTCATTAGAATTCTCCATCTAACTATCTTCAAACTTCTTTCTATAATCTCCATAAGTTATTTACTTCAGAAAGACGTTAAATCACTAACCTGGCTAATAACGTGTTCAAAGAAAATAACGAGTATCAGCAGGAAAAGTTATTCTCGCCAGTAAAAGACCTCCCTAACAGAATAGATGAGAAACTACAGAATCACTGGTCCACGCACTTTTACCAACATATTTTCACTCAGATAGATGAAACGAAGTTCGGGCGGCTATACCACGACGGGTATAGCCGTCCGAACAAGCCTGTCAATGAGCTTGTTTCACTGGAGATTATCAAACACCTGCTCGACCTCTCTGACGAAGAGCTTGAATACGCCTACATCTTCGATTTTCGTGTCAGAAACGCACTCGGGAAAGAAACACTCGGCGACAACATCTGCCAGAAGACGTTCACCAATTTCCGCCGCCGGTTGATGGAATACGAAGAAGAGACTGGTCAAGACCTGTTACACGAGGTCTTCGAAGATCACCGCAGCTATTTCCAAGAGGAGTTTGAGATTGATGCCAGCACGCAGCGGATGGATTCGACGTTCATTGAGGCGAACATCAAGCAACTGTCCCGTGTTGATCTGCTCGCTAAAGTCCTTCACAACTTCCTGTGCGATCTCCCCGAGGAGATCGTACAGGAATTGCCCGCCGGTATTGACGAGTTCGCAGACACCGACAACCTGGAACTGTCCTACCAGCTTGAACCAGGCGAGATTCCAGCAACCATGGAAACACTCGCCGAGCATACCGCGTGGCTTGTTGATCGGTTCGAAGATGACGATGAATACGCTGAGTCGGAGAGCTTTGCTCATCTCCAGCAGGTCCTCGACGAACAGTGTTATCGCATTGCCGAACTCGAAGACGACGAGGATGTGGACGGTTCTAATGACCAACGCCAGCCCGGTGACGAGTCGTCACCGGACTGGCAACCACTCCGAACGTACACTTCTCCCGAAGAGAGAACAGACACTGACCAGGATGAAGAAAACACAGAGTCATCCGGGGGAGACGCCGGTGACCAGTCCGATCACGTCGGGCTGAAAGAGCCCGACGAGATCGACAGCGGCTCGTTGCAAAACCCGCACGACGAGGACGCAACTTACCGCTGCAAGAACGGTGAAGATTACCACGGATACAAAGCGAACGTCGCTGAGACATGCAATGGTGAGAATGCATTCCGCCTCATTACAGCGATTCGAGTCGATACCAACAACACGGACGACGGTGACCTCCTTGAGGAAGATGTAACGGAGCTCTCGACTGAGACAGGATTACGTGACCTGCTCGTGGATGGCGGGTACACGCACAAGGAAGTAGAGAAGAGCTGCCGTGATCAGGAGATCACGCAGCACTTCTCGGGAATCACAGGTCAACGACCTGCCGAGGAAAAGATGTCGCTGGCTGCTCCGGAGTGGGACGGTGCGAGAATGGTTGCGTGTCCTGCCGGACACGAACCATTCGAGCAGAACCACTACGAAACCGGTCGTATCTCTGGAAAAATGGCGAAGGAGTTCTGTGACGGATGTCCGCACAGAGAGAACTGTTTCGTCGAGGAGCAACAGAACCACTACAGCTACGGCTTCAGAGAACGGCGGGTAGAAGTTGCGCAGCGCCGCAAGCGGTTAGATGATCCGGCTGAACAGGAGTTTCTGAAGTTACGTGCCGGAGCTGAGTCGTTGATCAGCGAGATGTATCACAAGGACGGGGAGAAAACGAAGTTCGCCGGGAAAATCAAGGTGAAAAACGGGTCAATAGCGAAAGTTATCGGGAGAAACCTAAAGCGAGCCTCCAGATTCCTGGAATCGGAGGCGAAGCGGGAGAAGTCGGCAGGATAGTCGGGCAACCAGTATCGTTTATCGCTGTCTGCTGGTGCTTCTGTGGTGACGGCTGGTTTCTGGTGAGTGATCACTGGTGGTTGGGGCGGGGTGTTCTCGTCAGAACACCCCTTTCTGCGGTGCCCTCAGAGGTTGAGTTAAGCAGGAACGCTTCGCCTCACAGGACGTCTACAACCCGTAAACCGCGAAGTTTTCCTCTTGGCCTACACTATTTTGATTATTTGGGTGAAAAACAATCCACATAATTTTGTCCGGCACGAAGTACTCGTGTGGAGTACGAGATCGCCCCGGATGAATCGGTGAGCACGGCCGTGGTACGTGCGGTCAGCGCTATCGAAGGTCGTGAGCCTCGTTCCCTGCGCCCACTTTCGGACGTGCTTGATCCGGATGCCCTCGATGCCTTATTCGAACCGCGGTCCAACGGACGGCCACGAACCGGTGGCCAACTCTCGTTCATCTACTCTGACTGCGTGGTCACCATAGACAACGGTGAATATCTCTCCCTTGACCTGCTCGAAACGGCACAATACGAGAGGCAGGAACGGAAATCGAGGCACACTCACCCCGAGTGATTATCGGACCGGTGGTCGTTCGCTGCGACTCACGGCCCGGGATCACGAGCGGTCAACAGTCCTTGCGCCATGAGCCTGCGCGCGATCACGACGAGACCGTTCCCGAATCCATCGCCGAAGATCGCCTGTTCCTCCCTCGTCTCGGGCATGATCGAACTCACCAGGATCGTCGAGCGGTCGATTAGGAGGAGCCGACCGATCGCTGTGTCGTCTTTCGTGGTGTCCTCGCCGTGTAACCACTCCAGACCGGAGACGAACGTCGTTGCGCCCGGCACCTCGTCCTGGATCCGGTCCTGAATGGATTCCGTCAGCGCGCCGATGACCAAGTTCACTCCATTCCCGACCTCGTTCAACACATCGACGAGATCAGGCGTCAGCAGTGACTCGTCACCGATGACCAGTACGACCTCGTCAGTCGCCTCTGTAACGAGCTGGTTCGTCCGGTTCTCGATCGCCGTCTGCCCGGTCATCGACCACACTTGCTGGATGTCAGAGTCGTCGTCCGAATCAATGATTTCGACCGGATCTAACGCATCGTGGAGGCGTTGGACGCGGGCCTCGTACTGATCCCGGAGTGTTTCAGTCGCCTCTTCGAGCGAGACAGCACGGAACCGTTGCGGACTCGAATGCTGGATTTCGACGAGGCCTTGCGCCTCCAGCACCCGAATCGCATCGTAGACGCGCGTACGAGGCACCTCGGTCATCTCGCTGAGTTGCTTTGCTGTTCCCGTCTCTAACCGTGACAGGCCCACGAAGCATCGTGCCTCGTATTCTTTTAGTCCGAGTTGCTGGAGGACTTCGATCGCTTCCTCCAAGTTTTCCGTTGTAGCCATGTGTCCCAACCCCGGAGTATCCGGGTCTTCTCTGAAGGGAGAGCCTCAGGACAGATAGGCGTTGTCACTACCACTATGACGATAGTGAGAGGGAAGGAGGCTTGTACGGTCTGACGTTGCTGGTCCAGCCGATCGCCAGAAACGGGGAAGATGACGTGTAATGCGTCTCGTGACAACGATGACGGGGCGGAAAACGCGCCCTAGAGACTCGCTCCCACGACCACCGGGAATTGTCACTCGTTTTCTCACAAAAGCATTATCCCACGGGGGGTCTTATCGTCCAACAGGCACGCAGTCAAGTTCTGTGTCCCAACCACCTTACTTCTGCGTGCCGACTCGCCACCTCGCGTGGCGGGATTCGGGACAGACGAAATCCACAGATGAGTAGTGATCCGATCGAGGACCCACAGGATGCCGCAGTCGAACAGCTCGAACGGTTCGGGTTGAGTAACTACGCCGCGCGGACATTCGTTGCACTTGCCAGCCTCGGGACGGGGACAGCGAGGGACGTAAGCGAGGTCTCGGAAGTACCCCGCACTAGGGTATACGATGCCATTGACGAGTTACACGAACGAGGGCTCGTCGATATTCAGAATTCCTCGCCCCGGAAATTTTGGGCGATCTCCGCCGAAACGGCGAGTCGAACGTTCGAACACGAACTGCAACATCGGACGGAGGTTCTCCGGACGGCTCTCGGTGAACTCGAACCCGTCGAGCGCAAAGCGGAACAGCGCGGCGTCTGGACGGTCGAGGGGCAAACGCCAGTCACGACACGAGTCCTGGAGTTTTTCGACAGCGCGGAGGAAGAAATCGTCTACATGACCGTCGAAGACCTCCTCACCGAGGAGCTAATCGACGGGTTAGCAGACGCGGCAGACCGCGGTGTTTCGATCCAGCTCGCCGGCGTTTCACAGGACGTCCAGGGTCGCATTCAGGATACCATCCCTAGTGCGACGATGTTCGAATCGCTGTGGGTGTGGTCGGATACGTCGGCCGGTCGGCTCATGATGGTGGATGGGAAGAAGACGCTCGTGAGCGCACTCGTCAACGGGACGGATGCGGACCCGTCTGACCCGCGGTCGGAGACAGCCATTTGGGGAGAAGGCGAGTCGAACAGCCTAGTTGTTGTCCTGAGGGCGATCTTCACCTGGCGACTCGATACCATCGATCCCGACTAGCGAGACTCATACGGGTACCACCAACCACGTTCACATGAATCCAGAACTCATAACATCCACATCCACGCACTTGGGGTATCAGATATGACTGCGACGGACCAACCGGATGAGCCCGACACTCCGTCAGGGACGGACGGCGTGATTCGAGCCGAGTACGACTGGACATCCACGACGCCGAGTACTGCAGTCGTTGAGACGGTCGCGGTTGCGTCCGATCGTGAGCCAACGCGACTCGAACCGCTGTACGAGGCCATCGACCCGGACGCGTTGGACGCACTCATCCGGTCGAATGGGGTCGAACCAATCGGTGACGGAATTACTGTTACGTTCGAGGTTGCCGGTCAGACCGTGACTGTTCACGGTAGCGGTGCGGTGGTGGTCCAACCTGTTGAACCACGATCGGAAGCCTAAGAGTGAGCGAGACTATGGACAGTAATCGGCTTGCCCTACGAAATACGTAGCGGTCGGTTCAGAAACGGGTGACGCGTTCGTTCAGGGGTTGGCCAGAGACGGTTCTTTGGGAAGCCCGTCCAACACAGCCTCGACCTGTTCGTCGGGCCGATATTCGATGGTTCCGCGTTCACGATCGTGTTCGATGACGCCGTGATCTGCTAACTTCGGCAAGTGGGAGTGGTAGAGTTGAGTGGCGAGTTGGGCCTGACTCATCTGTCGATCATCGGTGGCGGCCGATTCGACCTGGTACAATTGATCGACGAGGTCATCGATCCGCACCTCCCCGTTTCCGTTGTACCGTAGGTGTTCGAGGAGTTTTCGCCGGCGTCGATCCGCGACGAGTGTGAGGCACGCATCGAGACTGTTGGCATTCATGGTATTCTATTCCATGACTCCTGAACTCATTACTGTTCGACATTTTCACACCGTTAGAGATTTTGATTATTCGAGTTACAACGTGGTGAAGTGCCTTGGGTGTACTTTCCGTAATCAAGCGCCACCAAGAACGGGGCCTACACAATAACTCGGGGTGGCTCTTTCCATCGTCGGTCTTAAACAATGGTGGTTACTCTACCGAAGCCACTCTCAACGGTTCTGCAAAAAATTCGCCCTGTATCTTGCAGAGCGTTCCGAACATCATCTGCAACTGGTAGGAGTCCCAACGATCAGTTCGCATGTCCACTGAGCGGCTATTTCAATCCGGATCTTGGTGAAATCAATCCCTATGGCTGTTTCAATGACACGCTCACCTAGAATATACAGCCTCTGAGGGCACCGCAGAAAGGGGTGTTCTGACGAGAACACCCGATCCGGTCACCGGTAATTACCCCATCAGAACGGAGCCGCCACCACAGAAGGACCAGCTGACCGCGACAAAAGACACTTTTTGCCCTGCTATCCTGCCGATTTCTCTTGCTTCGCCTCCGATTCCAAGAATCCGGAGGCTCGCTTCAGATTTCTCCCCATTGCTTTCGCTATCGAGGCGTTCTTCACCTTGATTTTCCCCGTGAACTTCGTTTTCTCACCGTCCTTGTGATACATCTCGTTCATCAATGATTCCACTCCAGCACGTAAATTCAGGAACTCCTGTTCCGCTGGATCATCTAACCGCTTCCGTCGCTGAGCAACTTCCACCCGCCGTTCCCTGACACCTTCTGTATCTCAGCCGTGTTAATTATCAGAATCTATATTTTTTGAACACTCACTCAATAGGTGTCTCCTGACCTGATACCCAGTCTGATTGGTCGGACATCTGGAGATAATCACGATCAGTTCTCTGGAGGAACTGCCAACTCTGACTAGCGTGAGATGCACGAGCGGAGATCGAACACGCCGATACGGAGCGAAAAACAGGATCAACAGAGTTAATTTCAGAACGGCTGAGATGAACCAGTTGCTCAGTAGGACTGCGTATTCATCAATCTCGCCGGCTTATCGGTCGGCCTTCTGGGGTACACTTATTGAACAAGGTGTGTTAGTCATTAGCATGGTTGAAACGGGCCCGCCCTCTCAAATCGATTTTGCTGGACTCACGCCGGACGAGGCATTCGCCGTCTTGGGAAACGAAATCCGGTTGGATATCCTTCGCGTGCTCTGGAACGCTGATGCCGCCCACGAATACGACGATGTCTCCGATATCGCCGAGACGATCTCGTTCTCCGAACTCCGTCGACGGGTCGACATCGAAGACAACGGGAAGTTCAACTACCACCTCACCCAGCTCGTCCCGCACTTCGTCCGGCAAACTGACGACGGGTATCGATTGAGCGGTGCCGGCAAGCAGATCGCCCGGACCGTGATCGCTGTCTC
>ENA-ORDC01000328-ORDC01000328.1-marine-metagenome-genome-assembly--contig:-NODE-328-length-50343-cov-9.680699_pt1 | contig 50343 bp, 41 predicted proteins | sample MGYA00237783_ERZ508515 | MGnify/ENA primary metagenome ERZ508515 (study PRJEB26186, sample SAMN06268792) | marine metagenome | isolation source: Eden Landing Ponds, San Francisco, CA, USA | place... | reverse complement strand
GAGTGACACGCTTGGTTCGGTCCATGTACTCCAGCAATGAGTCAGCTACGAATTCGTTCAACTTGCTATCCAACTACTCGTCAGCTTCGCACACGTCTGAAAGCGTTAGATCGTCCAGTTCCCCGCACAGCTCTTGGAGGTCGTGGCGGAAGTTCAACACTGCATCGTAGTCCCGATCAAGGTCTGATGCGACCGTTGTGGTCGGCACAGATCGCATCTCCTTGATCATGTAGAACATCTCTTCGATGGGGAACTTCCGATGCTCGAAGAACGAATCCGTGAGATCGTTGAAATACGTCTCACACTCCTTGCAACGGTACTGTTGAGCGCCTTTCCCTGTCGTTCCCTTCTTGATGACCGGCTCGCTCTCTCCGCAGTAGACACACGACACCGTCGCGCCGAAGCGGGCGCGACGGAGTCGCTCGTAGCACTCGTCTGGATCGGGCAAAAACACTTTCACCGAGTCCCTGTCCATCAACGGCAGCTATCGAACTCCTCGCTACTGGAGGTTACGACTGGTCGGGATGAGCGAAAGCGTTTCTGAAGCGGCGGCCTACCTGCTTCCTCGTCGGGCGTGAGTCCGTCGACGAGGAACTCGAACTCCGACGGCCGAGCGTCCTGATTGATCCGTTCGCGCACGACGGTGTTGATCCATGGGATGTCAATCTTCACCGGACAGGCGTCGACACAGCGCGAACACCCGGTACAGAGGTCGTTGAACTCCTCGGCGGTATCGAGACCCTCGATGCCCGTCTCCCAACCCGTGGCGATCCCCCCCGAATACGTCTCGCCGCCGAAGGCGTGGCCGCCGACCTGCTGGAAGTTCGCACAGGAGTTCGAGCAGGCCGAACAGCGGATACAGTACAGCGTCTCACGCAACTCGTCGTCCTCCCGCATCGCCATGCGACCGTTGTCGATGAGGACGAGATGGAACTCCCGGTCGTGACTGTCGAGTTCGGAAATCGCCGTTCGTCATCGGTGAAATCCACCGTCGGCGTTTCGACGGGTGGTGTCAACAGCGAGACGTACGAGGTGATATCCTGCCCGGTTCCGGAGCGACCGATGAGTTCGACGAACGGATGGAGGTCCTCGACGGACGGAACGATCTTCTCGACACCGGCGACAGCGATCTGCGTGTCCGTGGCGGCGACCGTCTTGCGAGCGTTCCCCTCGCTAGTCACCAGCGCGATCGTCCCCGTATCCGCGGTGATGAAGTTGGCCCCGGTCATCCCGGCGTCCGCCTCCTCGACGAGCTCGCCCAGGAAGTCACGAGCGAACGCGGTGAGCTCCTCGGCCGTCTCCAGTGGCTCGTCGGGCTCGAACGTCTCGTTAAACAGGTCGGCGATGTCGGATCTGGACTTGTGTATCGCCGGGGCCACGATGTGCGACGGGCTCTCGTCTGCGACCTGCAGGACCCACTCTCCCAGGTCTGTCTCCACAACCTCGGTGCCGGATGCCTCCAGCGCCTCGTTGACTTCGAGCTCCTCTGAGGTCATCGATTTGCTCTTGAGGACCCGCTGTGCGTCGCGGTCGTCGACGACCGACCTGATGTACTCGTTGGCGTCCACGGCGTCCTCGGCGACGTAGACGGTCCCGCCGTTTTCCTCGACAGTGTGACGGACCTGTTCGACCAGTTCGGGGAGTCGTTCGATTGCGTCTTCCTTGATCGCCCGCGCTTCCGTCTTCAGGGACTCGTAGTCGCGGAGCCGCGATACCGACTCGTACCGCCCGCGATTGAATCCACGTGTGTTCTGGCCGACGGCTGCCCCCTCGCTGTTCATCAATGCCCGCAGTTCGTCAGCGTCACTCATTCGTTCCCTCCACGACGACGACGTGGACATCACTGGGACCATGTGCGCCCCGAACGAGCTCGCCCATGTCCGCCGTCGCGCTCGGGCCGGTTGCGATGATACTGCTTCGCCCGCGCTCCCGGAACGTCTCCTCGAGCCGGTCGAAGGCCGCGTCCATGGTCGGAAGGATGTCCGACCCGTCGAGGACTGCGACGTGCCGGTCGACGAAGAGACTCACCAGTTCACAGCCGTCGGGCGTCGAGGGGATGACGACCGAACCGTAGTCGGCGACCGCGAACTCGGCCGGCGTGACGCCGGTGTGAGCGCCTTTCAAGCCCACCGGCGTCGGGTCGACATCGACGCCGGTCCCGTCGAGCGAGACATCGAAGTCGTCGAGGGCGACACCGACGGCGGGGTCGCTGACGTGAGTCCGTATCGCTTCCGTGAACCCGTTCTGTGTGGTTCGTTCACAGGGAACGTCCAGCGAGTCGAGAGTGGATACCAGAGACTCTAATGGCGTTGCGGACATGCGTATTCCTATCCTCGCTTCGAGTATGTAGTTTGTGTCTCGGTCGATCATTCGACGGTTACGGCGGGATCCTCCACCTCCGTTGCTGTAGGCTGTGAGGGCGACTATAGTAGCGATTGAAAGCGTCTGCACACTCGATCGCACGCTGTCGTGCGATCAGGCGTGCGATGTCTTTCAAGAGCTACTATAGCAGCGGCGTGAGCGGCTCAATCATAGCTGCGTTGGCGACCGATTCGGCCGAATACCCATGGAGGCCGTCGGTGTCCTCCGTGAGTCAGACGACAGTCGAAACGACAGTACTGTCGTTGTCGACCGATTCTCGAGTCTCGTGATATCTAGCTGACCCTGGCCGCTGTGAGCGAATCCCCGTATCCCGGGCCATTTCTCATTCCCATGTGGGGTCGTGAGAACCGGTGACGATGTCGTGATCGGTGTGATACGCCTACCGCGACGTGAGGGTCCGAGCGAGGTCGCTGGTTCCGCCGAGTACCGGTATCTGTATACTGGAAGGGCACACGGAATCCAACTAATTCACCCACAGGATCTCCTATCCCTCTCGATGTAGATCCGAACCGCGCGTCTCAGACTCGGTCCCCCATCGTAACCGGCTGGTGGTCAATTCAGTCCCACGTGCTTACGGAACGCCCGCCCGGTCAGCCATGTTCGGTCCCGGTCGGAGAGGAAGTCGACGCAGTCGACCCAGTGCAGCGCCTCACCGTAGGTTGCGAGGTCGCTGACGTTCGGGTAGTCCGACCCCCAGACCACCCGCTCGTGGCCGAACTCGTCTACCAGCCACCGGACGTAGTCGTGCATGTCCGCGTAGGGAAAGTCGGCGTCGGACATATGGGCCATCTCGGAGATCTTGACCGCGACGCCGTCGTACTCGGCGAGGTCTGCGAACTGGCCGAATGTTCCATCAGTGGGTGTCTCGGGGTCGGCGTGAGCGAAGTGGTCGAAGAGGTAGTCGAGTTCCGGGTAAGTCTCGACGAGTTCCAGGGCCTGGTTGAGCTGGCGGTGGTCACAGAGTATCTGGACTGTCGCGCCGGTGTCGACCGCCGCTTCCCAGAAGTCGGTCTCGGCGACGGCGTCGCGCAGCCACGTCACGTCTGGGTCGAACATCTCCCACATCCGGTCGTACGGGCAGGCCGCTCCCAGGCGAACGCCCAGGATTCCGTCGACGGCCATGCACTCCCTGAGTCGTGCGGCGGCGTCGTCGGCGACGGGGTCGAGCATCACGATCCCGTACAGGCGGTCGTGTTCGCTGGCGGCCTTCCGGGTGTACCAGTTGTCCGTCCAGTCACAGATGGGGTAGCCGACGACGACCGCCTCGTCGACCCCGTTCTTGTCCATGTCTGCGGGCAACCTCTCGGCCGTGTAGACGGTGTGGACATCGAAGCCGTCCACCAGATCGACGATGTGGGCGTTGACCCAGGGGTGAGCCTCGCTTGGCGGTCCCCAGGCGTGGGTGTGCGGGTCAAGTACCATACGATGGGCGTCGACGCGGATCCTACTAAATGTGGGGTCGGGAACTGTCTCGTCTGACGGATCGGGTCGGTCTCGTTGAGCGGACTCGGAGGCGGTTGAGATCGAACTCGACGATGTTCGCGCTCCCCTCGATGGGTTCACATAGTTTCAGTTCGAAACGGCCACTGTACATTCAACCGCGGGGACCGGACACGCTGATACCAACGATTGGCCGGTCGCTCTCGTCGGTGACCGGCGTGGCGACACAACGTACCCTTTGAGTCGTTCCCTCGGCGTTGTAGTACTCGTCGTACCGACTCATGACAGTGACAAGCGGGACTCCACGAACTCGCCCCAGGATTCTGTGCTGACTTTTCGTCGCCGTGATGTCTGTGGTTTCCATGGTGGGCTGGTGGGGAAGCGGTCACCCTTCCCAGAACGTGAAGACTGGCTTGCAGGTCTCCGAGTTGAGAAACGACCGGAAAGCAGCCTCCGGTTCGTCGATGTCGAAGGAGGTGTCGACGATGGACTCGATGTCGATAGCCCCGCTCTCGATCATCCACAGGGCCTGCTCGAAGTTGCGCCACTTCGACCCGTAGGAGGAGACGATGTCGATCTCGCTGCGGACGACCGGCCCGAGAAACAGGTCGCTGTTCTCGTTGGGGATGCCGACGACGACGATCTGTCCGCCCTTGCGAGCGTAGGTCGTCGCCTCCTCGATACCGGACTCGTGGCCCGTCGCGTCGAAGACGATGTCGAACCCGATACCGTCGGTGTACTCGGTGGTCACCTCGTCCATGTCCCGGTCTTCGACGTTGACGGTCGCAATTCCCTGATCTTCTAACAAGGGGAGCCGATAACTGCAATCTCTGCCCAACCCAGACACGAGCACGTTCGCGCCGACCGAGTCAGCGATGAGTGCGGTCAGGACGCCGATCGGCCCCGGCCCCTCGACGAGAACGGTGTCGCCCGCCGTAACGGCCGACCGGTCGAGGACGGCCCGGGCCGCCACGCTCGTCGGCTCGGTCACCGCGGCGTCCCCGAGCGCGACGGAGTCCGGCACGCGGTGGAGGTGCTGTTGCTCGACCGCGATGTAGTTCGTGTACGCCCCGTCCGAGTGCATTCCAGTGATGTCGAAGTTCTGATAGATATTCTCCTGACCGTTCTTGCACTGGAAACACTCGCCGCAGTCGTGGACCGGTTCCTCGACGACTTTCTGCCCCACGTCGAACTGGTCGACCCCCTCGCCGAGTTCGACGATCTCCCCGGCGTACTCGTGGCCCGTGACGCGTGGGATGGGTATCCACTCGTAGCCACCGTCGTAGCGGAAGGCGTGCGCGTCGCTCCCACAGAGTCCAGCCGAGTGGACCCGCACCAGTACCTCCCCCCGACTCGGTGTCGGTCGCTCCCGCTCCTGTACTTCGACCTCTTCCGGCCCTGTCTGGACGATCGCTTTCATGGCTGCTGGCCTCCCAGGGGTGCGTTGAACAGTAACCGCTTGCGAGGATCCGTATTTATAGATTTGGGTGGTGGCCTCGGCCGGGTTCCAGTGGCCGTCGCAGTTGCCGAGTCTCACCGGGGAACGATGTCGCCAGTCCGACCAGTACGCTGTGCGAACAGTGCTGCGCCACTACCCGTGGAAAATATAAATACCACGCTCGAGATGGGTGATACCAGTATGGCGGACACACCACCGAACGTTCTCTGGGTTTCGATGGAAGATACGTCGCCTCGATTCGGTTGTTACGGGAACACTCGAGCCAGTACGCCGAATATCGACCGACTCGCCGGTCGGGGAGTCCGGTATCCGAACGCGTGCGCCACGGCGGGGGTCTGTGCACCGAGCCGAAACGCGGTCATCACGGGCTGTTACCAGACCCGCACGGGCGGTCATCATATGCGAACGACACATACGAACGAAGACGCGCCCGACATCCCCACGCCGTACGAGGGTGTCCCTCCCCACTACGTCCGTGCATTCACGGAGTTCCTCCGGGCGGAGGGCTACTACTGTACCAATAATGAGAAAACCGATTACCAGTTCGATCCCGGCGGGGTGGCACCGGTCACTGTCTGGGACGAGTGTCACGACGGGGCACACTGGCGCAACCGACCCGATGAGGAGACCCCGTTCTTTTCCGTGTTCAACCCGACGCAAACACATGAGAGCGGGATGTGGCCGGACAGCGGGACGGGCCGTGATGGCGTGCCAGCGACCGACCCCGACGAGGTTACCGTTCCGGACTACTTGCCCGACACAGACGGCGTTCGAGCCCAGATCGCTCGCCAGTACGACAACATTGCCCGGTCGGACGAGCGACTGGGGGAGTTGCTGACCCAGCTTGAAGCGGACGGGGAACTCGCCAACACGTACGTATTCGTCTGGAGCGACCACGGCGAGGGGCTCCCGCGTGCAAAGCGGACACTGTACGATTCGGGTATCAATGTCCCCCTGATCGTCGCCGGCCCGGATCTCGACGAGGGGGCGGTTCGGACGGCACCGGTCAGTCTCGTCGACCTCGCACCGACGGTGCTCGAACTCACGGGGGCCAGGCGACCGCCATACCTCGACGGCATCCCGTTTCTCGGGGACGACCCTGACATCACGGAGCGCGAATACGCGTTCGCTGCCCGGGACCGGATCGACGAATCGTACGACATGGTCAGGGCGGTTCGGACCCGCCGGTTCAAATACGTCAGGAACTACTACCCCGAGAATCCACGCGTTCAGTGGGTCCCGTACCGGACACAGGGACCGGCGATGAGCGATCTGCTGGAGCTGTACCGCAACGACGAACTGACCGGGCCACCGGCGCGGCTGTTCGGCCCCAGACCGCCCGAGGAACTGTACGACGTTCGAGCGGACCCGGACGAGACGACGAACCTGGCCGACGACCCGGCCTACAGGGACGTGCTCGTTGAGTTACGGAACCGTCTCGACGAGTGGCGCGACGAGTACGACGACCTGGGCGACGAACCGGAACGGGAGATGGTCGAGCGGATGCACCCGAACCGCGAGACCCGGACGACCGACAGGAACGTGGAGGGACTCCGTGAGACGGCTCCACCGGTGTTCGTTCCCAACGCGGCGGAGAACCCGACGCGGGAAGCCGTGGAACGAGGGGAGTTCTCTGCGCCGGCGCTCCTCCAGCTTGAGTGCTCGACGCAGGGTGCCTCGATCGCGTACGCCGTCGATACCGACCCGCGGTCGTTCGACGGCCATCACCGAGGGTGGCAACTGTACACCGAACCGATCGAGCTTCCAGCCGGTGAGACGACGGTTTACGCGAAGGCGGTTCGGTACGGATACGTCGAAAGCGAGACCCGGGAAGCGACGTTCGTGGTGACCGAGTAACCACGTATCGACATTCCGAGGACCGCTACCGGGCGACGGGAACCCCCTCCCTGGCGACGGAGCGCCGCACGAAGGAGTCGCTCTCTTGGAGGGGATCCAGTCGCGGTCGACAACGACCCGACAAACGAATCAACATCCCTTCGTTTGCATCCGAGAGCCCGAAACAGGACGCACTCGTCCGGGATTGCCAACCCGCTCTGTTCAAAGACCGTCGAGGACATCGCCGAACGCGTCGAGTGCGGACTTCGTGGCGGTGACCGGACCACTGACGCTCACGCGGAAGTGGTCAGGCTCGTCGAAGAACCGTCCGGGGACGACGAGCACGCCCTCGCTCTCGGCGGCAGCCGCGACCTCGTCGCCGTCGGCTCTATCGTGCGTCAGAAACCTGAAGGTAACGTTCGCATCGACCGGGTCGGAAAGGTCGGTTCGAGCCGCACAGAACGCGTCGAGCAACTCGGTGTTTCGTTCGAGCAACGCCCGGGCGTCGCAAGCGAGTGAGTCGACATCGGCGAGTATCTGTCGAGCCAGAGCCCGGGATGTCTCAGCGACCGCGGGGACGTGATACCGGAGTCGTCGCGCCCGGTCGACGAATTCAGGATCGGCAATGAGCCAACCGAGCCCGAGCGCGCCGAGTCCGAAAAATTTCGTCATCGAGCCGGTAACGACCACGTTCTCGATGCCGGCAGCGGTCGGCCCGCCGAACGCCCGTCCTGACCCATCCGCGCTCTGGGTCCGGTCCACGAAGGGTTCGTACACTTCGTCAACGAGAAGACGGGTGTCTCCGGCCACCTCCGCAACGTCGGCGAGGGTTTCACGGTCTGTCAGCTTCCCACTCGGGTTGTGTCGGTTCGTCGTGACAACAAGTGACGTACGGTCGGTCAGCGCTGCCCTGACGCGTCCCGGATCGAGCTGGTAAGCCCGGTCTGGGAGTCTGTGAAACCGGTCGACGACCGCGCCCAGTTGCTCGGGGGTTCGCACCAGCGGTTCGTATCCCGGCCACTCGACGAGGACGCGCCCTCGTTCGCCGGGCGGCGTCGATTCGTCGGGATCGAGGGCGGCAGCAAACGCGAGAAAGTTAGCATGGCTCGCGCCCGCTGTCACGAGAACCCGTTCGGGGTCGACACCGTACTCTCGCGCGATAAACTCCGCTACGGTCGGTTCCGGTACCTTGTCGGGTGAGTATCGAGCGAGGATTGCGTCCGGGTCCGTCGGCCAACTTCCGGCGAGGTCGCTCGAACCGAGGTCGTGGGTTTGGTCCAACCTCGGTTCGATCCACTCGATATACTCGATCCGGGCAGTCATATCGGTACCAGGTTCGTGGTAATTTTTTAATCTTTTGTGTTCGTCGACCCGTCTACTCCGGTCTCTGTCCGTCGGTCAGGCCTCGACAGCCGGACTGGGAGAAACAGAAGTGCGAGTCAAGTGTCACGGCCGGCACCCAGCTCAGTAAGCCGCTGTTCGTTCGCGGTGTCGGCGAGCGTCGATCGTCGAGAGTCGCTGGAGAAGCCGACGTCGACAGTCCGTTATCGCCTCGTTGTACTCCGGGTCGTCGCTCACGTCGTCGTACTCCATCGGGTCTTCAGCGAGGTCGTACAGCCGCTCCTCGCCGTCTGTACTGATCGTGTACCGGTACTGGTCGGTTCGGAGGACCTTGCCGTCGTGTGACTCGGTGACTGCCGCGTCGCGCTCGGGCACCGCCTCACCGGCGAGCGCGGGAGCGAGCGTGTTGCCCTGCAGGTCGCTGGGAACCGGCCCGCCGGTCAGGTCGATCAGCGTCGGCACGAGGTCGACCAGTTCGACGAGTCCGTCGACCACGCGACCGCCCTCGACGCCCGGACCGGCGACCACCAGTGGCACGCGCGAGACGTTGTCCCTGGCGGGGAAGCCCTTGCCGTACGAACAGTGGTCGCCGAGGTCTTCGCCGTGGTCGCTGGTGAACACGATAAGCGTCTCCTCGCGGATCCCCAGTTCGGAGAGGGTATCCAGGATCTGCCCGACCCAGTGGTCGACTTCGGAGACCATCGCATAGTAGCCGCGGTAGGCTCCCCGGCGCTCGGCCTCGGAAAACGTCGGGTCCTCCGGGGCATCCGCCGAGAGGTCCGCCCGCTGTCGCTCGAGTTCGTCCGGCAACTCCGGCACTGGCAACTCCCCCGGGTCGTACATCTCGATAAATCGCCGGGGAGCGACCCACGGAGAGTGGGGCGAGTAGAACCCGCTCACACAGAGAAACCGGTCGTCGCGGTGCCGCTCGAGGTAGTCTATCGTCCGGCGCGCGACGAACGCCGTGTGAGTCAGGTCGTCGTCGGCAGGAAACGGCACGGGTTCTTTCGGAAACCGGTGTTGCGGGTGCTCGATCCCTCGTTTGACCGACGCTGGTTGCTGCCGCTTCGCGGCTGGAGGGAGTCCGACGCTCACGTCGTCGAGCGCATCGGGTTCCTGTCGAGCGACCCACGCGCGATACGCGTCGGGATAACAGCCCGGTTCGTCGCTGATCTCCAGGTGATCAAATCCGTACGAGGGGTGGGGCTGGGTGTGGTCGCGCGCCGCGTGTGGCAGAAAGTGGAGCTTCCCGAGATTCGCGGTGTCGTATCCACGCGAATTGAGATACTCCGGTAGCGTCCGTACGTCCTCCGGGAGGGGCGACCCGTTGCGGAATATCCCGAGTTCCGACGGATAGCGACCGGTCAGATAACTCTCGCGGCTGGGCATACAGACGGGCGACTGGACGAATGCGCGCGAGAATCGCAACCCTTCGTCCGCCAGTCGGTCCAGGTGCGGCGTCTGGATCGCGTCGTTGCCCGCACAACCGAGCGCGCTGTATCGCTGTTGGTCCGTATGCAGGAACAGTACGTTAGGAGGCTCTCTTGGTGGCACACTCTCGACTCGTCTGTACGCCCATTAAGTGTTTCTCACACGCCACACGGGGGACTCCGTGCCGGTCAAATTCGCGCCGGTTCGTGTCACAACCGGGTGGTGTCAGCGGATCCAGCCCGTCGAGGCACTGAACGGCAATCTGACTCTACTAATGTCGGATTATATTACAGCCGACTCCCACAGCAGACACACGATACTGCAACCCCAGTCCTTTCGAGACCGGTATCGCCGGAATCTCGGCTATTCACGTTCGATGCTGGAAAACCCGAGTTCGCTGCGGTTCGAGACCGGCGAGGGGCCGGGGCTAAAATTACAATATTATCGCTGTAATTTTCTACCGAACTCTCCCCGCAGGTGGCCGGAAGAACATCCCGCGAAGATGGATTTTAAAAGTGACGGAACCTTGCGCCGGCGAACCCGTCCACGGCGCTGGCTGCTGTGATCGGTACGTCGAACGGCGACACATGTGACGCTGTCGCGTCGTTCTCGTCCGCTCCGCCTCTACAGCGCTAGCTCTACCCGACCAACGACCTGCTTTCGAGGAGCGAACGAAGAATCAGCGTTCGTGGGCGGCGACCGAAATCGCGCGTTTTCGCGTCGCTGACCGGTCGAAGCCGGGTACGTCAGATCGGACGAAGCTCGCCGAGCGCCTCGTCGAGTCGTTCGACCGCACCGGGTTCGGTACCGGACGAGTCGGTGGTTTCCGCCGGGTCCTCGTCGAGATCGAACAGCAGGGGGTCCTCGGTACGTAGCCGCTCTCGCACGGCGTGTTCGTCCCAGGCATCAGTTTCTCGAGGATGCGTGTCGGGGTCGAACCCGCGAACCAGTTTGAACCGACCGTCGAACGCGAACCGCCACGATCCGAACCCGGAGTAGACGACCTCCCTCGGGCCGCCCTGGGCGGGCGCGTCGTCCACGTCCGAGTCACCGGACAGAAACGGCCGCATCGACCGGCTATCCATCGCCGGATCCACGACCTGGGGGTCCAGGCCGGCGTAATCGAGAAACGTGGCGTGGAGGTCAAGGATCGTCGCCGGAGCGTCGACGAGTCCGCGGTCCGCGACGCCTGCCCCCTCGACAGCGAACGGGACGCCGGCCGACGCCTGGTAGGGGAACTGTTTGTACCAGTGACCGTGGTCGCCCAGCATCTCGCCGTGGTCGCTCGCAAAGACGACGACTGTGTCCTCGCGTTCGCCTCGCTCCTCCAGAATATCGAGAAACTGGCCGAGCCAACGGTCGATGTTCTCGACCATCGCGGCGTAGTTGCGGCGGATCGCCTGGTGTTTGTCCGGCGGGAACCGGTCCGTGGCGTCGACGGGACCCGGGAACATCACGTCGGGGTCCCGGTACCACCCGTGCATCGCTTCAGTGACATCCCAGGGGTTGTGGGGTCCGACGAAGTTCACCTGCATGAACCAGGGCTGGTCGGCGGGTGCACCCCGGAGCAACTCCGCGGTGGTCCGGCCGACGAAGTTGTCACAGTAGGCGTGCTCGGGGAGTGGTGTCGGGAACGTCGCGGCGATATCGATCCCCTCGTAGTACGCGAGGCTGTCGTCGCGTCTCTGCGCGAAGTCGTCGATATGTGTCTCCAGTAACCCTTCGTCGGCGAGGTACTTCGTGTAGGGATCCCCCGGTGTCCCGTCCGACGCCTTGCCGTACGCGTTCCACTTACCCGCAGTGTTGACCCCTTCGGAGAACCCGTTCGCCCGGAGGTTGTTCGTGCCGTCGATCCCCTGCACGGTCGAGTGCTTCTGAATGTCGAACTTGCCGGTCCCCATGACGTGATATCCGGCGTCACGCAACCGCCCGTACATCGTCGGGGCGGCCAGCGGATAATCCGCGTCGTGGTCGCGGACGAAACACGTGTCGTACTCCCGACCTGCGGCCAGACTCGCCCGCGACGGGCCACAGATCGGGGACGGACAAACCGCGTTGTCGAACGCCACGCCGGAGTCGAGGAAGCTGTCCAGCGTGGGTGTACGAACCGGTACGTCGGAGTCGTATCCAACCCAGTCCGGACGATGCTGGTCCGGGAAGACGAACAGTATGTTGGGACGGGTTGTGCTGCTCGTAGTAGCCACGAGTGTGAGTTCCACGCGAATTTATAAATCGCTTGTGCAACCGCGGTCCACCTGCAATCGACTCAACCCCCCTCCGAGGGGTCAGTCCCCGATAGAAAGGTCGAGTTCGTACTCGTTGGTAACCGCGAGGACGGTCTCCGGGATTTGCGTTCTGAACTCGTCGCCGGTCATCCGGTTCGCAGCGCCCGAGACACTGAACGAGCCGATCACTCGACCGTCACGGCCGTGGACAGCAGCACCGATGGCGCGGACCCCCTCGATGTTCTCTTCATCGTTCAGTGCGTATCCGCGCTCTCTGATCTCTTCGAGTTCGGTCTCGAGTTCGTCACGGTCCGTGATCGTGTTCCCGGTCCGTTCGACCAGCCCTCGTTCATCGACGATCTCGTCTGCCCGTCGTTTCGGTAGTTCGGCGAGGATCGCTTTTCCAGCCGCGACGGTGTGCAACGGCTCCCGCTCGCCTGCACGCTCGTGTTCCCAGCTGGGGTGTTCCCCCGAGTCGGTGTGCAGATACACGCCCCGCCCGTGCTCTTCGATCATGTACACGGTACGATAGCCCGTCTCTCGTCGGAGCTGCTGGGTGTATTTTTCGGCAAGTCGGTCGCCCCGGCGTCGGTACTTGATATACTCCCCGAGCTCGAGAGCCGCCGTTCCGACGATGTAGATGTCCCCCTCCATGGTCGCAAATTCGAGGTCGACTAACGTCGACAGGTGCGAATGAGCGGTACTCATCGGCATATCCAGTTCCTCGGAAACCTCAGACACACGCATTCCGTCCTGTTCTTTGAGCGCTTTCAGCACGTCGAACGCTTTTCGCACAGAAGACAACCCCTCGTTCGCGTCTGACATATGCGCATATTGGCCCCCATCGAATTAAAATTCATCATTGTTAAAGTAGATTATATGTGTTGTAGTGTACAGAATAACAGCCGATGTCCGAGTCAACGCGGACGTGACTGTGGACGTTCAGAGCGTTGGTCCGCGTATTATCTCGGATACTCCGCGTGGCGGCCACTCGAAACCGTCCGGGTGACAACGCCACTGGCCAGGTCGTGAACCGTCGCCGTTACTACCAGAGGTCCGTGACCTCGCCCGGCACCACCGGCTCTCCGGTACGTGCGCTTTCGACCGTCGCAAACACGAGTTCGAGGGTTCGGAGGTTGTCGGCGCCGCTATGTGGTGGTTCTTCGTCGCGTTCGACGGCGGCCAGCAGTTCGGCCATCGCGCCGTGCCATCCGTCGGGATTCCACGACCCGGACGGCGTCCACGTCGTCGTTCCCGTCCGGTCGGTCAGCCGGACGGTTCGGTCCTCAGTGTCGGGTCCGACCAGCTCGGCCGTACCCGTGTTGCCTGCGACCCGGATCCGGTCGACCGTATCGTGGGGTGCGTCGCCGTCGAAGCGCAGGGTCGCGTGACCGTCCGGAAACTCGACGAGTATCCCGGCGACGACCGGCTGGTCCGGTTCCTGTGTCGGCGAGACCGACATCATCGCGTGGACGCGCTGAGCTTCGGCCGGCGAGACGCATCGGACGAGGTCGAGCCAGTGGATCGCGTAATGAAACAGCAAACGATGGGGGATACCGTCCCCGGCGATGCGACTGTAGTCCCAGGTCCGCTCTACGGTCACACCGTGGACGGTTCCGAGCCTGCCCGCGTCAACCGCCGCCCGGAGGTACGCGGCGCCCGGTGCCCACCGGGCGTTCTGATTGACTGCCAGGCGGACACCGCGTTCGTCGGCGAGCGAGACGAGCGCGCGGGCCGTTTCGAGGTCGGTCGCGAACGGTTTCTGACTCAGCACGTGGGTATCGGCTCTGAGCGCGTCCTGAACGATGGCCGCCCGCGGGTCCGGTGGAGGGGTCGCGTCGACGATGTCGATGTCTGACCGGGTCACTGCCGCTCTGTGGTCGTCGGTCACGTCTGCCCCGGGAACGTATTCGTCGCGACGGCTGCGAGCGCGGTCTATCTCGACGTCACAGAGCACCCGAACGTCGAATCCGGCGTCGGTGTACGCCCGCAGATGGGTCGGAGAGACGGCACCACAGCCGACGAGTGCGATCCCGTAGTCGTCATCGACTTCCGGTGGTGTGGCCCGTGCCACGAGCTGTGAGTGGTCCATACACGGATGCAGTTCGAACTGGAAAATAAAACTTCCCTGCCTGTCGGGCGTGGCTCGGCACGGCACATGCCAGTACGTTTTTGTTCACTGCCCCGTCAGTGGGCCGCATGCCGGACGTATCTCACGAGTATCCCCCGGGCGAGTGGACCGTCGACGATATCCAGGCTGCGCTGTCTGCGCCGGAGCAGTACCCGGTTCCACAGTATGAGGAGGCCGAGGTGTGGGAGTCGGTCGCGAACGACCCGATAACCGAACCGGCGGTAAGAGAGCTACTGAGCGACGCCCGGGACCTCGTCGACCAGCCCGTCCCACGGATCCCGGCAACGGCGTATCTGGAGTACGAGCGCACGGGGACCCGCGGCGTCTACGAGGACCCAGCAAACTCGAGGAAAGGGGCAGTCAACACCCTGGTCGCTGCCGAGTGTATCGAGCGTGAGGGGGAGTATCTCGACACGCTACTCGATTACGCGTGGGCGATCTGTGAGGAGACGACGTGGACGATGCCGGCGATCATACGGGACGACCAGAAACTCGACGGACTCCCGACCACCCAGCCGGTCGAAAACCGGGAAGTCGGCATCCACGGTGTGAACGTCGCGGCGACGCTCGCGGAGGCAGTGTACGTCCTCGGGGACGAACTCCACCCTGCGCTGGTCGAGCGGATCCGCGAGGAAGTCGAGCGTCGTATCGTTCGTCCATACGAGGAACGCGACGACCTGTGGTGGCTCACCGCTCCGACGATGCCGAACCAGAACGCGGTGAACCACTTCGGAGTCGTGACGGCCGCGCTGTATCTGCTCGACGACACCGAACGACAGGCGGAGATCGTCGCAAAGGCCGCGAGACACCTGGCGTACTATCTCGACGGGTTCGACGCGAACGGGTGTCTCTCGGAGGGGATCGGCTACTGGGATTACGGGTTCAGTCACTACGTCAAGTTGGCCGCACAGCTCCGGGCACGAACCGACGGCGAACTCGACCTCCTGTCGCCGCCGATCGTCGAAGAAGTCGCCCGGTTCCCCTGGAAGGTCCAGCTCTCGCCCGGGCGGTTTCCGGCGTTTTCCGACGCGCGCGAGGAGCCTGGCATCACTCCGTCGGCGGCCGCCTGGCTCGGAGTGACGATCGGAAACGAGGACCTCGCCGCGCGCGGTCGTCACGCGTTCGAGGACGGCTACCCGACCGCGCTCCGGAACCTCCTCTGGTGTCGACAGGTCCCCGACGACTGGTCGGTCCAGCCCTCATCCGAGACCGTGTTCCTGGAGGGGCACGACTGGTGGATCGCCCGGTCGGACCCGGAGGACCAGAACGCCCTCGTGCTCGCGGCGAAAGGCGGCACGAACGGCGAAAGCCATAATCACAACGACTGCGGCTCGTTCGTCGTCCACTGCAATCGTGAATCGCTGCTCCGGGACCTCGGGCTTGCGACCTATCACAGCGGACTCAAGCACGCCGACACACGCTACGACTACCTGCACACGCGCTCACTCGGCCATCCCGTCCCATACGTCAACGGATACGAACAGGGCCACGGGGAAGAGTACCGGGCGACCGTCCTCGATCACGCGGCGGACCCGCCCGCGTTCGAGCTCGACCTCGCGGACTGCTATCCGGCGGCGGCTGGTGTCGAGACGCTCCACCGCCGGTTTGCCATCGAAACCGACCGGGTAACGCTCGACGACCGGGCACAGTACAGCGACGACGCGCCCGACCAGCGCTTGGAGAGCGTCCTCGTCTCGTTCGTTCCGATCGAGCGCCGCGACGGCGGCCTGGTGGTCACGGGCGAGCGCGGTCGCGCTCGCATCGCTGTCACCCGTCCGTCCGACCCCGAAATCGCCGTCGAACACCTCCCGGACGCGCTCGAAGTGTCGGGTCACACGAACGACGACGAGAGCTACCGCGATGTCTGGCGCGCCCGAGTCACCGGTCGCACCCGCGTGGCCCTCGAAATCGCGCCGAGCGACGAGACGTAGTTCCCACCTTTTTGTTCCAGCGGCACGTTCCTCACGGCAAGGACGGTGTGACTGCGTGGATGCTGTTCCGGTCGAGTACCGACGGAGAGACAGACGGTCGACGCTGTCCTCACGGTGCATGACATGAACAGGAGACGGTTCGTCGCCGCAATCGGCACCCTGGCAGTCGGCGTCCCGGGCTGTCAGTCGCTGGCCGGGACCGAGTCCGACGACCAGGCGCCGGAGACGCTGACGGCAGCACCCATTCCGACGGGAACGCCGACCCCGACGCCCGACCGCCGCCGGACCTACGACCGAACCGTCTCGGTCAGTGCCGGCCGGAACTACCACGCGGTCGAGGTCGAACGCGAGACCCGGTTCGTCCTCCGGTGGTCAGTCTCGAACGACCGGGGAGCAAACACGGATTTCGACGTGTTTCTGTTCACCGAGCGCGAGTTCGAGGCGTACAGACGAGTCGTCGCCGGTGGGGACGGGGCGCCGGAGTACATCGAATCCGGCACCGTCGAGGGGGTACGGGAGTCGGCCAGCGCGACGGTCGCCCTCGACCCGGGCCGATACAGACTCGTCGTGAACAACGCGCCGCTGGGCGACGCGGGCGCCAGCGGCCGCAGCGTTCCGATCCGGGCGCAGGTCCGGGTGGTCTCGCGTCCGATATAGTTCCCGAGACGGCCCGCGTGAACTCGCGTGGGTCGGGGTGGACGGCGAACGAGCGCGTGAGCTGCCCGATGGACCCGGAGCCGATCCGGGGACAACAACAGATTTAAATCGTATTGAGAGCCACGTGTGGTAAGGATGTACGGACTGAGCCAGCAGTCCTTGCCGACGGTCATACTCGTCGTACTCACCGTCGTGGCTGTCGGAGCGCTCGGAGCGACGGTCGACTCCGTCGTCGGGGCCGACTCCGGCGCCCAGGTGAGTTTCGAACCGAGGGATGCGGGCGGCGGACCCGATGCCCCCGACATCAACACCAGCGATATCGAAGGCAACCGGTCTGACATCTCACAGCAGCGGACGATCGACCTCAGTGTCTGTGTCACGCCGCTCACTAATCCGCCGGCGATCCTCGGGATATTCACGGCTGTATCCGGCCTGCTGTACGCCAGTTATCGTCGGTTCAACGCCGCCGCGGCACTGCTGATCGGGACCGGAGTCATCCCCGTTGTCTGGTTGTCGTATTTCCTCCTCACGAACTGCGCGTCCGGTGGGTCCGGGGGCGGCGGCGGGTTCCTCAACGGTGCGTCCGTCGTCAGCAACCAGGGCGGACTGAGCACCGTCTCAGTCCCGCCGACGATGGCTGCGGCGGCGCTCGGACTCGTCGTCGTCGCCGGAATCGCAGCACTCGTTCGCACGACGGGCGAGGAAGAGACGTTCGAGCCGCTCGAGGACGAGACGGGCGAGGAACCAGACGCGAGCGAGTTCGCGGCCGCTGCGGGTCGCGCTGCCGACCGCATCGAGCAGGCGAACGCACCCGTCGACAACGCGGTGTACCGCGCCTGGTACGAGATGACCGGTCTGGTGGACATCGACGACCCGGAGACGACCAGCCCGCGCGGATTCGCCCAGCACGCCATCGAGGCGGGACTCGACGAGGCCGACGTCGCGGAGCTTACGGAACTGTTCAACGAGGTCAGGTACGGCGGGAAGACGGCCGAGAACCGCGAGGATCGCGCTCTCGAGATCCTCCGCAATATCGAGCAGACGTACGGTGAGCCACCGGACGAAACCGGCGGGAACGGAGGGGGATCCTGATGGATGCCCGGCAGGCGGGGCGACGAGTGGGACAGGCAGTCGGGATGGCTCTGCTCGCCGGCGGACTGGTCGCGCTGTTCGTTCCCGACCTCTCGGGTGCAGTCCCGGTCGGGTTCGGCCTCGTGCAGGTTGCCGCACTGGTCTCCGTGTTGCTCGCGGTCTGGGTCGTCCGCCGCCGGTACACCGGCCAGTACGCGCAGACGTCCGTCCCCGACGTGGAGGCGCTGCTCTCGACGCCGACGCCCGGCACGGAGGTCGACGAGATGGTCTATCGGCTGACCCGACTTCGTGAAGGTACCATCGAGTATCGCGAACGGATCCAGGAACGGATGGCCGAGACAGCCATCGCTGTGATCATGCAGCGCCAGGATTGCAGCCGCGAGGCCGCACTCGAACAGCTCGAGGCGGGCACCTGGACTGACGACGCCGTCGCCGCGAGTTTCTTCGGCGCCGGGAGCGCCGGTCCCGGGTCGTCCTCGCTCGTGGACCAGATCCGCGAGCGATTCGGCGACCGCGAGAGCGGCTACGAACGCCAGTTACGGGCGACGGTTCGCGCCATCGAGGCGGCGAGTCCCTTCGACATCGTCGAACCGGAGTCGGTGGGGACCGAACCGGACCAGCGCCGGAGCCTCGATGCCGGGTCGGTCATCGACGCGGGGGACGGCGAGCGGGTGACCGAGACGACCCGCTACCGCTCGCTCCTCTCGACCGGACACTGGACCGGGATCACGGCGTTCACGCTCGTCTCGCTGGCGGCCGGTATCATCGCCTCACAGCCCGCGCTGGTCCTTGCGAGCGCGCTCGGACTCGGGGGTGCTGGGTACGCGCGTGCGATGTCTCCCCCGCCGCTGGCGACGCTAGCTGTCGACCGAACGGTCAGCGACAGGGAACCCGAACCCGGCGACGAGATCGAGGTCACGGTCACCGTCGAGAACACGGGCGATAGCACGCTCCCGGATATCCGACTCGTCGACCGGGTGCCACCGACGATGCAGGTCGTTGACGGGGCTGCCCGGCTGGGCACGGCCCTCCGGGCGGGCGAGAAGGCGAGTTTCAGGTACACCGCGGTCGCCGAACGGGGTGTCCACGAATGGCCACTCCAGGTGATCGGGCGCGACGTCGCGGGCGCGTTCGAGCGCGAGGCGCTGGTCGACACCGATGACAGCGTCGAGTGCGTACCGAGGTTGAAAACGACCGCCGACGTGCCAGTTCGTCTCCAGACGTCCGTGTACGCGGGCAGCGTGAACACCGAGACCGGCGGCGAAGGGCTGGAGTTCTTCTCGGTTCGGGACTACCAGCCCGGCGACCCAAAGCGTCGCATCGACTGGAAGACCTACGCTCGAACCGGGGAGTTCTCGACGGTCGATTTCCGCGAAGAACACGCCGCCCGGGTCGTGTTGCTGTTCGACGGGCGCGAGTCGTCGTATACCTCGACTGGACCGGGCGAGCGACACGCGCTCGAACAGTCAGTCGATCTCGCGTCGGACGTGTTCGCGTCGCTGTACGACCAGGGGCATCTGGTCGGGATGGCGGCGTTCAACGGGATCCCGCTCTGGCTCGGCCCCAGCACCGGCACGTTACACCTTCAGCGGGTCCGGAACGCGTTCGTCGAACACCCCGCGATTTCGGCGCTCCCGCCGGAGGTCGCCGAGGAGGAGTCCGGACGGTACGTGGACCCGATGACCCACGTACGCCGGCAGTTGCCCGAGGACACGCAGATATTCCTGTTCTCGCCGCTCACTGACGAATACACGTACGAGGTCGCGCGCCGACTCGACGGGGCGGGCCATCTGGTGACCGTCATCAGTCCCGATCCGACAGCCGACCGAACGGTCGGGCAACGTCTCGCCCGACTCGAGCGACTCGTCCTGATCAAACGGCTCCGCGATCACGGGATTCGCGTCGTCGACTGGAGCGACGAACAACCACTGAACGTCGAACTGGAGTACGCCGAACGGCGGTGGAACGCATGAGTACGGACGTTGACACGGATGACCCGGAGCGCACCGACGCGACAACACCGTCCGACGGGACACGGGAGCAACCGGCGGATTCAGTCGCCAGTCCACAGGATAGCGAGACGGAGGGACCGACACCGGTCACCATCGAACGCGCGCCGCCGCGCTGGAGCCAGTTCGTCGCACTGGGCGCGGGAGTCGTCGGCGCGCTCCTGACGACGCCTTTTGCCCTCCTCGCGCTCCCGTTCGGGCTGGCCGGCATCGTCGTCCTGGCCGGCGGGCTCTTTCTCACTCACTCACGGCGGTGGATCTCGGTCGGTACTGCACTCGTGTTGGTCGGGACGATCATCAGCGGTGCTTACGGTGCCGTCTCCATTGAACTCGCGTTGATCGGGGTGACGGCGTCGGTGCTCGCGTGGGATGTCGGACACCACGGGATCGGTATCGGCGAGCAACTCGGTCGGGAGACTCGTTCGAAGCGGACGCAACTTGTCCACACCGCAGTCAGCGCCGTCGTCCTCGGCACTGTCTCGATGGTCGCGTACACCGTCTCCCTGGTTGCTGCCGGTGGGCGACCCGTCTCCGCCGTGGCTCTCGTGGTGGCCGGGATCGTCGTCGTCGCCTGGCTGTTCCGGTGACTATTCGACCCGCTCGCCGAGGGCAGTGGGACCGTTCGAACGGACTGGGCGAGGCGGGGTGGCTCCTGCTCGGTTCCCGGACTGGTCGGTCTCGTGGCGGCGACACCGAACGAACCGATCCCCGCGTCCACGACCGCCCGACAGAAAACAGTGACAGCGGCGTCAGTCGGCAGTCGCACTCGACTCGGCGTCGATCGTCGGCACCGGGACCTCGTCGAGCAACTCGTTGACGACGTCAGCCTTGTCGACCTCGTTGACCTGTGCTTCGGGGGTCAGGACCAGCCGGTGGGCCAGGACCGCCGGGGCGATGCGCTGGATGTCGTCCGGAACGACGTACTCGCGGCCCTCGATCAGGGCCCTGGCGCGGGAGGCCTCGAACAGCCGCTGGAGGCCACGAGGGGAGACGCCGACCTCGGTCCGGTGGTCCTCGTGGGAGAGATCGACGACCTCCGCCATGTACGTGTACAGGTCTTCGTCGACCCGTATCCGTTCGGGAACCGACTGGACCTCCTGGATGACCTCGGGGTCCTCGATCACCGGGTCGGCACTCGGGATACTCACAGTCCGGTTGTTCCGACGCCGCAACAGTTCGACCTTCCCGTCGATGTCAGGTTGGCCGATCGTGTCCTTCACGAGGAACCGGTCGACCTGCGCTTCCGGCAGCGGGAACGTCCCTTCCTGTTCGACGGGGTTCTGGGTGGCGATCACCATGAACGGTTGCGGGAGCGGCCGGGTCTCCCCCTCGATGGTCACCTGCCCTTCGGCCATCGTCTCCAGCATCGCGGCCTGGGTCTTGGGCGGTGCGCGGTTGATCTCGTCCCCGAGGATGATATTCCCGAAGATTGGTCCCTCCTGGAACTCGAACTCCCCGGTCTGCTCGTTGAAGACGCTGGTCCCGAGCACGTCCGCGGGGAGCAGGTCCGGCGTGAACTGAACGCGGGAGAATTCGATGTTGAGTGCAGTCGCGAGTGTGTTCGCGGTGAGCGTCTTCCCCGTCCCGGGGACGTCTTCGAGCAGGATGTGCCCTTTCGCCACGATACCGAGCATCACGTTCTCGATGACCTCGCGGTCGACGATGACCACCGAGGCGACTTCGTCGATAACCGACCCTACGATATCCGATGCTTCCTGTACATCCATCTGCTGTTCTGGCATGAACGCGGAATCCGCGTACGCGAACTTAATACTGTCGGCATATACTGCATTGATGACGTGATGCTGTCGCTATATACTGGACCGAAGACGTGGCGCTGTCGCCATATACTGCACCGAAGACGTGAACTCGCCGATTCCGGGACGGTGGTGCCGACTACCCGCTTGAACAGGTTACCGGCCGCCAACGCCGTCGTCAGTACTGGCAGCCTCGGCGACGCTCTGGACCTGTTCGGCGGCCTGGTCGATACGCTGTCGGCGGTCGTACAGCAGATACCCCGATACTGCGACGATCGCGACACCGAAGACCCCGAAAAACCACAACTCACTTATCCGGAACAGCGATGTCCCGGTGACCAGGACGCCGAACACCGCTACCGCGAGCAGGGTCCGGGAGTTCCTGACCGAGGCGCCACAGTGTGGGCAGTCACCCTCTTCGACGGAGATCGTCTCCTGGCATCGCCGACAGACGATTTCGGTTCCGCGTTGACTCATGGAACGATGTTCGTCGAGACCTGCGTATAATGTTTCCGGTACCGGAGACGATCGTGTCCCGCGTGGGTCCGGCCGTGACGACGCGATCGTGTCGACGGGCCAGTGGTGTCGGTGACGACCGGAAACGAGTGAGTCTGAAACCGGAAGTGGGCACCGATACAACCGGTACAATTATTTGGGTTTAGGTACCACAGCGCAATATGTCTTACCTCCGGGACCGATTGATACAGGCACTGATTACACTGTACGGTATCGTGACGCTCGGATTCGTTCTGAACAGGCTTCTACCGGGAGGACCGATCGATTATCTCCGCCAGCAGATCGCTCAGAACCCCGAGCGATACGGGCTCAACCCGAACTCGCCGCCGGAAGCGTACCGCCGGGTGATCGAGAGCATCATCGAGATCCCGCCGGACCAACCGCTACATATCGCCTACATCAACTATATGCAGAGCGTCTTTCTGGAATTTAGCCTGGGCGAGTCCATCTTCATCTCCCGCGGGACGCCCGTGACCGAACTCGTGCTCGCGCGGGCGCCGTGGACGATCTTTCTTTCGTCCATCGGGTTGATCTACGGGCTCGTCATCGGGATCTTCCTCGGGTCGCTGATGGCCTATTACGAAGGGTCGAAGTTCGACATCTGGACATCCATCGCGATGGTCCTGGACAACTCGGTGCCGTACTACGTCGCCGCTATCCTGCTGCTGTTCACACTCTCGTTTCAGGTGGGATGGTTCCCGACAGGCGGGCGGTACAACCCGAGCACTACTCCCGGCGTGAACTGGCCGTTCATTTCGTCGGTGTTCTATTACGCTGCGTTGCCCTCCCTGTCTTTCGTCATCACCGGGTTCGGTGGCCGGGCGCTCGGGATACGGGCCAACTCCATACGATTGATCGGGTCGGAATACATCCGGGTGGCACAGCTCAGGGGCCTCCCGACCTACCGGATCGCCACGAGCTATCTGGCGCGGAACGCGATCCTCCCGATGTATACCAGCATCGTCATCGGGCTCGGAGGGCTTCTGGGCGGGTCGGTGATCCTGGAGGAGATATTCCAGTATCCCGGCATGGGAATGCTGATGTTCGACGCAGTCACCACCCGTGACTTCCCGGTGCTCATGGGTGGGTTCCTGATCACGTCGTTCATCTTCGTGATCGGGACACTGCTGGCTGACTTCACGTATTCGCTGATCGACCCGCGTGCAGACATCATGGCAAGTCGAGAGTGATATCATGGGAACCGATACAGAAGGCTCGGAAAGTCCGTCCGCGTTCGAGGCGACGGCCGATTACGAGCAGACAACACTGGATTATCTGCAGGAACAGCTCGATAGCTGGGTGATCGCCCCGACGAAGATCCTCTGGGACGATTACAGGGGACGGTTCGGGATCCTCGTCATCATTTTCTACATCCTCATGGGGACTGTCGGTGTCGTACTGGTACCGGCGCCGGAGACGAACATGGGGCCTCGACTGGTGCAACCGTTCCAGAACCCGCAGTTCATCCTCGGGACGGACGGACTGGGGCAGGGCCTGCTCTCTCTCATGGTCCACTCGACGCCCGCGATGCTGAAGATGATCATTTCCGGCGCCATCTTCGCCAATCTGCTGGGCGTTACCTTCGGCCTCATCGCGGGATACAGAGGCGGGACGACCGACAAGGCGATCATGACGTTCACCGACACGGTGGCCGCGATCCCGGGGATCCCGCTTTTGATCATTCTCGCGGCGATCATCGAGCCACGGAATCCGTTCCTCGTCGGGATCCTCGTCACGATCCAGGGGTGGGCCGGGTCCGCACGGGTCATCCGCTCGCAGGTCCTGCCGCTCGCCGACGAGGAACACGTCGAGGCGGCGAAGGCGCTCGGGCAACCCAACTCGAACCTCCTAGTCAAGGAGATCCTCCCACATCTCCTCCCGTTCATCTTCATCGGGTTCCTCGGGCGGGCGACGCGGGTGATCAGCGCGTCGGTCGGGCTGTACTTCCTCGGCGTGTTGCCGTTCTCGTCCCAGAACTGGGGCGTGACACTGAACTCCGCGTTCAACAGCGCGGGTATCATGTACTCCACCCGGGCGGCCCACTGGCTCCTCGTTCCCCTGGTGACTATCGTCGGGCTGACGCTGGGACTGACGTTACTGGCACAGGCGTTCGACCAGGTGTTCAACCCGAGGGTCCGGGCGCGCCATCGCCGCGGGGACCGCGGGACCCGAGACATCGACGAACCCACCGACACTGCGGATGCACAGGGCGAAGTGACTTCGATACGGTAACAAACAATGGCGAGAGCAACCACAACTGAGTTCGACGACGCAGACGGAGAGACGGTCCTGGAAGTCCGGGACGTGGAGGTAACGTTCGACATGGCCCGGGGCCGCGCCCGGGTCCTCGACGGGATCGACCTCGATATCAAGCGGGGTGAAACACTGGCGTTCGTCGGAGAGAGCGGTTCGGGGAAGACGATGCTGGCGTCGACGCTGATGAACGCGGTGTTCGACCCCGGAGTCGCTACCGGAGAGGTGCTCTACTACCCGGAGGACGGCGAACCGGTCGACATTCTCGATTTGAACCAGCGACAGCTCAACCGTCTCCGGTGGGAGGAGATCGCGATGGTCTACCAGGGCGCGATGAACGCGTTCAACCCCACCCAGGACATCGGGACTCACTTCAAAGAGACGTTCGACGCCCACGATGTCGACCGGCAGGATGGCCTCGAACGCGCCAGGGACCTGCTCCGGGAGCTCAACCTCGAGCCCCAACGTATCCTCGATTCCTACCAGCACGAGCTGAGCGGCGGCGAGAAACAGCGCGCGCTGCTCGCGCTCAGTCTGGTGTTCGACCCGGAGGTTCTCATTCTCGACGAACCGACGGCGGCGCTGGACCTGCTGATGCAGCGCAACATCCTGAGCATCCTCTACGACATTCAGGAACGGTACGACCTGACGCTCGTGTTCATCACGCACGACCTCCCGGTGGTCGCGGGCTTTGCCGACCGCCTGGCCGTGATGTACGCCTTCGACATCGTGGAATTCGGCGAGGCTCGTGACGTCCTCCTGAACCCGGACCACCCCTACACGCGCCTGATGTTGCGTTCGACGCTCGACCTGACGATGCCCCTCGACGAAGCCCGGACTATCGAGGGGGAAACGCCGGACCCGATAAACGTGCCACAGGGGTGTCCGTTCCATCCACGGTGTCCAGCGGCCGACGACCGGTGTGAAGTCGAGGAGCCCGAACTCCGTTCCGAGCAGGGGTCCGACCACGAGGTGGCCTGTTTCTATCCGGATATCGGCAGGGAGCGTATCCCGGTCACCCTCGAGGAGGACGAGATATGAGCGCCGAGACGGACGCGGACCACGTGGGGGACACAGACGAGCCACTGCTGTCCGTCGAGAACCTCACGGTCGAGTTCGGTGACGAGTCGGCGTTACTCGAGGCCGTGCCCGCGCGAGTCAAAGACCGGATGGGGTGGGATCCCAGCCGACTCCGCGCAGTCGACGACGTCTCGCTGACGGTCGAACCGAACGACGTCGTCGCAGTCATCGGCGAGAGCGGCAGCGGGAAGACCACGCTCGGAAAGAGCGCTATCGGGTTGGAAGAACCCACTTCGGGACAGGTCCGCTACAGAGGCTACGACATCTGGGAACTGCGCCGGCGGAAACAGATCGACGACCTCCGGTTCGAGGACGCTCGGAAGGCGCTCCAGATCGTACACCAGGACCCGGGGGCCTCGCTGAACCCGTACCGGACGCTGATGAGCATCCTGAAAGAGCCGCTCTCCCGGTGGTATCCGGACATGAGCAACGCGGATCGCCGCGAACGGGTCCTCGAACTGCTCGACGAGTGCGGGTTGACGCCGCCCCTGGAGTACGAGGACCGGTATCCCCACGAACTGAGCGGCGGCGAGAAACAGCGCGTCGCCCTCGTTCGGTCGATGTTGGTCGAACCGGACCTCATCCTGGCCGACGAACCAGTGAGCGCGCTCGACAGTTCGTTGCGGGTCGAAATCATGGACCTGATGCTGGAACTGCAGGACCTGTTCGACACGTCGTACATTTTCGTCTCTCACAACCTCGAACACGCCAGGTACATCGCCAACCGGGCTGACGGGCGGATCGCGATCATGTACCTCGGCGAGATCGTCGAGATCGGCCCCGCCGAGGAGGTGATCCGCAACCCGAAACACCCCTACACCAAGATCCTCAAGTGGGCCACGCTCCCGAAGCATCCGGATCGTGCCCGCGAGGCCATCGCGGAAGACATCCCGTTGCGTACACTGGATGTCCCCGACCTGGTCGAACCTCCGAGCGGCTGTCGGTTCCACACCCGCTGCCCGCAAGCTCACGAGGTCTGTCGCACGGACCCGCCGGACCTGATCGGTTCGAACGGCGGCCACTCGGCGGCTTGCTTCCGGGAGGACCCCGACCACGAATACTGGGAGAGTCCCTCGCTCGACGAGGACGGCGACCGCGACATCATGGGTCGGTAGCGATACCCACCACCGTCTCGCGGACCGCAACTGATTATGTTGCCGGCGTCACAGACGGACGTATGACCGAACGGGAAAGCGGCGATCTGAACGAGGACCTGAACGAACTCGAAGAGGCCTCGTACTCGTTTCCGGAACGGATCCTGCTGAACCTGTGTCAGTTCACCTACATCCTCTACATCGCCTTCGTTCTCGAGATGATGTTGCTGGTACTCGCAGTCCTCTCGCTTCTGTTCGGCGCTCACAACAGAGCGAGCCAAACGATCCTGTTGCTCGATTTTGTCCTCCTCGGGCTCGCTACCGTTCCCACCGTCCTCCTCATCGTCGCCTGTAACAGGCGGTAGTCGGTCTCCGATGGAATTATGGTTTCTCCGGAAAAGTATGGGTCAATGCTTCGTCGCGCCACGAACTTCGTGACCGAGCGGACGGCACACCCGATACTGGCAGGGCTGATGGGCACAGCCGCGGTGTTCGCCGCCATCGCAGTGGCCATCGAACAGTTGCTGGGTCCGGGCATCGGTTCGGGTTTCCTGATGGTCTACGCGATCGTCGCCGCGTTCATGAGCGGACTGGGCTACGCACTGTTGCTCGCAAGCGGTATCGTCTCCCGGGTCCGCCGTGGCGGCGAACAGGACCCTATCAGCGTGGAGCCCTGACCGGTGACCCGTCACCCGGCGATGCCCACGGCCTGCACGGTGGTCCACAACAGATACAGCACGTGAACCGATAACGGAACGGCGACCGCTCTTATCGCGGGTTTCCGGTCGAGGTCTTTCGCGGTCTGGACGGCATAGACCATCAGGTACCCTGACCCCAGTACCCCCAGCAGGAGGAGGATCTGGCCGACCAGATAGAGCGGTTCGCCCGCTCCTGCCTGGGCGACGGCTTCGACCGCCCCCCCATCGGACCCCTCCTCGACGACGGCGGCGATATCGATACCCTGATAGAGGACGTAGACTGCGCCCGATCGCAGGAGGTTACCGACCCCGAGCGGGATCAGCGCCCACGCCGTCGTTTTGAGCAGTCGCCGGAGGACTCCGCGGCCGTCGAAGTACCGAGCGAGGGCGTGGAGACCGAGTGTGTACCCGATCCAGAGAACGACTGCACCGAAGATCGGCTCCAGCGCTAACCCGATCGCCGTGATCTGTGCGGTGTCGCTGTCGGTGAAGGCCAGCGCTTCCTGAGTAACGTATATCGCGCCGAGGCTCCCGAGGAATCCCACAAGTAGCACGGTCAGGACTTCAGTCCGGATCTTCGGCTGTCCGGCCTTTTGCTCCATGAACTCGCCGGGACTACGAACCAGCTGGTACATGATCGATCTGGATTATCTGCGGACAGACTCAATACTTTTTCGGGTAGTGCGCCCGAATGTGACGACGAGAGTCGGTTCGGTTCGCTCACTCCGATCCTGAACCGACCCGGAATATTTCGGACGTGGTCGGTGTCCACTCGAACCGGCCTGACCCGTGTTACCCGAGCGGTCAGGGAGTTCGGAGTCCAGTCACTCGACCGTCGCGCCCTCTTCGGGGTTCTCGGGGTCGGCGGAGACGATGTTCATGCTCATCAGCTGGCCCCGAGAGAGTCCGTTGGGGAAGTAGGGCCAGATGTACTCACCCTCCGGCCAGGTCCAGTGACTGCGGTCCAGGAACGTCTGGTTGAACCGCTGGACCATCGGCAACACCGGCAGCCAGTAGTTCGTGATCCACAGGTATTGCCTGTAGAACTCGGCCGTATACGATTCGGGGCCGCGAGAGCGGAGCCCGTTCTCGTACGCCACCGCGTACTCTTGCAGTTCGCCGTCGGGCTGGCCGACGGGCGGGATGTCGATCGTGAGATCTTCCCAGGTCTGGTAGTTGCCCGCGACCCAGCCGTTGTCGGCATAGCCCTCAAGCGCTTCCTGCTGGTCTTCCTCCGGGAAGAAGTTGAATTTCGGCAGGTTGTTCACGTTGTTCATGTTCGACCACCAGAAGCTCGTCGCGGTGCTGTAGAAGCCGACCAGCCCGTATCCGCGCCACATCGTGAACTCACCGCCGTCGCGGCTCTCGGCGAAGGCAGCGCTCTCGTAGGTCTGGACCTGCGTGTCGATCCCCCAGTTACTGAGTTGGCTGGCGACCGTCTGCTCGAAGCGGGGGTCGGTCGAGTCCGTCGCGAGTTCGTACTCGAGGGGTTCGCCGTCGAGTTGCCAGGTACCGTTCGACCGCGTGTAGCCGGCTTCCTGCATCAGGCTGTCGGCGGTGTCGGTGTCGCCCCCGGCAGCGTAATCGACGAGGTTCTCGTCTACCCACGAATCGTCAGCGACGGCGTCCCGGGCCCACATGTCGCCGCCAGGTTGGTCGATCGGTCTGGCCGCTTCCGGATGGAGGTTCCCGGCGACTTCGTCGAGGTTCAGGGCGTGCATGATCGCAGCCCGAACCGCGCGGTTGCCGAGATGCGGGTCACCGTGGTCGACGTGGACCGAGCGGCCGACCCCGCCGGGCACGGTTCGCTGTTCGATGCTGTCTGGCAGCCCATCGGTCTGGGCGGGCGAAAAGGACTCGTTGAGATAGTCCAGCCGGTCGGACTGGAGGGACGCCAGCGACCGCTGGGTGCTGTCGCTGAACTCGAAGACGACGCCGTCGAAGTTGACCTGGTCGGCGTGCCGGTAATTCGGGTTAGGTTCGAGCACGACCGCCTGTGACCCCTGGATTTCGCCGAGTTGCCACGGGCCGTTTGACACGTGGTGGTCGGGGTCGCGCCACATCTCCATGTGTTCTTCGGTGATCGTCTGCTCGATCATCTCCTTCGAACTCAGGAATCCCGACGGGAGACCGTCCTCCATGCCTCTGGCCTCCTGGAACTGTTCCCAGCCCATCTCCGCCAGTTCGTCGACCGGTTCGACGTGTGCGGGATTGGTGATCGCGAGCACGAAGTTCTGGTACCTTTCGAGGAACCGGGCTTCGGAGAACTTGTCCCGGACCCCGCGTGGGTCGACGAGTTCCCACACCTTTCCGTCGCGCCCGTCCGGCATCACGACGTCGTCGAACGCCTGCTGGGGATTCGAAAACTCCTTGGGAAGATAGAACGTGTTACGGTCCTCCCCTTGCAGCCCGATCTGTCGGAAGAAGGCCGCGCCGGCCGCTCCGTCCCAGGCGGTGATGTCCGTCCCGTCGCTCCAGGTCGCGTCTTCTTTGATCGTGAACCGGGTCCTGTCGTCGAGGAACTCGATGTTCTCCATGAACCCGTACACGGTCTGCCCTGGATTGAGCCAGTACGCGGGGTTGAGCCACCGGCCGGCAAACATCGGCTCTCTGAGCGCGTGATAGATCTCGTACGGCATGTCGTAGCCGGTCCCGGAATTGAGGGTCCCTTTCCCGAACCGAAGCAGCGAGATGTTCTCGGGATTGACCTCGGTTCGCAATCGGAACGTCTGATCCGAAACCATCGGCAGGTCCGTCTCCGTCTCCGTCTGCGTTGGACTATCGGTCGCCGCGTCCGTCGGTGTGGCCGTCGAATCACCGAGCCCCGGTTCGGCGCGCGTCTGCGTCGGTGTGGACTCCGGCATGGCTGTCGTTCCGCCGCCGCCGTCCTGTCCACCGCACCCGGCGAGGCCCGCCGCCCCAACCGATCCGAGAAGTGTCAGTAATTTTCTGCGCGTCGATTTAGGCGAGCGGCTGAAATTGTTATTGCCACTTGGCATGGCTACCGCTAGCACCGGACACGAATAATATAAAACTTTGGGTGCATCCCTTTAATAAAATAGGGGGTAAATATAAAAACATTTGAAACTATCCGGTGAGACGGAGCCGACTGCCGTCATGGCGGTGGGGGTCTGCGGGCCCACGCTCACGAGTCTGTGCGCTGAGTGAGAACGCGGGACGATCACTGTTAATGCGTCGTAACGAGTATCGTCGAACATGAGACTGTGGCGGACACTACGGAAGTTTCTCCGCGGGTCCCCGCTGTCGGCAGTCGACGGCGACGAAAAGCGGTACAGATGTATCAAGTGTGGGGAGCGCTTCGAGAAATCGCACGCCGCCTGTCCCAGTTGCGGCAGTTCGTTCGTGGCTGACACCGAGGACTGAGCCGTCCAGTTCCCGACTCGCGCCCCGTGATCACCACCCCTCGTCGCTTGCGAGGTCCCGGTACCGCGCAGAGACTGCCTCGATCGCGTCACGACTGGGGCGACCGGGGTGGACCCAGAGCCCCCACTCCCAGGAGACCGACTCGCCGGGATCGAGGGTGACCACGCGACGCCAGACTGGATTAGCGCACAGCAGCGGGAACGGCTGAGAGCGCGTAAACCAGTCGGTGTCTCCCGTCTCAGGGTGGGTCAGGACCGTTATTCCCCCCTTCCAGGGGTCGAGTCGCCGTCGACCGTCCAGCGAACCGGTGAAATCGCACCAGGGGGCCGGTGTGTCTTCGTTCGGGTCCGGATCTGTCGCGTCGGGCAGCCGGATCTCGCCGCCAGTGAGATCGCGCGCAAGGCGGAGACTGAGTCCGCCGTACCGGCCGTGATACGTCTCGCTGGAGAGGTATCGCCGTGACCCCGCGGCCGTGAGCGTCTGTCGCCACGTCAGCAGATACCCGCCGTGACCGACGTTCGTGACGCCGTCCGGGTCGAACACGGTCAGTTCGCGCCGGTCGTCCAGTAGCTGATCGCCGTCACTCGTCTGCCACCGGACATCCTGGTGAATCGCGACGGTCTCCGACGGGGTCGCGTCTCCCGCGGGGCTGCCGTCGACCTCGTAGCTCAGGTTCCGTGCGTGCCCGTGGAGTCTCCCGTGTTCGGTATCGCGTTCCGACTCCCAGCAGTTGATACCGTCGACCACCTTCTGGACGAACCAGCACCCGTGATGCCAGGGATGGTCGTGAGGGGACGTGGCGACCAGATTGCGCCCCCGTGGCGCGTCTTCGCTTCCTGCGGCGAGGGCGACTCGGTCGAGATGAGGTTTGCTCGCGTCGGTTCGCGCCCGGTACCGTACGAGTGTCACGTCCCCGTCGGACACTGACACCGTTCCCTCCGCGTCGGTGTAGTCCATACGATGGGGTAGACCCCGACCGACAAAACGGTTTGGCGACCTCTCGTCGCGGTTTCTGGGCTCTACGAAGGCGAGCACTCGCGTGCGACCGGCCCGTGAGGACGGTGCCGGTGTGCCCGGCTCTACACCGGTCCCGAAACCCGCTGATCCCCGGTCTCGGATCCGGCGACCCGCGCGGCGAGGGTCTTTGCGACGGAGTCGGTCACAGCCAGAACGATCATGCCGAAAAAGAACAGCCACCACGGGACTGACGAAACGGCGAATGCGGCTACCGCCAGTCCGATACCTCCCAGGAGACCTGCGGTCGCTATCGCGTTTCGAACCACGAATCGTGTGTCCATCTATCTCACCTGTGACCGAGATAGCACGCCCTGATACAAAATCATGATGCCCTTCGGGGGGCACGTCCGGCTATCGGTCCGGTCGTGGGGAGGGCAGGGCCCGGAGCTCTCGCGGCGGGATCAGGAAGGTCGCCCGACTGCGGGTCCGGATATAGTCGAGTATGCCATCTTCCGCGGGTGGCAGCGAAACCTCCGTCTCCGACTCCTCGAACGCGAGATCCGACATCGCGCGCCGGGTCCGGACGAACGCCTCCAGATCGCGCTGGATCGAGCCGAAATTCAGGACCGTTTCGGCCTCCCCGGCCTGGAAGAAGTCCCCTCGCCGGAGGATGACGGGGTTGAAGTCGTCGTCACGCGCACGAGCGAGTTTCTGCGAGTGACCGACACGGCCGTGTTCGGCCGCGGCGTCCGGAACGCTGGCGGCCTGCTCCTCGGAGACTCCGCTGAAGTTCCCCAGTCGCTCACCCGCTTCGCCGACCTCCGACTCGGTGAAGGTGGGTCCGAACATCTTCTCGATCCGGTCGGTGTGGTCCTCGTCGTACCACTCCGAGAGCCGCTCGACCAGCTGTGAGATGTGCTGGGTCGTCCCGCCGGCGAACGGCCCCTCGGCTATCGTCATCCGGTCCTCGCTCGGAAGGGTGTCTTCGAACGCCGATTTGAACCCCATCGGAATCGGTGCCTTCGGGGAGATGTCCTCGTCAACCCGTTCGGCAGGAAGTCCGGAACCGATGAGTCCCGACCGGCGCTCGACGCGCTCGAAGGCGTCCGAGAGCGTTCCCTCGACCGGGATCCCGTTGAGCGTGTCGACCGCTCCGAAAAGCGCCTCCTCCGCCCCCAAGACGACCTCGGCGACGTCGCTGCCGAGATGGATGACCGCGTCGTACCCGTCCGCCAGACCGGGGTCCTCGTCGAGGGCGTCGAGCAGGTCCTGCGGACGCATCATGCCCGCCGACTCCGGGAGGGACGCATCGAACCGGTCGAAATACGAGGGAGCGTACCCGACCGAGAACAGGAGTCCGTCGACGACCATCGGGTCACCGGTCGATCCGGCGCCGCGCTGAAACGCTCGCTCGACGGTTCGGAACGCCCGCTCGACCCGGTCTCGTTCGGCCTCGGTCGGCGTGGTCCCCGTGTAGTCGAGAAAGACGAACACCTGGTGTTGCGGAAAGACGAGCTGGTTCTGTCGGTTCGTCGGGAGGTATCGGCCCCACGCGTGCTGTCGGTTCGGGAGCGTTTCGAGGTCGTCGGGTCCGCGCGGATACTTCGGTTCGTCTCCGGGTTCCGTCACGGAAGGCTCGTTCTGGCCCGTCGTGCAGGCGGCCAGCGCGTTCGCGCCCCCAATAGCGACGGCCGCCTTCAGAAACGACCGCCGGGAACCCGTCTCGGACTCGTCGGGTGTCTCGGACCGGTGTGGACAGGGCATGAGTGACTATCCCATCCTTTTCGGTCGCAAGACTAAGTTGTTACCCCGGGACAGTCCTCGTGGTCCCGTTGTACCGGAACCGGACGCGTCGGTTGACGCCGATCGAGTCGAACTCCCGGACCGTGCCGTCGGGGAACGTCACCGTCACGTCGACTGCATCTTCGGCTCCGAGGCCGACGTGAGCGACCCGGGAACTCTGTGACTGCAGTCCGGCCTGGGCGTTCGTGACCAGATACCGGGTCCCTCCCTCCGTCGAGATGTTCACCTGCGCGTTCAGTACCCTGTCGTCGCCCCGCCAGACGGACAGTTGCAGCCAGTTCCCCGTCGCACCGCGGTTCTCGTAGAGCACGTACTCCCCTGCGAGGTTTCCAACGATGAGGTCCTGGTCGCCGTCGCGGTCGAAGTCAAGGTGGACGAGCGCCCGGCCATTGGTTGGCTCGAAGCCTGCTTCGGACGCGTTGACCGGCCGGAAGCCGTCTTCCACCCCGGTCCACACGCGAGGACGGGTCCGGACGAGGTGAGACCGGTCGTCGATCTGACGATAGTACTGGGTCGTGTGTAGCAGGTCTCGACGCCCGTCGTTCGTGAAGTCGACCGCCACCGCGGCCCACCCCCAGCCGCCGGTGGAGACGTTGTACGCCTCCGCCGCCTCCTCGAACCCGTCGCCGTCGTTCAACAGGAGGGTGTTGCCGTAATTGTTCATCGACGGGAACAGCTTCTGTCGCCAGCTCTGTGCCCCACCGTCGTACCCGACGTTGGTCACGAACACGTCCATCCGGCCGTCACCGTCGAAATCGGCGACTTCGGACGCCATCCCGTGCCGGTTCGTCCCCGGGATCCACCGCTGTTCGAACCCGTCTCCCGTGTTGACGTACAGGTAGTCGTAATTGAAGTCGTTGCTGACGTGCAGATCCGGCCGCCCGTCGCCGGTGAAATCGACGAAACTCGTGGCCGTCGACCAGCGCTCCCCCTCGATCCCCACTCGGTCTGTGGCGTCCTGGAACGTCTGATTCTCGCAGTTCCCCGCGAGGAGTCGGTTCCGCTGGCCGTTGTCCTCCTCGACGATGACCTCGCCCGGTCTGGGCGCCTCGGATACGTACGTTTCTTTTCTCGGGGTCGTGCTCTCCCAGTCCCCGTTCTGGGCGACGAACACGTCGAGACAGCCGTCACCGTTGTAATCGCCGGCGGTCGCGGCCACCGGGACGGTCAGGGTGACGTTGGACAGCCCCACGTCCTGGCGAACGTAGCTCTCGCCGCGATTGTCGAAGAACATCGGCGGCCCATACTTGCTCATGAGTAGCAAGTCGTCGTGGCCGTCGCCCTCGAAGTCGAAAAAGAGCGCCGATTTGACCGTTTCGTTGACCACGGGAAGGTCGTCCGACCGCCTGAATTCACCACCGGTGTTCTCGAACAGAACCGGTTGGTCTCCGCCGATAGCCAAGATGTCGGGATACCCATCGGTGTTGTAATCAGCGACGTACACACCGACGCGTGAATTCCCCATCTGGGCGCGGTCCTCCGAGACGTACTCGAAGCCCACGTCTCCGTTGACGGGGACGAACGTGATATCGTCGGTGGCGGACTGACCCCCGGTCGGTACCGACGCCAATCCCAGGGCGACCACAGCGGCCACCGTCGCTCCGGCGACGAGTACGAGCAGACCTGTCCGTGCTTTGGGCATCATCGGTGGAACAACCCGAACCCTAGCCGAGCCACCCCGACGCGGAACGCGCCGGTTCGGTCCCATTCGCCCGCTGGTCTGGTTTCTCTCATCGCGTTCAGCAACGATAGCGGCAGCCTGGAATTAAATCTGCTGGTCACCGGAACCGGTGTCTCCGTCCGTTGCCGATTCGACCGGTCTGGCGGGTCGGCGGAACCACGACCGACACAGCGGCCGTGGCGACACCGGCAACAGAGCGTCCCGCTTCCGGGCTCCGGGAGTGTCAGTCGAACGCCGGAATCACTTCGTCACCGAACAGTTCGACCTCTCTGCGGATTCGCTCGTGGGAGATCCCCGGGAAATGGAACCGGCAGCCGACATGGGTCACGCCGGCATCGTCCCGGAGTGATTCGATCTGACTGATGATGTCGGACGGGGAACCGATGAGAAACCGGTCTTTCGCCAGCCGTTCGAAGTCTTTCACGTCATCCTCGTCGAGGAGCGGATGTGACCAGTCCGTCGAGCCATACGTCTCCAGATAAATGTCGTGCAGGTACTCCTTCCCGAGCTCCAGCGCCTCTTCGCGCGTTTCTGCGACGATTGTCTCCCGCATGACGGGAAACTCGATGTTCGATGGGTCTTTGTCGTACTCCCTGGCGAGCGTCTCGACCCGGTCTCGACGGGTCGCAAGCGCGCGAGTATCGCCGGTGAGTCCGGCGATCCAGCCGTCACCGAGTCCGACTGACCGTTCGAGCGCCAGCTCCCCCCACCCACCGACCAACAGCGGCGGGCGAGGTGTCTGGACGGGGCTGGGCGTCGGATCCCAGTCCGAGACCGAAAACACGGTCCCGTCGTAGGAAACCGGTTCCTCGGCCGTCAGATACCGGTCTATCAGCTTGCACCCCTCCACGAACCGGGCGGCGCGCTCGTCCATATCGACGCCGAACGCGTCGAACTCCTCCTGGACGTACCCCAACCCGACACCCAGCGTCACCCGTCCTTCGGAGACCTGGTCCAGGACGGCGACCTTTTCGGCGACTTCGAGCGGGTGGTGCAACGGGAGCACGTAGACTGCCGTCACGAGGTCCATCGACCGGGTCTCCGTGGCGAGAGCGGCGAGTCGAAGAAGCGTCGCCGGCCAGTACTGTGTTCCGCTGTCGGGCTGTACGTGGTGTTCACTCGCCCAGCAGGCATCGAACCCGGCGTCCTCTGCGGCCACGACTTCGGCACGCACGTCTGTGAACGGACCCGTCTCTTTGGGGGTGATCCCGAATCGCATACTCGTCGTTCGACGATAGAAAAAATATAATTTGGGTCTTCGATTACCGCCGTCGAGCCGCGATTTCCCAGCTGCCCGGGTCGAGTTCGAGGCGCTCACGGCTGCCCTCGTCGGAGCCGTCGTTCCCGACGGCAGTCGCCGCCTCGCCGTCCGTCCGGCGGGCGGTCGTGACCGTTCCCGGAATGCGGATGTCCGCAGTCGTGTTCGGCGGGACGACGACGTCGTACCGGTAGCCATCCGCCGTCTCCGCCCACTCGCACGTGACGACGCCACGAACCGTCTCGACGGTGCCGCTGACCCACTCCAGGTCAGTCGGGTGGTACGGCTCGACGAGAACGCGCTCGAATCCGGTTTCGGCGGGCCTGATCCCGGCCAGCCAGGCGTACAACCAGTCCTCGATCGTCGCGTACATACGGTGGTTGCGCGACCGGGACGTGAGTTCCCAGGCCTCGTACAGCGATGTCGCGCCCGCCTCGACCCAGTGTCCCCAGCCCGGGTAGCTACGCCTGGTTGCGACCCCGTACGCCGTGTCGACGTACCCGTGTGCCGTCAGCGTCGGGAGCAAGTACTTCGTTCCCAGTATCCCGGTGTTCAGGTGGCCGTCTCGCCGGTCAATATCTCTCGCGACCGACGCGACCACAGCTTCGACCCGGTCGTCCGGAACCAGCCCCATCGCGACGGGAACGACGTTCGAGGTCTGTCGGTACTCGTCGACGCCGCCGGTCGCGTACACCCCCCGTTCGGGGTCGTAGAACGCATCGTCGAACGCGGACTCGATCCGCTCACACCGCCGGTCGAACGCGTCTGCCTCGTCGGGTCGACCGAGAACACGCGCGGCCTCGGCAACGATTTCGCTCGACCGGTAGTAATACGCGGTCGACGTGACCGCGGGCCCCTCGGGCGGTTTCATCTCGTCGAACGTGTTGCCGGCACCGGGTGGCACCCAGTCGCCGAGCCCGTCCCGGAGGACGCCGTCGACGGTGTGATCGCCCAGGTGCTCGACGAGGCGTTTCATCCCCTCGTAGTGCGTCGAGAGGGCGTCCACGTCTCCGTAGTACCGATACAGCCACCACGGGACGAGGACGTACGCACAGTCCCAGGCGGGGAGGGGGCCGGTGATACCGCCGAGGTCGCTATCCTCGTACCCCCAGCCGCTCGTCGGGACGATACACGGTAGTTCACCGTCCGGTCGCTGGGCATCCGCGCAGTCGGTCAGCCACTTCCGGTAGAACCGCGCCATGTCGAAGTTGTAGATGGTCGCCTCGGCAGCCAGCTGAGTGTCACCTGTCCAGCTATTCTTCTCGTACGTCGGGGAGTCCGTCGGAACCCCGTGACAGTTCGAGAGAAGCGACCGTCGACAGTTCGCGTGGATCTGTTCCAGGAGGTCCGCCTCACAGGCAAATTCGGATCGGTGGGTCCCGACGTCGCTGTGTACCGCCACCGTGGTGAGCGTCTCCGTCGTCGGGCGAGTCGGGAGCCCCGATACCTCGACGTACCGGAATCCCTTGTACGAGAACTGCGGGGTCCAGGTTTCGTTTCCCGACCCCGCGAACACGTACTCGTCGGTCTGGATCTGCGCGTGAATGTGTCCCTGGGAGACATCGACGTGACCCTCGTCGTCCAGTTTCTCTCCGTGGGTCAGCGTGATCCGCGTCCCCTCGGGCGCCGACGCCGACAGCTCAACCCGGCCGACGACCATCTCCCCCATGTCGAACACGTAGGTGTCGGGTTCGACCTCGGTGACGCTGGCAGGTTCGACCCGGTGCCCGGCGCGGATCGGCTGCATCCGCTGTGGCTGCATCCGGCCGTCCGGCCCGTCGACCACCTCGGCGTGTGTCCACGATTCCGGCGACTCGGACGGGGCCTCCGGCGACCAGAGATCCCGTCGAGCGCGTGCGTCGTGTTCTTCGCCGACGAACAGACAGTCGGATCGCGTGGCCGTCGGCGCGGTCACCCAGGATTCGTCGCTGACTACAGACTCCGTCGTTCCGTCATCGTAGGTGATATCGAGCTGAACTGCGAGGTGAGGGCGCTCGCTGTGCCAGGAAGCCGCCTGCCACCGCCAGGCAGTTTCGGTCGTCACCGCGTACCTGCCACGGCCCAGCAGACAACCGAGCACGTGTCGCCCCTCGTCCAGCTCGTCCGTGAGGTCGTACGTGGAGTACAGGACGCGCTCGTCGTAATCGGTGAACGCGGGATCGAGTTCCCGGTCCCCGACCCGGTCGCCGTCCAGATACGGGACGTAGCTGCCGAGACCTGCGACGTGGAGCCGCGCTCGCGCAACGGGACGGGCTATTTCGACGGTCGTACGCAACGCGGGACTCGGGGCGCCGTCGCCGTCGCCCCGAGCCGGTGCGGCGATCCAGTTCGCAGACCAGTCTTCGGAACCCATGCGGGTTTCGAAGCGGGCAGGTGCGCTCCACTCGGAAACGGCACCCTCGGCGTCGCGGACCTGGACGCGCCAGTGATAGCGCTCCCGGGTTGCGAGCGTCCACGGGAGTTCGACCAGCGAGGACCGAGGTGAACGGGTCCAACCGGTGGCCCGGACCCCGTCGGTATCGGGGTCGAACGTCTCCGGGTCGGTCGAACACTGGATCCGGTACGCCACCTGCCGGTGGCCGTCCGCCTCGTCGACGATCCAACTGACCCGCGGTGACCGCGGGTCCACGCCGTCCGGCCGTTCGGCGTGCTCCGTTCGCAGTTCGCGTGGGATCACGTTCACTCGACCCGTCATCCCGAACCGTAATATCAATTCCCCTCTGAAATAATTCGGCTCTATCGAACCGACAGGCGGCCCTCGACCGCCCCGACTCCGGTAGATCTCGAAGCGCACGGGACTTCCACCGTCGAGCGCCCGCGGATACACCGCCGACGCGCACGAAACCCACCGAATGCAGCCGTCTTCCTCCGAGAGCGGGTTGAAATATAATATCTCTCATTACTGAACACCCGCGATCACACACCGTCTCTCGACACCGCCCGACCCCCTCTCAAATTACAACAATAAGACTGTTATCCGAGTGCGTTGAGGAGCGCCATCGGCTGGGGAATAAGAAATCCGACCCAGATGAATACATGGAGTCGACGGTGGGGCGTCCCTCCCGCAGACACAATTTCGAGGGGTCGAATGGTCCAGCGGGACGGGCGCCCGGGGAGCATCCAAACAGTGAAGTCTCGGGACGTGGGTGTCAGTAGCGTGAGCGCAGACAGCTCAGAGCCCACTGACGGCGTCGACGACCGACCGAACGTCGTTCTCGTGTTCACCGACGACCAGGGATACGGCGATGTCGGCTGTTTCGGGTCGCCCGATATCAGGACCCCGAACATGGACCGAATGGCTCGGCAAGGAGCGAAATTCACTTCAGCATACGTGCCTGCGCCGATCTGTACCCCGTCCCGTGCCGGACTGCTGACCGGGTGTTATCCACAACGCGTGGGACTCCCGGATGTGTTGTTTCCCGATGCCGAGCGAGGGCTGGATCCCGACGAGTGTACGCTCGGGAGCCTTTTCGACAGCGAGGGATACGCGACCGCCTGTATCGGGAAGTGGCACCTCGGCGACCACGAACGGTTCCTGCCGACGAATCACGGGTTCGATACCTACTTCGGGATCCCGTACAGCAACGACATGCGACCGAACAACATCCACGGAAAAGACAAGCATCCGCCCCTCCCGGTCGTCGAGAAGACCGAAATCGTCGAACGCGGGCCGGACCAGCGGACGTTGACGCGCCGATACACCGAGCGGGCCGTCGAGTTCATCGAGGACAACCAGGACGACCCATTTTTCGTCTACCTCGCACACACCATGCCACACGTCCCGCTGTACGCCTCGGAGGAGTTCGAGGACACCAGCGCGCGCGGGCTCTACGGCGACGTGATCGAGGAACTCGACTGGAGCGTCGGACGGATCCTGGAGACGCTCGACCGACTCGGGATCGACGAGGAGACGCTCGTGATATTCACCTCGGACAACGGGCCGTGGCTGGAGATGGGCGCCTCTTCGGGGAGTTCCGGCCCGCTTCGCGGCGGCAAACACTCCACCTTGGAGGGCGGCGTCAGGGTGCCCACGATCGCACGCTGGCCCGGCGAGATCCCCGAGGGCAGCGTCTGCACGGAGTTGCTGACGACGATGGATCTGCTCCCGACGTTCGCGAACATCCTCGACGCCGAGCACGTGCTCCCCGAGCACGCGCTCGACGGCAACGACGCGACGGACCTGCTGTTCGATCCCGAGGGAGCGACGTCGCCGACCGAGTACTTCTACTACTACTACCAGGAGGACCTCGAGGCCGTGCGGGACGCCGAGGGGAGCAAACTCGACTTCGACGACGGGACGCTGTACGACCTCCGAACCGACGTTGCCGAGGAGCGCGGCCTCGATGCGGACGAGCACGCGGCGACCGTCGAGCGACTCCGCGACGCCGCGATGGCGTTCGACGCCGAACTCGACGAAAACGGCAGAGGGCCGGGCCGGATCGACACGGACTGAACGCGGCGAGCGAGCGTCGACAGAATCTCGCTTTTTCTTTCCCGACGTCCCGCGGGACGGGAGTCTGACCCGAGTCGGAGCGCCTGCGACGGGCGAGGAGTGTTCCCAGCCGACGACACACTCGTCCGCGAGTCCGTGTCGGTCGCTCTCGACAAGACGGTGATGGCGCGTGTCGCGGAGAACGGCGGTCTCTGTCTCTATCCGTCCGAGTGAGCGGGCGGCCACGCTGTGTTCGGGGAGGACTCCGTCCGAACCGGCTGCGCGACGAACCGAGTGAGACGACCCAACCGTCGAGCGCCACTGTTCGACCGCGTTGAGTAGCTCGCCCCGTCGAGATGCCGCTACGAGTCGGTGAACTCCGCGAACTCGTGCGGAAGGGCGTCGCAGTACCCGCGGAGTTGTTCCCGCAGTTGCTTGAGGCGGTCGGCGTGGGCCGGGTCGTCGGCGAGGTTGTGCTGCTCGTGCGGGTCGGTGTCCAGGTCGTAGAGCTGGTCCTGGTCGAAGTAGGCCGGGAAGTCCTCGTCGGCGCCGTAGGTGTGGTGGACGTCCCCGTCGTATCGAACGCCCCAGTGGGTGAACTGCTCGCCGGCATCGACGCGCTTCTGGATCTCGGGAGGATACCTGACGGCGATGTACTTCCAGTTGTCGTCGGTGACGACCGCCCGTTCGGTGGTCATCTCGAGGTAGAGGGATTCGCGGTCGTACTCGCTCGAACCGGTGAGCAGCGGGGCGAAGCTCCGCCCGTCGACGGTGTAATCGTTGCCGGGGTCCACACCGGCGAGGTCGAACAGCGTCGGTGCGATGTCAACGTTGGAGACGAGGTCGGTCTCGGGGTCGCGCGGCTCCAGCACCGCCGGCCAGCGGGCGAGACAGGGCTGGCGCGCCCCCGCGTCGTAGCAGGTGAACTTGCCCCTGTTCCCGTGGTCGCTGGTGAATATCACGAGCGTCTCCTCGGCGATCCCGAGGCTGTCGAGTCGGTCCAGTACCGCCCCGACGCCGTCGTCTAGCCAGGTGGCGAACGCGCGTCCCATCTGTACTTCGGACTCGGTCATGAACGCGGGGTGTTCGGCGTCGCTCGGTTCGCGCGACGTCTCCGGCGCGGCGGCGACCCGTTCGAGCACGGACTCGCGGGAGGGCTGGACGTCCGGCGGTTCGTCGAGGTAGCCCGCGGGAGTGATCCGCGGGTCCGCTTCGAGTTGCTCGCGCTCCCATGGGTCGTGGGTCAGCGTCGGCGCCATCACGAGACAGAACGGGTCCTCGTGGTTGGCGTCGAGGAACTCGAGGGCGCCCTCGGTGACCCACTCCATGTTGTGGCGCTCCATCGCCTCGGGGAGTTCCCAGCCGAAGACGTTCGCCGGATAGACGTGACGGGCGTCGTCGAACCCGCAGCGCTCGACCTGGTCGACGAGGCGCTCGTAGTTGCGCCGGATGGTCCGCGCGGTCTCCGGGTCGCGGCCGTCGGCGTCCGCCGGGATAGACTCGATGTCGGCGTCGACCCCCTGGTGCCACTTCCCGACGAATCCCGTCGTGTACCCGTCTGCCGAGAGGACGCTCGCGACCGTGTCTGTTTCCCCGGCCACACCGGCGGCCCAGTCGACGTTGGGGTACGTTCCCGGCGGGCAGTCCCGCTGGAGTCGCTCGCTTCGGCTCGCGTATCGGCCAGTGAGCGCCGAATACCGGCTCGGCGAACAGACCGGCGACGACGCGTAATACCGGTCGAACCGCACCCCCTCCTCGGCTATCCTGTCGATGTTCGGTGTCAGCACGTCCCCGCCGTAGCAGCCGACCCACTCCTGGGGTTGGTCGTCAGTATAGATGACCAGAACGTTCGGACGACTGGGCGTGTCGTTTCCCGGCATCGGCGAAACCAATGCCGCACGGGATCAAATAAGTTGGGTCAGGTGAACTCGCCGAACTCGTGTGGAAGGTCGGCGCTGTACTCGCGGAGCAACGCCCGTATCTCCTCGAGTCGGTCGGCGTAGGCCGGGTCGTCGGCGAGGTTGTGCTGTTCCTCCGGGTCCTCGTCGAGGTCGTAGAGCTGGTCTCGGTCGAAGTACCCGGGGAAGTACTCCGCCGCACCGAACGTATGAGAGAGCCGGTCCGTGTCGCGCTCGCCGTGTTCGTCGTGGGGGACACACCAGTGGGTCAGCCGCTCCCCGCTATCGACCCGGTCCCGGGCTTCGGGCGGGTAGCGAACTGCGATGTACTTGTAGCCGTCGTCGGTGACGACGGCTCGCTCGGTCGTTATCTCTAGGAAGACGGACTCGCGGTGGTACGTTCCCTCGCCGGTCACGAGGGGGAGGAAACTCCGCCCGTCGACCGTGTAGTCCGGCCCCGGGTCCGCGCCCGCGAGGTCGAACAGCGTCGGCGCGATGTCGACGTTGGAGACGAGTTCGTCGGACGATCCGCGCGACTCGGTGTACCCGGGGTAGCGCACGAGACACGGCTGGCGCGCGCCCCGGTCGTAGGTCGTGAATTTCCCCTCGATGTCGCCGTGGTCGCTGGTGAAGACGACCATCGTCTCGTCCGCGACCCCGCACGCCTCCAGTTTGTCCAAGATGGCACCGACCCCGTCGTCCAGCCACGTCGCGTCGACGGGGCCGTCGACACCCGCCTCGTGAACGCGTTCGAGCACCGATTCGCGGGAGAGCTGGACCTCCGGCGGTTCGTCGAGATAGCCACGCGGGGTCGCTCGGGGGTCCGTGCGGAGCTGGTCTTCGCCACGGGGAGAGTGAGTGAGCGTCGGAGCCACGAACAGAAAAAACGGGTCGTCCCGGTTGTTCTCGATGAACTCGACGGCACCCTGCGTGACCCAGTCCATGTTCTGGTGCTGGAGTTCCGCCGGGAGCTCCATCCCGTTGACGTTGCTATCGTAGACGCTCGCCGCGTGGTCGAAGCCGTTCGACTCGACGATATCGACGACCGTCTGATAGTTCCGTTCCAGTCGCGCCTCGATCTCGGGGTCGGTCGGGTCCGCGTCCGGTTCGACCGCTTCCAGGTCATCCGCATCGACACCCTGGTGATACTTTCCCACCAGACCGGTCGTGTATCCGTGGTCCGAGAGCACGCCCGCGAGGGTCGCCGACTCACCGCGGATCCCGGGTTCCCAACCGACGTTGACGGGACCGTCCGGCGGGAACTCCTCCTGAAATCGCTCGCTTCGACTCGCGTATCGGCCAGTGAGCGCCGAATACCGGCTCGGCGAACAGACCGGCGACGACGCGTAATACCGGTCGAACCGCACCCCCTCCTCGGCTATCCTGTCGATGTTCGGTGTCAGCACGTCCCCGCCGTAGCAGCCGACCCAGTCGGGGTCCTGGTCGTCGGTGTAGATCACGACGACGTTCGGGGCGCTGGCACTCGCTGTTTCGGGCACAACTGGCAGGATATCTGCGAGTTATATCAATCTTGCCCCGGCCGGACGTTCCGCCGGGTTACTCGGGGCCGGACGCAGCCAGCACCCGACCGGCATCCCCGCGCCCGACCCACCGGGTCCGCCGATACACGGGCGACGCGACGGTGTTAGTCTCCGCCGTCGAGATACGCGTCCACGCTCTCCTCGACGACGCCTCGGGTGCGCTTTATCGTCCTGGCGTGTTCTGCCCGCCCGGTTTCGCGGAGGCGCTCACTGTAACTCTCGACGGCACCCCGCGTGTAGTGGGGACCACCCTCGCGCATGATCTCGAACAGCGGGTCGACCAGCGACCGCGGGGCGTCGGGAATCCCGCCGTTCTCGCCGACGGCGGCTTCGCTCAGCCGCTCGCTCTGCCAGTCAGCCAGCAGTGACACCCCCTCACGAACGATGTCGGGCCGCTCCTGTGCGAGGTCGTTCGTCTCGTGTGGGTCCGACGCGATGTCGTACAGTTCCACAGGTGCGAAATCCTTGAGCCCGTCGTGGTGAGTCCGTATGAGGAGCCAGTCGTCCCAGCGGACACCGCGCTGGCACGCCCAGGTGCCCTGCGTCACGACGAGCGACGAGCGCCCGGTGTCGTCCTCGCCGTCGGCGAGTGACCCGGCGAACGACCGCCCGTCCCAGCCCGCCGGGACGTCGCCGTCGACGAATTCGGTCAGCGTCGGTGGGAGGTCGAGGTGGTAGTGCAGGCCGTCGTCGGTGCCTGGGGCGACGCCCGGCCCGTCGACGACGAGCGGAACGCGGGCCGTCCAGTGGTCGGCCGTCTGGTGGTCGCCGTAGACGTTCAGTTCTCCGAGGTTCTCCCCGTGGTCGGCCGAGAGCACGACCAGCGTGTCCTCCCGAACGCCCTCGGCTTCCAGCCGGTCGAGGATCCGCCCGATGTACCGGTCCATGTATCGGATACCGACATCGTAGCCGTCGATCCAACGCCGGTAGTCCTCCATGTCCGCGATCTCGTCCGGAACGCGGGGGACACCCTCCGGCGGCCCCTCGCCGTAGAGGTACCCGTGGTGAACGTCCTGGGCGCTGTGTGGGCCGTAACTCTCGTAGTGGTCCGCCAGTCGCTCCTCGTCCATCCAGCCGGGGAGCGGTTCCCCCTCGAAGGGGTTCCCGAACTCGGTCGGCGTGTCGTAATGCGTATGCGGGTCCCAGAAGTTCACGTGGAGGAACCAGTCGTCGTCAGTGACGTTGTCGTCGAGCCAGTTCTCGACCGCCTCGTAAACGACGTCGGCGCGTTCGCCACCGTTGCCTTTGGTGTCGATCCACTCGTTGAATCCGTCGAGGACGTGGACGGCGTTGTGGCGCTGCGGGAAGGGGCTGACGAGCGCCGTGTGATAGCCTTCCTCGCGGAGCGCCGTGGGGAACGTCCGGTGGTTGCCGTCGTTACCGACCCCGCGGTCGGGGCCGCGGGGGCGGACATCGGCGTTGATACCGGCGTGGTTGTCGACACCAGTGTGAAATCCGAACCGACCGGACAGCAGTGCCGTCCGGGAGGGGCCACACGGAACATCCGACGCGTAACAGTTCGTGAACCGCTGACCGTTCTCGGCGAGACGGTCGATATTCGGCGACGTGTCCCTGTGATAGCCGTAGCACCCGAGGTGGTCCGGTCGCAGCGAATCACAGTCGATGTACAGTATCCGCATGTCTTCCCAACCCGACCCATCATTAATAATCGTTGTTCTCCCGGGGAAGCGTGCCGACTCACTCCCCGACTGATACCCACTCGTCCCGGTCAGCGGACTCGTAGGCGGCGTCGAGCACTCGGAGCAGTCGCATCGCGTCGTCGACGTTCGCGGGCACGTCCCCCGTTTCGTACCCGTCGAAGTACGCCTCGAAGTAGTCCTGTACGTAGTCCCCCCAGGCGGGGAACCGCTCGTACGAGAACTCGTATTCGAGGGTTCGCCGCGACGTGCCCGACCAGGCCGGATAGTCGGCGGTCAATTCGAGGGAAACCGCGGGCGTGTGCTGGAGCGAATCGTGGTGGACGGGCGTCCTGGCCTGAGCGTCCGTCCCGTAGATGCCGAGATGGGTGTCCTTCCCCCGTTCGTCCAGGTAGTAGCCGGTGTGGTAGGTCCCGAGCACTCCGTCCCCGGTTTCGAACTGGAGGACTGCGCCCTCGTCGACATCGGCCGAATCAGCATCGTGGAACTGCGCGTTGACTCGCGTGATCGGGTCGTCGAGTATCCACGTCATCATGTCGACCCAGTGTGGCCCGATCCACTGGAGGGCACCACCGCGGCTCACCTCCCGGTCGTAGATGTAGTGTGTCGTGTCACGGTACGAGAGCTGGCTGGCGTTGAACCGCCCTTCGACCGTCCGAACGTCACCGAAAAATCCGTTTTGGGCCCGCTCGCGAAGTTCCATCGCCACCGGGTTCTTGCGATAAAACAGCGTCGGTGACACAGTGATACCGGCCTTTTTCGCCCGATCGGCCACGGGAGCGAGGTCCGCCGCGGTTCGACCGATAGGTTTCTCGCTGAGGACGTGAACCCCGTGTTCGGCCGCGCTCCGAATGATCGACGGGACCCTGTCGTTTCGATAGGTGACCCAAACCACGTCGACCGAACCGTCGGCGACCAGTCGATGCGGGTCCTCGTAGACCGTCGCTCCGGCTACCACGTCTTCGACGGCCCGGTTTTCCGTGGTGATCTCGTCCGGCCGGTCGTCCATCGCGGTCAGGTCTTCCCGATCCACCTGGCTGCCCGGATCACAAACTGCAGTGACATCAACGTCAAGACCGCTCGCGATAGCGAAGTACGGATCCCGGTGGTGGTGATCGGTACCGATGTATCCAACTCGGTGGCTCACAACCAGATGTGTAAGAACCTATCATAAAAATTTATTCCTTTTGAACTCGTGACAATCGATGGAAAAAACAGACAGCGGATAGAGGCATCCCCGCTCCCTGATTTCGGTGCCGGAACTACCCCGATCCGTCACACGGAAAAATTATTAGACAGTACCACAAGCGACCAGATACCTATGCGAGAGGTCGGCGTGATCATGAACGGCGTAACGGGCCGTATGGGAACGAACCAGCACCTGATCCGGTCGATACTGGCGATACGGGAACAGGGGGGTGTGGAGTTACCCGACGGCGAACGGGTGCTCCCGAATCCACTCCTGGTCGGGCGCGACGAAACCAAACTGCGTGCGTTGAGTGACAGTCACGACCTCGACCGGTGGACCGTCGATCCCGATCTGGAATCGTGTCTCGACGGGGACGATGAAATTTACTTCGACGCACAGATAACGCCGCGCAGACCCGAGGCGGTCACGAAGGCGCTTCAGGCGGGGAAACACGTCTACTGTGAGAAGCCCCTAGCGACCGAGCTCGACGCTGCGGTCGAGGTCGCCGAGCTGGCCCAGCGAACCGAGACGAAACACGGGATCGTTCAGGACAAACTCTGGTTGCCGGGCTTGTTGAAACTCAGGCGGCTCGTCGAACAGGGGTTTTTCGGTGAGGTCCTCTCGGTCAGGATCGAATTCGGCTACTGGGTCTTCCCGGGACACGTACAGCAGGCACAGCGACCGTCGTGGAACTATCGCGAGGAAGACGGCGGCGGCATCATCGACGACATGTTCTCCCACTGGAGTTACGTCCTCGAAGAACTGTTCGGTGCAGTCGAATCCGTGCGCTGTCTCGGAAAGACCCACATCGACCGGCGAGTAGACGAACGCGGCGAGGAGTACGACGCGACCGCCGACGACGCTGCCTACGCGATCTTGGAACTCGAAGACGATGTGGTCGCACAGATCAATTCGTCGTGGACGGTTCGGGTGGACCGCGAGGACCTCCTCGAGATCAAAGTTGACGGGACGGAGGGGAGCGCCGTGGCGGGGTTGCGCGACTGCAAGACACAGCACGAAGCGAACACGCCGAAACCGGAGTGGGACCCGGACACGCCGAGGGAACACGATTTCCACGACGACTGGGAACCGGTCCCCGATAACGGGGAGTTCGAGAACGCGTTCAAACAGCAGTGGGAGCAGTTCATCCGACACGTCGTCGCCGACGAACCGTTCCCGTGGAACTTCCGGATGGGGGCGCGTGGCGTCCAACTCAGCGACGCCAGCTACCGCTCGTGGGAAACCGGCCGCGAGGTTACAGTCGAAGACCTGGACCTGTAACCCCCGGACTGTCCGTGACTGCCGTGAGACGACGGGCTAGGGTCGTCTGTCAGTACTCGGGAGCGTCGGGGAACGTGGACGCCGCGTCGTCGGTAACCACAGTCGGATCGTAGAGCGTGTCGTCGGCGTCGAGTACGCGTCCGTCGGCAGTGACATAACAGTTCCCGGATTCAGAGCTAGTTTCGACCTCCAAGGCGAACTCCCGCTGGAGACGAGCGTCGCGTTCCTGCTCCGCCTGGGCCGCCTCGAAGTCCATCGTCTCCGCGACCACACTTCGGAGTCGTTCGAGCGCCGCCCGGTGGTCGTCGTTCGGCGAAGCCGCGAGGTTCACCTGCTCCAGGGGGTCGGCCTCCAGATCGAAGAGCAACTCGGGCGCGTCGCGGAACGCCACGTACTTGTAGTCCCCGTCGCGCACGACCCGGAACTCCGTTCCCGCTCCCCACCGTGTATTGAGGTTGTCACAGAACACCGGTTCGCGGTCGGGTTCGACACCGCGACGAACCGTCTCGGCGAGGTCCTCGCCGTCGAGTTGTGTCGGCGGGTCGATACCGACGAGCCCACAGAGTGTCGGGAACACGTCCGCGAGGCTGGTCGGCGTCTCGATGTCCGCCAAGACGTGGTCTCCGCGCCTGTGACCCGGCGTCTGGATCACGAACGGAACCCGGGTCGCGGCCTCGTGCCACGTGTGTTTCCACCAGAGGCCGTGTTCCCCGGCCAACTCTCCGTGGTCGGAGGCGTAGACGACGATCGTGTCTTCGAGCAATCCGTCACGTTCCAGTGTCGAGAGGAACTCTCCGACGATGTCGTCGAGGAAATCGACGCACGCAAAATACGCGGCCCTGGCGCGCTGTTGCGCCCGGTGGTCGATGTCACCGGTTTCGAACCCGTCGACCGCGCCCGCTGTCATCGGATGGTCGGTCGTATCCCCCTCGTAGCCGACGACTGGTTCAGTGAGCACGTCTGTGGGTTCGTCGCGGTCGAGATTCCAGTATCGCAGCAGGTAGCGTCGGGGTGCCGTCAGCGGAAAATGTGGCCGCGACAGCGACGCACACAGAAACCAGGGTCGGTCGCTGGCCGCTTCGTGTTCGCGGATCCACGAGAGCGACTCCCGCGTCGTCACGTATTCCTGAAGCCGTGATTCGGGAATTTCGGTAACCCCCGCGTCGTCGATCCGCTCTCCGGTGGATCGTCCACCCGCCCGGTCCAGCGGCTCCCACTGGTGACCGGTCGCACCAGTCAGGTCGCCGTACGGCCGCTCGTCGAATCCGACGTACTGCCGGGACCCGCCGAGATGCATCTTGCCGACGAGACACGTATCGTACCCGGCGTCACCGAACGCTTCGGGAATCGTCGTACAGTCCGGCGGCAACACCCGTCCGTTCCCCCAGGCGTTACACTCGCGTACTTCCCTCCCTGTCAGCAGACAAAGCCGCGACGGCGTACACAGCGGCATCTGACAGTATGTCGTCTCAAAATTTGTTCCGTGCGCCGCCAGATCATCGAATGCCGTCGTCTCGGTCGGTTCACTGTGGATGTTGTCTCGATTATCAAAACATCTGAAACTGTGCTCGTCGCTCAACAGGAACAACACGTTGGGCGCATCTGACATAGGCCCGCTCTCATCTTCATCAATAAAAAAATTTGTGGGACGACAGTATGACACTATCCGGGCGGAAGCACTAACTAGTTCAGTTCCCCCCGTGCAGGAATACAGCTCTCTGACGCTTGATTCGGTCGGTCTCGGTTTCGTAGTGTATGAGACCTTGCAGGGTCGCTGGACTCGTACCAGTCCAGTATTTCCCTCCTGCTGGTGGCTGTGGTCGTATAGGTAGTCGAACGACCACTGTGCCTCATAGTGATTAAGGAAGTTATTTACCAATAGACGTAATAGAGCCGGTAATGGGTCGGCTCGACGAGGTTGCGCTTGAG